>Ga0114930_10001787_pt1 | contig 20042 bp, 21 predicted proteins | sample AnhtaG_FD_87300 | JGI IMG/M metagenome (GOLD analysis project Ga0114930, IMG submission 87300) | Deep subsurface microbial communities from Anholt, Denmark to uncover new lineages of life (NeLLi) - Anholt_01485 metaG | ecosystem: Environmental > Aquatic > Marine > Oceanic > Sediment | place... | reverse complement strand
TTCGTGTTCTCGTCCAGCGCTGCTGTTTATGCTTCCAGCGATGAGCCGCTCACTGAAGAATCGCCGCTTGGGCCAGCTAACGTCTACGGCCAGACCAAACTGATGATCGAACAGGCGCTTGAGTGGTACCGCCGCGTGCACGGTCTTCGCTATGCTGCCCTGCGCTACTTCAACGCCGCCGGCGCCTTACCCGGGTGTGGTGAGGCTCACCAACCGGAGAGCCACTTGATACCACTCGTGCTCCAGGTTGCGCTTGACCAACGACCCGAGGTTGATATTTACGGCACCGACTACCCCACTCCTGACGGCACCTGCATACGTGATTACATCCATATCGTCGACTTGATCGCCGCCCACATGCTAGCCCTCGACAACCTCGACCAACACGATCGGTTGATTTACAACCTTGGAAACGGTGCGGGTTACTCGGTTAAGGAAGTGATCGAGACTGCTCGTCAAGTCACTGGTCACCCGATCCCCACCCATGAGATTTCCCGCCGCCCAGGCGATGCGCCGCGCTTAGTGGCTTCCGCGCAGAAAATTCGCCGTGAGCTGGGTTGGGAACCTCAACATCCCGAGTTGTACCAGATCATTGCCAGCGCGTGGGAGTGGCATCGGACACATCCCCGTGGTTACGCTGAAGCTTAGCCAATATACGGCGGCACGAAAGGTGAAACGCCCCTACAAGATCCCGTTATACCTGGTGGCAAATCCAACAATGCTGTAAGATTTCACACCGTGCCATAAAGGGGGATGGAGATGAGGCTGTCTCACGACCGCCGCTCACTACGGCTCCAAAGCTACGATTATTCACAGCCTGGCGCTTACTTCATAACCATTTGCACGTACGAGAAGAAAAACCTCCTTGGCAACATCGTTGACGGCGAAATGAATTTAACTGAAGCCGGAAGAACGATCTGGGATATCTGGGAATCCCTCCCAAAACAATATCCAGAAATCCAATTAGACGCCTTCGTCGTAATGCCCAATCACATCCATGGGATCATCATGGTCCTATACAACGCTGTAGTAGGGGCAATTCATGCCGTCTCGCACCGTCGTGCCGTTGGTTCTCGCGGCACGAACGGTGAATGCCCCTACCCCGTACTCGTATCCAACGCCGTAGGATGTTATTACCTAAGGTTGTCGGCTACTTTAAAATGAATACAGCAAAACAGGTAAACCTTATACGAGATACAAGGGGAACTCCCGTCTGGCAACGGAATTATTATGAACACATCATCCGCAATGATGACCAATTACAAAGGCTCCGGGAATATATAATTAACAATCCAGTTCGCTGGCATGAGGACCCAGAAAATCCATCCAATCCCCCTTGATCTTACCAACCTGTTGACAGATCAAAGTGACCATTAAACACATGTTGTGTCTAGTAGGGGGAATTTCCGTGGTTCCCACTCCACATCCTTGCTATAATCGCCTCGTGGAAACAATGAAGAACTTGGCACTAGAGGTACATCAACGACTGTTGAAGGTCTACGGCCAACCCGAAATACGGGGACGGCTGCCACCGGTGGACCAACTGATCTCAACCATTCTTTCACAAAACACCAACGACACCAACCGTGATCGAGCTTATAAGTCGTTGCGGACAGCGTTCCCCACATGGGAGACAGTGCGCGATGGCGACCCCGAGTCAGTGATCGAGGCTATCCGAAGCGCCGGGCTGGCCAACCAAAAGGGCCCACGTATCCAGAGGCTCCTCCGGCAAATCACCGCTGAGCGTGGCGAGATCAATCTGGATTTCCTGCGCCAACTCCCGCCCGAGGCGGTGTACTCATGGCTGATCCGCTTCAAGGGCGTGGGGCCCAAGACGGCGGCTATCGTGATGTTGTTCTCTCTGGGCATACCAGCCTTTCCCGTCGACACACATATTCACCGGGTAACCGGGCGCTTGGGCTTGCGGCCAGACCGCGTCAACGCCGATGAGGCTCACAATGTCCTGGGAGAATTGTTTTCCCCGGAGTCCTATTACGCCATACATCTTAACCTTATCCGCCATGGCCGCCAGGTCTGTACCGCGCGCCGCCTGAATTGCGAGCATTGCCCACTTAACGACCTGTGCGTGTATTATCAAAACCTGGTGTCTGAATCCAACACCGACGGCCCAGATGAGTAAACTATCATCCCGGCAAAGCAACCTGATTTCAATCCAATTACTGGCAGAGGAAAGCATTTCGTCCATATTGCTTACAATAGTATGATTGGGGGATCGAGGAGGGCGTATGTCAACCCAAGATGTGGGAGATCGTTTTCGACTTCTCCTCTATGAGCGCAGGTTAAGCCGATATCGTCAGCCGACCATTACCCTGGCCGTGCTGCTGCTGGGCTTGTGGTACCCGGTTAGCATAAACTACCTATCTTGGCCTTCTCCCACCGATGCCCCCTGGTTGATGGCCGGTAGTTTGGTCTCACTAGCCTTTTGGCTCTTCACTTTATTGGGGCCGCGTCTCGCCTATGCACAGCCACGCGAAGACCATCTACGTCTACAAACGCCGATCTACCGTCTGAAAATCTCTTATCGCCGCATACACAACACCCGTCCAATCGACTTCGCCAAAATGTTCCCACCCCCGATGGTGCGGCGGGGAGATCGATGGTTGCTGAGACCATTCTTCGGGGCGACCGCATTGGGAGTCGATGTCCAAGGTTGGCCTCTTAGTCCCACTGTGCTGCGGCTCTTCTTCAACCGCTTCTTCTTCGCGGTCGACCAGCCTTCATTTGTGCTGTTGGTGGAGAACTGGATGGCGCTGAGCAACCAACTCTCCAGCCACATGGACGCCTGGGGGGGTACGCGCCGCGAACGTCCACGCGGTCCGGGCTTCGACGCTGCCGATATCCTGAGGGAAGACACCTGACTTCTTGCCTGCTATAAGCTTAGTCCGCTGCAAAAAGTGATCCACATAGGTTGGGCATTCGTCACATTGTGCATAAAAGGTGTAACTTCGCCCTCGATCAACTTAACTTTCTCCATCATGAGCGAACCACGTCGTTCCCGCCCATACTCCAACTAGTCCTTTATATCCATCCATTTATTGACCCCTCCCAAAGTTTCATATAAGATGAGATAGGCTACTTCTGTCCAATAACTTTGCCTTTTACTTTTAAGAGAAGTTATTAAACAACCCACTTGGTACAAGCGGTAGATAAGGGCCGAAAAGGGGGGAGAGTTCAAACTTGGGTTGAGTTTACGCCATCTTTGAGGAATTGATGATCGATGATAAGAACCTCAGATGGCCCGCATCCGCGTAGACCCGGACAATCTCCGCCTGGCTTCCCAACAACTGCTCAGCATCGCCGATCGCCTGCGCGCCCTTGGAAGCGAAGCCTACCAGATCACGCTGGATGCCCCAAGCTATGAAGGACAGTTTGGACCCAAAGCCCGTGCGATGGGAATGGAAGCTGAGGCACGGCTGAGGTCCCAGGCCGACCGGATTGCCGCCCTCAGCGAGGAGCTGAAAGCCAGGGCAGCGGCTTTTGAAGCGGTGGATCTGGAGGTGCTTGCGTCGTTTGAACGACTTACGCAACTCTTACGGGGTTGGATAGAGCAGGCGAAACCTATTCTTACTCCCTATACCCAAATCGCACTATTTCCCTGGCAAAAGGTTGATCGACATCTGCGTTTGGGTTACCTGATTGAAGAACCGGGAGACGAGAATGGCGAAGGAGAGGAGGAGGAATGGTCCTCGCCATGGTGGGCGCCGATGATAATAGGTGCAGAGAAAGTCTGGTCAGCCTTTGATGCAAGTGTGGGCGAACCAATCCGAGATCTTCTAACCGGGCGCGCCGAGGATAAAGGCTTGGAGACCGACCTCACTGAGGTCCGGATATGTCCACTCATAACCACTATCGGTCTCCCATTTTCTGATGTGGAAGCTAAAGAGAACAAATGGATCTCGGGCCATATGGCTTTCGGTTCGCCGCCTTTCTCTATCCCTGCCATTGACCCAAACAGTCCCGAGATGAAACTGAAGGGGGGCTCTCCAGTATGGTGGCTGCAAGTTGTTGACCTAGCAAACACCTTACTTAGCGATCATGCTACCGCGAATTACATGGAAAATCTTGAGGCCAACGTGGACTTCAAACTCTATTACTCTACTTATGACGATGGTATGCGAATACCGGGGCTTACGGTAACGAACAATTCAGAAGTACCCGTTCTTGTAGCCCGTGTAGAAATCCATGAGTGGGATCGGCTGTCCGATGAGATCCGATTCGTTAGACAGAGCCACTATATCGAGCTAGAAAAAGTGATCCGTCCGGGTGAACTTGAGCTCATATATCTTGAGAGCCTCGAAGATCATTTTTTCGCTGATGCAAGAGCAGATGTTTACATTATTGCTATTGGCGTAACCTCCAACCCACAGTGGGGAAGAATTGGATGGAGTATTGATCCGGACGGATCCGCGATATCATTATCACCAGGCTGGTAAGACAATCAGATTGGTAATTAAAAAGATACGCCGAAATCCAAATTGATCTCCAGGAGAATCACTCCTTGCCTCAGATATCTATAGCTAGTGGAAAGGTGGCCAAGTTGAGACCAGGCTATAAATACTTCGGCCTTGTTGTTATCTTGTCGCTTTGCGTCCTCTCTCTCGTCTCCTGTCAGCATGAGCGAGATGTGGCATTTGCTTCTCTGATCCCCGTCAACCATCCAAACAAAGAAGTTGCCCTCTCGTTGTTGACTAACCCTGACAACATTCATCCCGACTCTAAAATACACCTATTGCTTGAAAACCGTTCCCAAAATTACATTTCATTCCCGACCGATTTTGGCCTGAGGATATTTGCTTATTTAGACGAAGAGATGGTATGGGTCGAGGTCGAAAACTCCATTACCTACTTACCACCGGACAAGCCAAGCTTATTATCCTCGAAGGGAGAAGTGCCGTTCAACCAGACGGTAGTGCTTGTTTGGCCGGTCATGATAAACGCTGTTGACGCTGCCTACCTTAGGATCATGGTGTCTGGCAACATCCTGAATGAGAATGGGCCAACTGATCAGCAGGTAGCTGCATTCATCGAGGTTGAACTTAAACCATAGAGGTCCTAAGGCGGCAGGAAGTTAGTATCCACGGTCAAGCGTCCCATCTCCCTTGACGCATACTGTCTCCCCATCTCCGATGCCATTGGTCAGACCCACAGCGACGAACAAAATGGACCTCAGGCTACATCCTCCCACATCCTCCGCCTGACTTTATTGCCAGATGGCACCCAAAATATCTGAGTCTGTGGCCTCATCTCCCCTCCCTAAAGCAATCCCGCTTTGACTCCCTCCCCTGCCTGAGTCTATACTCTCATCAATGAAATCCTGCGTAGATTAGTACGGAGAAATGTGCCAGAACCTCAACAGCTGGAAGCTGCTACAAGAGGAGGACAAGCCATGAAGAAGGCTCCGCGCTGGTACGATTACATCACTATAAATGTTTACTGGTTGGGACTGTCGACACTCGCTCAGACGTTGACCCCACTCGTTTTCCCACTGCTGGTTCAGGGCTTTGTGGGTGAACAGGCCAAAGGCACCTTTTTCGGAACACTCCGTCTCTGGTCGTTAATGATCGCTCTGCTGAGCCAGGCACTATGGGGGATGCTCTCTGATCGCAACACCTCAAGCTGGGGTCGCCGCCGTCCGTTCATCTTCGGTGGCACATTGGTCGACCTAGTATTCATCGTTGCAATCGGTTTCTCTGCCAGTCTGACAGGAATGACTGGTTACTGGTTCATATTTATCATGGCGATCCTACTTCAGGTCTCCTCCAATGCCGCCCACGGAGCCCAGCAGGGCCTCATCCCCGATCTTGTGCCCGAGGACAAGCGCGGGCGCTTCTCCAGCGTTAAAGCCATATTGGAGATCCCTCTCCCCGTGATCTTAGTCGCCTTCACGATAGGCCCTCTCATTGGAAAGGGAAATATATGGACCGGCATCTTGATCGCGATGGCCATTCTAACGCTGAGTATGTTGCTTACAATGCTTGTGCCCGAGCAGCCACTTACCGAAACACCCTCCAAGCTAAATTGGACTCCATTCTTGCGCTTATTATTGATGACCGGCTTCTTTACAACCATCATCATTGGCATGGGAGAGTCCATCAAAGGGTTAGGGCGTCTGGCGGAAGGGATCAGCTCGACGAGTTCACTGCTTTTCCTCATCGGCGGTACCGGCCTGGCAGCTATGGTTATCGCCGTTGGATTGGGGGTCTGGACCAGCGTTCGCATCTGCATCGGCGAGGCGGCCACGGCCAACCCCTCCTTCACCTGGTGGATTATTAATCGACTGGCTTTTCTAGTGGGGACGACCAACCTGTCCGGTTTTGCAGTGTACTTCTTGCAAGGTCGATTGGGCTACGCGGAAGAAAAAGCTGCTGAGCCAGCCAGTCAATTAATGATGGTCGTAGGGATTTTCATCTTGATCTCTGCGTTATCAAGCGGGTGGTTATCCGATAAGTTCGGTCATAAGCGCCTAGTCGCATTCAGTGGGATCGTAGCTTCCCTGGGCACGTTGATTATCATCTTAACCACTAGCCTTAATATTATCTACGTGGGCGGCTGCATCATCGGTGTCGCCACCGGATTCTTCTTCACCAGCAATTGGGCTTTAGGCACCGAACTGGTCCCTAAAAAGGAAGCTGGACGTTACTTGGGCATCTCCAACTTGGCCGGTGCTGGCGCTGGAGCTGTGGGAGCATATATCGGTGGTCCCATTGCCGATTTCTTCACCATCCGGGTGCCAGAAGTGCCTGGTCTGGGCTATGTCCTCCTCTTCGCCATCTATGGGATTCTCTTCCTTCTCTCCGCCGCAGCCCTAACCCAAGTGAAAAAAAGGACCTAGATGCTAGCAAAGAACTGAAGCAAGATCTCAAACATATATAGAGAAAGAGGCCGGACTGCACAGATTGAAAATATCCAAGCAGGTGACATAAAAGTACACCCGAAGCTCCCTTGACATCACATATAGTGCTTACAATTATGTTGGGTTCGAAATAAATATGTGACATGATGGATTTCGCGTATCGGAATCTCCCCATCCCACTACATGTATTACGCCCACACCTGACTACAAAAAAGGTGGGTTTACGTTGTACAATCTATAGGTACATGTTCAAGCGAAAACGAGAATCACCGGACGCCACCAGAAAGGATCGATGAAGAGAGGAGTAAGGCAATGACCAACGGAGAGCGCATCGGCGAGGTGATCCATTATTACGGCAAGATCAACGTCGCGGTGCTGCGTTTGAGCCGAGGCTTGAAAATCGGGGACTCGGTTCATTTCCACGGCCGACACACTGACTTCCAACAGGAAATCACCTCCATGGAGATCGAACACCAGACCGTGAGTGAGGTGAAGGCAGGGACAGAGGTGGCGGTTATGGTTGATCAACGAGTACGCCGCGGCGATAGAATCTTCCATATTACCGAGGAGACATAACGTTCACCGGCAATCACTCTATAGCAGAGCTTCATTAACATGGAGGAGCACCTCTCCCGAACCGAACTGGCTTGGCAGCTCCGTGCCCTGTCCTCATCGGGAAAAAACAAATAAGCCGCTCAGTGGGTGTGAAACGTAAGCCACAAGGGCGAGTGAACATGATCGGTGAGCGGATCCCTAACCGGCCGCGGGTTACGATCGAGCGGGTAATGCACGGGACGCCACGCTCTCAACCTCTTCCCGTGCCCCAGGTTACCGTCTGAATATTGTCCCACGATCACGTTCGTTGTATACTTCTTCCATACTACATCATTTCCCTAAGGATTTGTCTCTCATGAAGGTATCCTGCCTGCAAGAGAATTTAGCTCGCGGTCTGGGCATCGTTGCCCGGGCAGTCGCCCCCCGAAGCACGTTGCCGGTTCTGGGTAATGTGCTGCTGGCCACTGAAAATGGCCGTCTTCGTCTCTCGGCCACCAACCTCGAAATGGGCATTACCTGCTGGATTGGGACCAAGATTGAAGAGGATGGTTCCACTACCGTCCCCGCACGCACCTTTGTTGACCTGGTCAATACGTTACCCAGCGATAGGGTCGATATGGAACTTGCGGTTCGCACTCAAACACTCAATGTGCGCTGTGGGGCATTCAACAATGACATCAAGTGTATCGACGCCCAAGAATTTCCTCCTCTTCCACCCGCGGAACTGGACGACGGGCTGACGCTTAATGTCGCTGACCTGCGCGAGATGATCAGCCAAGTCACCCTCGCCGCCTCAACCGACGACGCCCGTCCGGTGCTTACCGGCGTGCTGGTAGAGGTCGATGGTGGCGAGATGACCATGGCTGCCGCCGATGGTTTCCGCCTTTCGGTACGTTCTACCCACCTTCCCTCACCAGCTGCCGGTCCGATTAAGGTTATCATCCCTGCCCGCGCACTGACCGAACTAAGTCGGGTGATCAGCGACGGCGATGAAACTGTCTCCATGATCTTGCCGCCCAATCGTGGGCAAGTGATCTTCCGCGTCGAAAACATCGAAGTGGTTTCGCAACTCATCGAGGGAACCTTCCCCGACTATAAAGGCATCATCCCCACGAGCCACACAACTCGTAGTGTGCTACCTACCGATGCGTTTCTCAAAGCCTGCAAGGCGGCCGATATATTTGCCCGCGAGGCAGCTCACTCCGCCCGCCTGCGTATCACGCCGGGAGAGGAGCTTAAGCCGGGCACGGTTGAGGTCTCTGCCACTGCAGCCGAGACCGGTTCCAACGAGACGTTGGTGGACGGCAACATCGAGGGCGAGCCGATCGAGATCGCATTCAATGTTCGCTTCCTGGTCGATGTACTGAGCGTACTCGACGCGCCCAATGTCGCCCTGGAAACCACCGGAACATCCTCCCCAGGGTTGATCTGTCCTATCGGAAGCGAGGACTTTCTGCACGTCATCATGCCCATGCACCTGGGTCGTTAACCGCCAACAACATCCGGAACCCAATCCGTCTTGTGCTCAGCCACGCATGACTGGCATATTCCACATGAACTCTTTGAGGAATTAATGGGTTAGAAGCTATCCGCGCGCGTCCCCGGCATTTCCCCAACCGATGAGGTTCACGCCCACCATGATATAGGACGCTCGTCGGCGGACCAACCGTATTCGCCAACCAGCGGAACGAAGGCCACCGGCGCTACGCACTCGCGCTTGAGATCGTCGCCCTGGCGTCTCCATCGTTCGAGGATTTGGCCCATCTGCTGCCCCACTGGCAGAACCAGTTGACCCCCATCAGCCAGTTGCTCTTTTAGTGGAGTGGGCACACTTGGTGCGGCAGCCGTGACCATGATAGCTCCATATGGCGCATGGTCTGGTAACCCCTGCGAACCATCACCTACCAGCACCTCGACATTATCATATCCCATTGCCGACAGAACATCACGGGCTTGGTTGGCCAGGTCAGGTATCCGTTCCAGGGTGTACACCCGCTTGGCAAGGTGAGCTAGGATGGCCGCTTGATATCCTGAACCAGTACCGATCTCGAGCACAGTTTCATCCCCCTGCAGCTCAAGGAGCTCGGTCATTAAGGCGACAATATAAGGTTGGGAGATTGTTTGTCGGTGACCAATAGGCAGAGGTGCATCAGCATATGCTAGGTGTCCATGTTCAGATGGCACGAATAGATGGCGGGGAACGGCACACATAGCATCGAGGACGCGTGGATCGGAAATGCCCCTGCCACGCATTTGCTCGTCAACCATGCGTTGACGAGCGCGGGTAAGCTCGTCGCTCTCGGTCATCTACCTTCAACTCGATTATACGCCCATGTAGGCAGAAGGGACAACGGTGCCTTCATCGACCAGTCGCGCGCGTCACCTCATCACCCCCTGGCCAGACGTTGTTCGTTCCAAATACCGGCTTCATTGTGGTATCCAGCCTGTTCCCAAAAACCTGTCCGGTCTTCAGCCATGAATTCCAGTCCCCGTAACCACTTCCCACCCTTCCAGAGGTATACATCCTTAAGATCGTCGCGCCCGGGGATTGCCCCCACCACGCCGCGCAACGGGTAGCCGTGCTCGGGTGTAAGAGGCTGGCCATTGAAATGAGTCGCTAGCAGAAAATTGTCAGCCAGAGCTACTTCGATCGGCAGGTTGACAGTAAAGCCATATTCGCAATGCTGCATCACAAAGGCCGCCGTAGGCTTGATCTTGATCACCCCCATTTCGATCAGCGTTCCTAATGACACCCCTTCCCATATGGTGTCAACCTTGCTCCAGCGGGTGACGCAGTGGATATCCATCTTGACCTCAGTCCGCGGCAGCTCCTGAAAGGTCCCCCAGGTCCAGCGCACCTCCTCCTCTACCTCGCCCCAGACACGCAAATCCCAGCTCGATAAATCAATCGACGGCACTGGTCCATAATGCAATACAGGAAACTTCAACGTCAGCGTTTGCCCCGGCGGCATTCGACCTTCCTGGCGTAAACGCTCTTCCTCTTCTCGTCGATGCAACACATTTTCTATCATCCTGCGTGCCTCCAACCTATATGAGACCAATTATATCAACCCCATTCGATCCCAATATCAGTGGACTATCGGAAAGGCGAGTCAAGATCCTCCCCTGTCTCCTCGTTCTTCGCCAACGTCTCTAAAGCTCTGCCGGATGAGAAGCGGTCGGGAACCGGCACCTAAAAGCTTTGTCGTAGGCCTAAACCGACTTCGCCGCTCCTCCGAGAAGCCCTTAGATGAGGATGTCGAGGTGTGGGGAGTAGTACATCTGTTCCAGTAAACAGCGAGATCACTGTGCGCTACCAATAACCGTAACCCTAAACACAGGGGGTTATCCCAACAGGGCCACCCCGAACGAGGAGCTAGCTCTCAAATGCTCGACGGGGGTCTGTGACCCCCGGGTCTGCGGCCCCCGTCATAGGCCAATATACTTCTCGATGAGTATGAACATCAGCAGGGTCACAGACCCTGCTGGAACGAGAAACATAGACCTCCGAGGTCTTAAAGACCTCGGAGGTCTTCATCCTCTCTGCAACGCACGACCCATGGCGCGGATGTGTTCAGGAGTGCTGCCACAACAAGCGCCAACGATGCGCGCGCCCAGATGGTGCACTCTGAGAGCATGTTCAGCCATGATCTCCGGCGTGGCATCATACACCTGATGGTCACCCTCGATGCGAGGGGCTCCGGCGTTGGACTTGGCCACCAATATGACATCCGGAACCACGGAATGCATCTTCTCGATCGCGGCCTCTATTTCATCCGGTCCGTTGCCGCAGTTGCCTCCTAATGCCATCAGGTTGAGACCACTCAAGGCTTCCGCTGCAGTCTGTGGCGAGACGCCCATAACGGTGTGCCCGTGGGTGTCAAAGGTCATGGTGGCCACGATTGGGACATCCGGCGCGACCTGGCGACAACCCTCGACAGCCGCACGTACCTCTTCCAAATCAGACATCGTCTCAATCCATAGCACATCCACGCCCCCATCGACCAACGAACCAGCTTGCTCGACAAAAGCGAGCTTGGCTTGTTCAAAGGTGAGATCACCCAACGGCGCCATTACTGCTCCAGTTGGCCCCATCGAACCAGCAACAACCACCGGAGCCTCGGCAGCCTCGGCCTCGGCGCGGGCGAGGCCCGCCGCGGCTATATTCAACTCAACAACACGGTCCGCCAACCCATGGAAAGACAAACGCTGACGATTACCACCGAAGGAGTTGGTCAGGATGATCTGGGCACCAGCCTCAATATAGTCGCGATGTATCCTACGGATTTCCTCTGGTCGCTCAACATTCCACCGTTCAGGCTCCACCCCTCGTGTTAAGCCGAGCGAGAGTAGCATCGTGCCCATCCCACCATCAGTAAGTATCGGTTCTCCGGTTGCGATAAGTTCTTGTAAGGTAGCGTTCACGGCTTATACCTCTCACTAGTTTTGAGCACAGACCTCCAAGGTTGTGACCACCCCGGAGGCCATTTTATACAAGCTGTGTAATTATACTCTCTACCGATCTAGGCTAATCACTCGTATCAGACCTATTGCCTGACTAATTTCCAGGTCGACACGGTTTTCGGCAGTCCCGTACCCAGGAGAAATATAGTAGTCGCCTTGACGTGAGTAACCTGCCGGCATTTGGCTGGTCCCCAGCCCAGTGCTCACACGAATCCGAGCCGCCATTCCTCTGGGGATGATCACAAATGTCTCGCCAATGGCGCTATCAATATGAGCTCTGAATCGACCTTCATTAGGTAATGTGACGGTCATCTTTCCAACCCCGATGTTGGCCTCGAGATCGGTCAATATTAGCCCACGTAAATCAAGCTCAGTTTTGCCGACGCCGAGGCTGACATCTAAACTTAGCTGTACTTCCGGATTGAGTCCCACTTCCCAAGAAGCTTTGTCCTCCCATAATCCAAACGAGGGAAACCAACCGACCCTTTGGCTTTTGATCGTGTAGACGATCGGATCCTTATCGGCGTCGAATGTTTCACTCCACATCTCACCTCTGATGACCCGAATATCCCCTTCGATCAAATTGCCCGTCCCTTGGCCGAGTGCATTCACCCTTACGAAACCAACCGCAGGACTTACAATGATCTCCGCATTGGTTGCACCACTTAAGGATTGGCGAATTTTCTCTGTGGAAAACGATGCTTCGACACGAGCATCCATCAGAAAGATCCCACCAACAAAAACGGCCATAATCAGCACCAGAGAGAGCAACGATCCCCAAATGGAACGGCGTCCTATGAGATGATCCAAACCTATGGTGATCAATATCAACGGCCACAGTCGGAAGAGCATATCCCAGACGCTCCAATTCAGGACACCCAGATTATTCATCAAGATAATCAGTCCTAGTCCAATTAGCAGGACTGGACCGACCAACCCACCAGCTCGAGTTCTCTCACTCATCTCACTCTCCTCGTACCCTACGCACCAGCAGTAATATGCCTGCAATTATCACCAGCACCGGCCATATCACCCCCCACTTCAACCATGAAAGCCAGTAGATATTCAAACTATCTAGAAGGTAATATATCCCTATGATGATTAACCCTAGTCCGATGTACAGCCCAGTTTGATGGCTGGGCATCTTTACCCCTTTCTGCAGCTCCTCGCCCATCTCCCGCGCGCGCTCTGCTATCTCCTCGGCACCGGAACGAACGTTTTCCTCCAGGGTGGTTCCCTCAACCCGGTCCTCGCGTGGGACCACAACCCACAGGACGAAGTAGAGAAGGATGCCGATGCCTTCGGCGAAGGCCAATAGTACAAAAAACAGGCGGACAAGGGTGGAATCTATGCCGAGGTACACACCAAGACCACCACAAACGCCACCAACTACTGAATCACTCCGACTGCGAACAAGTCTCTTTGTCTCCATATGGTTCCTCTCAGTCACATAATGCTGGGTTAACGGTTTACCATATCACCCACGATAGTCGCACTCATTCATCGACCATCTATTCCAGGATATGTTTTTTAGATTTGCCCCTTGGGGCGGAATGTGCGGTAGATCAGATACAGCCCAACCAGGATCACGCCTGCTGGCCCGACGAACTTAAAGATCGAGAAAGCCGCGGCGGTGAACAAGATCCCCATGATGAGAAGCACGGCGGCAGGTATGAGCGCCCACCGCATTCGTCCTTCCGGAGTGGGCAGCAAAGCCACTATCACGAAAGTCAGTCCCAAGCCCAGGAAGAAAACCCCAACCAACTCCACGCCTTCGATCAGGGATTCAAGCCCAACAAAGACCCCGACTGAAAGCAACACGCCACCAGGGATGATCGCCCACCAACTCTCACGATTAGTGAGGTAAATGATCCAAAAACTTAGACTGATGCAGCCCATAAGGAGCGGAACCCCAATGGTGTCACCGTACTGTGGAATGAAGTTGTTAACTGCGATCAAACCCCCAATGCCAAGCAGAGTGAATCCGGGAATGAGAGCCCACCAATTGACACGATCGCTTAAATAAACATATAGGAAAGCCGCTCCGGCAACGGCGAAGGCGAGAACCCATAGAATTACACTCGCCCCTTCAAGAAACCCAAGGTTCTGGAGCAGGAAAAGAACCCCAGCCGCGATCATCAGCAGACTCAATGCGACGCGTGCCTGCACCCCTCTCATTACATCCTCCTCTCAAAGTATGTCAACTTCTGACCACCCACAAAAGCTGTCGATGTCCGGCTTAGATGCTACCAGTGGGTTGAATCTGGCCAGCAACCAACTCCAAATGCAATCTGATTAACATCCGTTAACGTAATCGAAATAAGTTCCGAACAAGGACCACCACACCCGCGGCAATCATCAAGCTTGGCCACAGAAGGCTGTGAAAGGCCTCCCGACCCAAGAAAAAGCCGAAGATTGTGAACAGGATCAGGCTTACCAGTAATGTCCGTCCGCCCTCACGAAAGGCTTGACGCGGATGTCCGCTAACTAGGCCCGATAGAATGATTCCCACACCGACAAAGCCGGGGATCAACGTCCAAACATAGGACCAGCTTTCCCAGTAGTCAGTGGCATTTTGCCAGTACAGCAGACCACCAATTCCGCCCACAATACAAGCCGGCACAGCCATTGCTGGAACGCCAGTCAACAGACCGATCAACAATAAAAATACGCCTACGCCAATCACAATCAGCGGCCAATTCTCCGCGGGGTCAAGCCAGGAAAACAGATCAGGAACCAGTTGGGCAGCCAGAAACGCGCCCCCAATCAGGATCAAAATCAGTCCACCGGCCAAATTCGACCTTTGTCTAGAATCCATGATCACCTCCTAGATTAATGTACGCAGGATTCGACCATACGTCGCGATCCTCAAAGACAATCCGCTATCCATGAAGGAATCTTGTCCGCGCTGGCGAGCAACCGGAAAAGATTGAGTATATCGAACCCACGTTTGAGTATGAATGTCAAAGATCGGGTAATCTCCCATTTGTGCTTCACGTCCGCCATAATCAGCATGATTAATAATAACCTGGACTGACTCATGTAATTATAACGCACCTATCCGTGATTACTGGAGGGATTGCGATCTACTACGGCCACTGAAATTGGCGGGTCCCATATGTGGAGTGCGCACTCAAAGCCTTGACATTTTATATCATCCTGATAGAATTAGATCGACAATTATCTAATTATTTAGATAGAGGATGTTATGAATAGCTTCGAATTGCTCGAATTCTTCAAAGCTCTGGCCGACGCTAGCCGACTGAAGATCATCGGGTTGCTTGCTCAAGAAACATTCACTGTTGAACAACTGGCGACCGTACTGAAGCTCCGCCCATCGACTATCTCCCACCATCTCTCGCGTCTAGCCAAAGTAGGGCTGGTCAGCGCCCGGGCAGAAGGCTATTACAACCTCTACCGGTTAGAGACAGCGGTGCTGGAGAAGATGGCCCATCAGTTACTCGCTCAAAAGACACTGCCGGCAATCGCCGCTGACGTCGATCTAGAGGCCTATGACCGAAAAGTATTGGCTGATTTTTCGACCCTGGATGGCCGACTAAAGACCATCCCAGCCAGGCGTAAGAAGCTCATGATTATCCTACGCCACATCATCAAAGACTTTAAACCTGGTATTCGTTATCCCGAGGCGCAAGTCAATCAGATTCTGGCTGCATACCACGAGGATACAGCTACACTGAGGCGCGAGTTGGTTGGGTTTGGATTGCTTCAGCGAGAAAAAGGAGAGTACTGGCTAGTTGAGGAGGAAAGGGGCACGGGTTAGGGCTCGGGGATCACTATTCCTGATCCCTAATCCCCGATCCCTGATCTCTAATCCCTTTATATTCCACCTTTTCTCCTTCTATTGGCTCCTTGAAATCGTAAATACCATCCTTCAGTTGCCAAACGCGCTGACACCCCTCACAGCGCAAACCAATGTCGACCGGTTCCAGTTCGAACGAGCCACAGGCGGGGCAGCGCCAAAAAACGCCCTCCGGTGCATGCTCACTATCACCTACCGCCTCTGCCCGCACAAACACACTCGGCGTCAGTTGCCACCAATTCCCAGACCATTGTGCCAACGAGTCCATCGCCACCAGGAATTTCAACGGAACCAACCGTTTGATTAAATTCAGCCGGAAGTGAGACACTGTGAGTTGCTGGATGATGTCGAAACCGGTCGCCTCCAACCAGCTGCGCACTGCCGCCGGGTGGAAGTTAAAGTTTAAAGGTACAAACTCAACTGGCTTTCGGTCAAAGGGATTCCATTCCTGCCGTCTTGAGATCCAACGGGTTATGGCCTTGAGATTCTGCTTGTTGGCATACTCAAGCACAAAGACCGCCCCCGCTGAGAGCGTGGGGCGCACCTGCTTTAGCGCTGCCCGGGGATCAGCCATATGATGCAAGGTACGTATCATGGTGGAAGCGTCGAAAACACCCGGGGCAAAAGGTAACCGATAGACATCGCCTATCGCATACGTATAACGCTCACCATCACCCAATCGCGCCTGCGCCTTTTCCAATTGGGTGCGAGAATAGTCGAGCAGCACGACTTGGCGAAAACCCACATAACGTGGTGTGTTGCGGCCGGCACCCGCTCCTATCTCAAGTAACCGCTCGCCCTTGGGAGGCAGAAGTCGTCGTAAAGCCACCGCCTCCACGCGGTCCTCGTACTCCCGACCGCCACGCTCCCAGAAACGCTCTTGATAATCGGAATGCTCATAGTCGCAGATAGGGGGACAGGTTTCGCTCACGGTAACTCACTAGGGTAAGCCAGGGTCAGTGGCCAACGGAACGTCATCTATCATCACCACGATTGTACCCAAAACTGGTCCAGCATGCTAAGGTTTTTTCGGGCATATCAACCAAGGGTCTGAAGCGAGTGGACACATCATGGCAAGATGTTTATACCCAATAATCGAAATCTGCTTTACGATTGGGTTTTGTATCCCTCCTCTGGACATCCAGAGGAGGGAAGCCAGATGTCACCGTTCGTAGCGTGATTCCTCAATCAGTCGCTGCAGGTGATCCACCTCGCTCTCGAGTTCAAGTGTACCGCGGGTAGCATCCGCAATCCACCGCGCCTCCGCTGCTGCCAACTCCGCCGCCGTAGCCTTACGCACAACCGCTAATTTGCCACAATGGGGGCAGCGCTCGAATTTACCAACCAGCATATTGGGCGACATAAAATGACGCCGGTAGGGTAACTCACATCGCGGACAAACTGCGCCACCCGCCACGCCATACTCACCCACTCGTGGTACACCCCTGGGACGACCTATCAACATCGTACCCAAGAATGCCGCCAGCATGAGCACGATCGTCCCCACCACAATAGGTACCGCGATACCCATGGCTGCCCGCCAGCCCTCATCCGCGGTGACAAACTCTAGGGAACGCTCTGCTGAGCGAAGTTCCTCCCCAGTGGTCGTGAAACCTATCGCTGAGATACGGTGACCGCCGAGCTGGTAATTGCTCGTGTTGAATGAAAAGCGGAAGGGAGGCTCGCTATCGACGCCAACTACCTGCTCGTCGATTAGAAATTCCACCCGTACCAGGTCATCGGGTCCGGTGACCTGCAGGGTGAATCTTCCCTGTATGCGACTGCCCATGCCGAAGCCAAAGTCTCTACGTACGCTCAGTTGTAGCGAGGCTTCAGACTCCTGTGCCTCCGCTGGGAGGGTAATTACTACAATCATGAGGATGAGCAGAGCCACTTTATATTTTTTCATCCCAGTCTCGACCTACTTCCAACGGGTAAGGATAGTCTCACGTTGAAAGATATGCGTTGCCAAGGCCAGCAACCCACCGTCAACTACCACGAGACCTGCTGCCATCCATAGAATCAGCGTCTGGTTGATAAAGAACAAGCCGGTGATTTGACCGAAAAAAGCAGCTAACAGCGGCAAAATTACTAACATCGAGAGTTGCTCGGCGACTCGCGGGTCGTTGGCCCGCGAGGAGACCATCACCGCCACGCTGACCGCGGCCACCGCCAGCAACGGCCCGACGATGAATATCGCCATCAGCCACAGGGGGTCGAGCAAGCGGGCAGCCACGTTAGGACTGGGCGACAGCACACGCGTTCCACCGGCGAAAACTGCAAAACCCAACCAGGTGACCACCACCGCCGGGATGGCTGCCGCTAACGCCTTACCCGCCAATAGTTCAAACGTAGTCACTGGCGTGGCGAGCACCGGCTCCAACGTGCGGGTGGTCTTCTCGCCAACGATGCTGTAAGCGGCGATGGTTACCGGGATCGCCATCGGCATCAACATGAAGAGCAACATAAACTGGCTTACTATAAAGTATTGCACGCACTCGCCCCCGCTCATTTCCCTGCAGAGTGCAGCGAACCCAGCCGGCATGTCAGCCGAGGATAACCCCCCGAGATCGCTGGTGAAACGAGTCGCATAGAGTATGATCAGCGGCAGGGCGGTGAGGATCAGTGGTAGAAAAGCCACAGTGAAAAGCACAAAGCGATTCTTAAAAACCTCCGCCCAATCCTTGCGCATGATAACCCAGGTCTTGTTCATAGCCCGCCTTTTATCAGATAGAAAACAGGGGATAAGGGATTAGGGATTAAGTGCCTGACTGGTTGCCCAGACTTATCGTTGGTCCCCGATCCCTGATCCTTTATCGCTAATTAGTTTTACCATCCTCCATCCCTACCAATCTCAAGTAAACATCCTCCAGCGTCCGTCGTAACTCACCAACGAATTGAATATCCGCTCCGGCCTCGACCAGGGTGCGAATGATCGTTGGGTTGTGCTTCTCCGGGTCGTCGAGAGCAACCATTAGTTTATTGTCCATCACGCGCGCAGAACGAACGTAAGATAATGCCTCCACTACTCGTGTGAAGCTATGGTCAGCCTGGCGTAAATGGAAGACCACCGTCCGCTCGTACAATTGGCGCCGCAGGGCGGACGGTGTATCTAGCGCCAGCAAACGAGTGTTGATGATCGCGATCCGATCACATAATCGGTCGGCTTCGTCTAGATTGTGAGTGCAGATAAAGATGGTGCGACCCTCGCGTTTTAAACCACCAATGAAATCACGCACCAGTCGAGCCGCTTCCGGGTCAAGGCCGCTAGTCGGTTCGTCAAGGAAAAGCACTTGTGGTTCATGAAGCAGTGCCCGGGCGACGGCTAGCTTCTGTCGCATCCCCCTGGAGAAGGTTCCGGCTTCTTCATGGCGCCGGTCCCACAGACCTAGCATACGTAGGTACCGTTCGATCTGTCCATCGACATCATCGACCTCGTACAACCGGGCGAAGAAGTCCAGATTACGCTCTGCGCTCAACCGATCGTAGAGACCGGGGGATTCAGTCAGGATCCCCACCTGACGCCGGATCTTCCCATCCTCCTGCCCGACCTTACAGCCCGCCACTTTTGCATGGCCAGAGGTTGGAGCGATGAGGGCGGTCAGTAATCGAATGGTGGTTGTTTTTCCAGCCCCATTGGGTCCCAGGAAACCGAATACCTCTCCCGCCTCTACTGATAAGGTCAAACGGTCAACGGCTAGGATGTCGCCAAATCGTTTGGTCAGATCCTCCGTCTGGATCATCATCGTGCCCTCGAATAATACTGACTTACCCAAACCAGTTTGATACGGACAGTCGAATAGGTCAGCTCCGGCTACAGATAGCGGCTGTCTTCCAGGTCATCTTTAGTAATTTCCTCTATTGCTGGATCAACTCCTGGGATCTGGATCTCCACCTCAGGATGCGCCCGATGTGCTAGATCTCCATTTTCACCCTCATGCTTCCGTAGGGTGAAGACGATCCACAGACTGAACAGTGCCATCAACCCAATCAATCCTTCGGCGACATAAGCTCCCCATGTCCCGAAGGCGAATAGCGCCACTGCGTTGACCAGCGCATGCCAACCGACAGCCAACACCAGCCAAACTGGTTTTTTTCGGGTGATGGCCTGCAATACAAGCAGGGATGCGCTCAAGTGAAAGCACAGCGTAAACGCTCGTTCAACCGCCCCTAGCACTGTGGAATACCATGGCGCTGCCCAGTAAGCCTCCAGCTGTGCCGTCGCTAATTCCAACTGCTCCGGCGGCACCAGCCCATTCAAGTCTACACCACGATAAGCAACCGCCTGAAACAGGGCGTAGGCAGCCAGTCCACCCAATAGGATAGCCT
>Ga0114930_10001786_pt1 | contig 20045 bp, 22 predicted proteins | sample AnhtaG_FD_87300 | JGI IMG/M metagenome (GOLD analysis project Ga0114930, IMG submission 87300) | Deep subsurface microbial communities from Anholt, Denmark to uncover new lineages of life (NeLLi) - Anholt_01485 metaG | ecosystem: Environmental > Aquatic > Marine > Oceanic > Sediment | place... | reverse complement strand
GAAGAGGTTTCCACAGGGGGTTCAGTTTCTATGGCTTTAGAAACTGAAAAGAAAGTAAGGTAGATAAACAGTAAAAGGAGAAGGATTTTCCTCCAGGGAAATTCTCTCATCCTACGGATCCGTTTTTAGGATAAAGGCAGCCCATATTTAAATAATATATAGAGGTAATATTTTAACTCAATGAAGTACTCCCTTAAGAATACTACCCTCTCTGCTAAAAGAGAGACTCTCCCCATAACGGTTAAGCCGAACCCGGTACCGAAACCGACCATTAAAGTCCAGATCCCTACTTTGGCTGTGCCCCCAAAAAATCCCGTATGTTCTTTGGAGAAGAAAAAGTAGATCAGGGCTGAAAGGACCCCGATTATTATCAAAATATTGGTGAAAAGAGCCCAGGTAGTAAAGCCCACCGGAAGCATGGTGGAGCTTAACTGTCTTATAACATAATTTTGCATATACAGAGGAATGGCGAAGCCAGTGCCACTTCCTATGTAGAAAGCCAAGGAGAAACGGGAGATCCAGGACCATTTTTTAGAAAAGCGGGTCCAGATCATCAACCCTAAAATCGCCGGAATGATATAAACCCATTCCCCCTGCCTTAAAGGCGTGATCAGTTTTGGCACGAACCCGTTATAATATAAGATCACCGCAAAATATCCAGCAGATACTCCTACCACAAGATGTTCGGCAAACTTATAAAAGGGGTTGTCCTTGTAAAGAAAAGTGAAGATGCATAAGGTCAAAAAAGTAGCAACCGCATTCCAGATTATTTCTTCTGTTCCCATAATCTTTCCTTCCTCAAGGCTCAAATTCGAGATTTTTTCCTTTTAGACAGAAAAAATCCGATATTTCCTATAACGATGAAAAGGATTACCACCACATGGGTGGTGGTCTGAATAGGCATACTTTTATAGGCGGAGAGTTGGTCTTTTTCCCTGGATATATATCCGCCTTTCTCCGCTAAGTGCTCATATTCTGCAGCTCCCTTCATTCCACCGATTAAACCGAAGATCTGTCCGGATTGGAGGAAGGGGTAATAATCGGAGGTCATAACCCCGGTTACCCCAATGGCCAGCATGGCATTATAGCGTCCATTAGCATAGTTTATCCAGTATTCGGTTGCAGAGCCAGCAGAGATATTTAGAATAGCTTTCACATTATCGTAATTGGTGATACCTCCCATCATGGGCAAAGAATCCAAGGGGGTGCCATAATAGTCTTCCGGGAAAGGAATCCTGAAGTTCTGTCCCATAGCTAAGATGGTAATTGAAGGATAGGGTTTATACCCTAAATAGACGTAATCTACCCCATTTACCTTATTGTATTCTTTGGAGACCTGAGAGATTACCTGCTCTACCATTCCGGGACCGTTTTGATGAAGACAGCATAAAAGGAGCTTGATATCTCTTTTAAAACACTGACGGGTTATAGCATAGGACATAGGATGGAGCTCAGCCATAGCCTCAGGCGCATAGTCAACTCCGATCATCAAAACCTCCCCAGGATTTAAGCTCTCCACGTAATCATAAACGCTCCTCACCTCAGGAGTGACATAAAGGGGAACATCAAAAGGAAAGATAGCAGTTATCACTACCACTAATCCGATAACCAGATAGACCCAGCGTCTATCTAAATTCATTATCTGCTCATAGAAGTTCATATCTTCTCCTTAATCTCTTCCCATATAGGTTCTTTCAATCCCTAACATAATTTTAAGAGCTGTAGCAGTGGCTCCTAACCCAACCCCTATCCAGAAAGCCCTTTTGGCGGCCATATTGGGAACAGTTAAGATGAAATTAGCCAACCACTGGTTTATGGCAGAAAGTGGTCCCAAGGGAATCAGCCTGAGCATAATTATCACCGCAGAGAGAAGGAGTATGGTGGCTAAAACTGTGCGAGCTCTGAAAGCTCGATAGGCGGCAGAGGCGATATAAAATGCCAAAAGCGAAAACATTGTGGCCTGGATTGGAATATAGATATACTCGAAAAGGAGCATAAATATGCTACCTCTCACCAGGCTTGCCTGACCTGGATACAATCCTACGAAAAGCATAAAGAATAGCCCGGCTAAGGTGATTATACTATATCCCCAACCAGGGGTTTTTCTCTGAACCTTATGTACACTGGCCATGGTCAAGCTCCACAGTCCCAAAAGCATGGCAAAACAGCCGATCACGATGATCCAGTCTAAGGACCACTCATATACTATCTCGAACTCTTCCCTGGGGATGAAATACTGAACCAGCATGAAAAACCCTACACCGGTAACGAGTGCAAAAGGTAAAGTTTTGCGCATCTTTTTCTCCTTTTAGAGCTGGACCCGGAACAGGTTTAAAAAGAACTGAAAACCAAAACTGGCCGCTAAGGCTCCCAAGATCAAAGAGATTATAACTACAGCTTTTCCCCAGTCCTGGGCTTTAAGGGTTCCTAAAAGCACCGGCTCTTTTCCCAGATAAGCTGAGGCCGCATAAAGCTCTTCACCTATCAGGGTATAGTCTGTAGCGGCAATAAAGAAGGGGATCTGGGCGATCTCATCGGTTCCAGAGATTTGAATGGAACCTGCCACGGAGCCGGTCTCTGCCAAAATCAAAGATTCAGCATAGAATTTTCCTAAGTAGAAATTAGTAGCCGGCTTTTCCCTTAGCATTATCCCGTTAACCCCTGCCACATAAGCAAACTGCATAGAGGTTACAAAGAATATATTCTCCTCCTTGTAAAAATCTGGACGTCCAGCCTCAAGATAGGCCGCTCTGACTGTCTCCTGGGCAACAGCCATAACCACTGCATCGTAACAGGGGACCAGGATCGGAGTTTGATATTCAGCCGTCTTCTTAGCTACCCGGCTCAATATAGTGAAAGAGGCAATGGTGGCTATCATCTCAGCACTGCCCAGTCCCAGAATGTAAAGGATAGGTTTGCCCATCTCAGTGGCTCTTCCAATAGCCTCATCCACAGCCTCGATCCCGGCTAAGGGCCGTATATATAGCTCCTTGCCCTTTTTAGCTAAGTTGATAAAGGCGAGGGCAAAAACAGAAAAAACGATTACCCCGGCCAAAACCGTGGTTTTGCCGGTATGATACCATTGCCCATAGGCAAAGGCTGGCTTGGAAACTTCAGATTCAGAGAAGGTTTTATCTGCTTTGGCTCTTACCTTATAATAGAAATTCTTATGGCTGGGGAAATAGTTTTTATCCTTCTTTTCCTTGGCTCCTTTATCTTCAAAAAGGTTCTCTCCAACTGGAACCATCCCTCTGATTTCAAATTCTCCCTCAGGAGAATCTGACCTTAAGATCTCATATGCCACCACATTATTTTTTACTTTGCCATCATCTGCAGAAAGCTTCCAGATGACCGTGATGGCATGCCCATTATCATTAGGAGTATCAAAAGCCTTTATCTCGGTTGGAGGACGGGGGTCTGAACTTTCTTGGGGGAAAGATAGATTGAAAAGAAAAAGCAGGAGGAAAAACGAAAAAAGAATAGATTTTATTTTTTTCATCTATACCTCGAAATTAAATTTCACTTCATCTTATCAAACCTAACCAGGTTCCAACCAGAAAATCCATTCTGGCGATTAGAAGTGACATACGGCTCATCACCGTGTAGCCGAATGAGGCTCCGAAGGTGATCATGATGAACCAGATACCAATCTTTGCCGCTCCACCAAAAGCCCCCTTATGCTCCTTAGAAAAGAAGAAGTAAATCAAGCCACAGAAGGTGCCCACCACAAGGATTATGCTACCGATTGTGGCATTCAAATCACCGGCAACGTATAGAGGAATTATGGTAGACTGAATTTGCCGCATAGCATTGCTAACCAAATAGTTGATAAGCCAAAGTCCAGCTGTAGTTCCCACGACCACTGCCAATGGCCAGCGGGATATCCAGCCAATCTTGGGAACCAATCTCAAAAGCATCAAAACTCCCAGGATGCCACCCAATAGGTAACTCCAGTGAAACCAATCCACCCTACCTTGTACTAAAAGCACGTTGACAGCAATCCCCACATTATCGTATACCTTAGGCAAAAAGACGTTAAAGAATTCAACCACGAACCAGTATCCAGCAGAGACCCCCACGAACACTGCTTCACAGAACTTATAGATGGGATTATCCTTATAGAGGAAGCTCATTATTCCCAAAGTTAGAAAGGCGGCTATCCATACTCCAATGCTTGTGCTCATTTTTTCTTCACTTCCTACGAGGTTTTCTTCTTACCTCTGGTGACAAAAAAAGCCAGGTTCCCGATGATGATAAAAAAGATAATCACCGCATGAGATACACCCTGAGAGAGCATATAGCTTACTGCTCTGGCAGGTCGCTTAGCAATTATTTCATATTCTGCCCCACCCTTCATCCCCCCCAAAACCCCCACTAACTGTTCTGGAATATAAGGATACATCCCCGGTGCTTGCACTGCAGTATTTCCAGCACCTAATTTAGCCTGAAATCTATCCACTGCAAACTGGACCCACTCCATGGTGCCGGGATAGCCGGCTGAAAGATTATATATAAAATCAATATTGTCGAAATTTTTAATCCCTTTCATTAAGGGCAACTCAGAGGTTCTATTCCCAGTATAATCTGCCGGAAAGGTGGTATGAATATTTGAGCCCATGCTTTGGATCACCACCTCATTTCCAGCCATATAACCTAGGTTGACGTAATCTACCCCATATTTTAAGTTTTTCGCTTTAATCTCCGGATCCCTGAAAACATCCTCCAAGGCAATATTAGCCTGAACCGGTCCCTGGGGCCACAAGCCGATGATTACCACTTTTAAATCTTTGGAAAAACAGTGTCTGAAAAAGGAGAGAGCCATGGGTTGGAGTTCCGGGGCTGATGCTGGATCATAGTCAAAGGAGACTAAAACCTTGGACCCGGGAGGTAAATTGTCCACTGCATCATATACTGCTTTCACCATCGGGCTGACCTCTATATGCAGGGTCGCCTTTGAAAAAAGAGGCAAGGTTACAGCGATTATCACGAAGAGGAAAATAATCCTTCGATCGATGGCCAACAGTCTATCAAAGAATTTCATATCCATCCTCCATAAAAACCTGTTTCAAATCCAATTTCCAATATCCCTAATTTGATTTCTACTCTCCTCCAATATAAGCCCTTTCAAGACCCAGAATTACTCTCAAGGAGCTGGAAACTATCCCCAAGGCTATTCCAATCATTATAGCTCTCTGTCCAGCGGTCTGGGGAAAATTCATGATCCAATCAGCTACTGTAGCCAATTGGTAACTCTCCGGCAGCCAGGAGGAGAGATAATACCCAATAGGCACCCGACCTAACATCACAAAGAATGCCGCCAAAAGCAACATGGTGGCTTCCTTATTCCTGGCTCGAAAAGCCCGATAGGAGGCTGAAGCCACAAAGAAAGCCAATAAGGCAAACATAGTGGACATTAAAGGGATATAAATATAAAAATAGATCCAGAAAAAGGGAGTGCCCGGGTTTTGAAAACCCCGACCTCCTGAAAAGAAAAATCCAGGAATGACGATGAAAAAGAATGATAAAACTACCACCAAACCGAAAAACCAGCCCTTTTTTTTCTTGTATACTTTATCCAGGCTTATTCTAAGTAAGTTTAAAATCCCTAAAATTATGGCGAAAGCGGCTACTATTTGATACCAATCGGTAAACAGATCCTGCAACAAATTAAAGGGGGTGTGAGGGATAAAATAGGATATGATAAGGGTTATCCCCACAATACCTGTAATAATCAGAGGGACCTCTCTGCGCATTAGTTTCTCCTCTTAAAAAATCATCAGGTTGCAAAAAACTTACTCAAATCGTAAATCCCTGCGGTAATAAGAATTACACCGATCAAAATAGCTAAAAGAAAGATGAATTTACCCACATCCTGTCCTTTAATACTGCCTAAAAGTTTGGGATCCTCGGACAAATAGGCGGAGGCGGCAAAGAATTCCTCCCCGATCAAAGTATAATCACAAGCTGCCACAAAGAAGGGAAGCTGGGCTAAGGCAGCAGTTCCAGCAATCTGGATAGCACCAATCGAATTGCCGGTTTCAGCCAATATCAGAGACTCTGCAAAGAAATGACCCTGCAAGAATATGGTGGCTGGTTTTTCTCGGACAAATAATCCAGCCACAGCCGCGGAGAAGCCAAACTGATCGTCGGTCAAATAATAAACCATATCGTCATTATAAGCGTCCGGTCGCCCTACATTGGTATAAGCCTCCTTGACCGTCTCCCGGCAGCTTACCATAACCATAGAGCGGGAGGTTGGAACCTCCAGTCTGGTTTCATATTGAGCGGTGAGCTGAGCTACTTTTCCCAAAATGGTTATTCCGGCTATGGTCATCATATTATTCATATCCTGGATGCCAGGAACGAAGAATATTTTTTTCCCCATCTCTGTGGCACGACCCACCGCATCACTCACTGCCTCCAAGCCGGCAATCTTACGAACGTAAAGCTTTTTTCCCGCTCTGGCTCGTCTGATGAAATAGAGGATGGAAAATGATATTATCAACACTGCGATCAGAATATTGATTCGATCGGTGTTGAACCATTGCTGGGTAGATATTGCGGGTTGACTGGGCAAAGAAACGGAGCTTAAAACTTGGGTTACCGCTTTTATCTTATAGAAGTATTCTACTTTATCTTTGGTATCGGTGTCCATAAATTGTTGTGCTCCCGCGGTAGTGTTCCCCACAAGCTCAAATTCCCCATCCACGGAGGTGGATCTTAAAATCTCATATCCGATAACATTATTTCTTCCAGTGGAATCGTCTAAGGATTTTGTCCAGGTAATAGTTATACTGCCACCAGCATCATTTGGAGTATCTTTGGCTTTCACCTCTGCGGGTGGGGAAGGGGGGAGGGTATCTTCCCAGAGGGTCGTAACGCTTTTATCCACTTGAGCTAAAGCCGGGGTTAAAATAAATAAGCTAAAAATAAAAAGGAGAAAAACTAAGATATAGTTAATCCTCTTATTTTCCAGACGTAAAGTTCTAAATATCCTCATAAAATTTCCTTTATTTAAAAAAAATAAAAAACCACTAATCCGTCTGAGGCGGATTAGCGATTAAAAAAAAATACTAATTGCCCAAATCCCCGAAAAACATCTTTTCCTTTGAGCAACCCTTTTTCTCAGAAAAAACCTCCAAACTCTAAAGGCCTCTCTATCTTGCCTTTTAATTTATCAGGTTATTTTTTTAAGTCAAGGAAATTTTTACTCCTCGAGCATCTCCACATTGGCCCGGGGGATTATGGCTCTGCTTTTGTCCTCGAATTCAACCTCCAAAACCCGGGCAGAGGATTCAGACTCAAGTTTCTTTAAAGGTGAAGGGAGATCTACTACCTTCCCCAATCTCCCGAAATATGGCTCCCTAATTACCCGGACGGGGGTTCCGCTCTCCAAGCCAATATTTTCAAACTCCTCAGACTCAATTTTTTTGTGAACATCACCCGCAAAAGGTATCACCACCTCAGGCCTGATCACTCCAGCCCTTATCTGAGTGGCTCCATTTATACAAGCCATTTCCCCCTGTTTAGACTTAAGTAGATTAAAGGTTCTCTCCGCCATATTTATCTGTCCGAATCCCTCGGTTACCACCAAGGTTATGCCCAATTCTTCTGAGCCGGTTATGGCTACTCCTAAATCATAGCCTAAGAATTCCCTTAAATCTTTGTCGTCAAACCCTCCCACTACGATTCCTTTTGCTCCAACTGAGATGGCTTTCTTGATAGCAGGGCTGGTGACTAAGCTCCCTCCCACAATCACCTTCTCCTCACATTCTTTGCCTATCAGTTTCTCAGTTAAGATTTCAGTGTTATCTTTAGTCACAATTTTTAACTCTCCATGAGTCTCACCACCTATTCCGAAAATTCCCTGGATAAAGGAGCCCCAGGTGCTAACCGAGACCCCCTCTCTGGGGAAAACCTCTATTACCTCGCCTTCTAAATAGGCTTTTACCTCCACCGGGATCGGGTTTCCACGGATCAAAACCTGTCCGGTTATGGAGGAGATGCTCTCCACTGTGCCTTCGGATTTGGACCGGCACTCTGAGGAGAAAAGCCCGAAGAAAGATTTGCTTTTTGCGATCACCTCTTTTTCCTCAACCTTTTCCCCTTCTTTTTTTAACATATGTTCAGGCACGTCCTCTGGAGGGAGCCCTAAGATATTAGCCACATTGATCGGCTCCACATTTCCGGGAAGGTTGGTTCTGGCAACCACTGTATCCGGAGTTACCTTATCCCCCACCCTAACTAAAAGCTCACCTTTTAAAGGCAAGATTCTTTTTTTGGTAATCAGCATCTTATCAGTTACCTTTAAGCCAGGCGTATATGCATGAGTCATACAAACTCCTTTTATATTTCAATAAAAATCTTTAGCTCATTTTGCGGGGCTAGGGCCCCACCTACGGCGGTAAAATGTTTTTTTCGTAGGTCGGGCACCCTGCCCGACTATACTCTTCCAAATTTTCAGATTACAATTTCTCTAATACCTCCTTGGGATAGATATCCAAGGTAATCATCCAATCTTTAAGTTTGCGCACCCTGATTTTGTGATCAGAAGGAAGGTTAAAAGGTCTTCCCCTGCCATCCAAAATTATCCCGCTAACTCCACCGTAGATTTCTTTTTCAACTTTACCACCTTTTCCTGCTCCCAGATCAAATCCTCTAAGGGGGTCTAAAGTAGCTTTGGCTTTCAAGGGTAACCCTTTCTCATCCAGACCTAAGGGGAACTTCTTCATCTCACCATATTTTAAAGTCCCCTCAATGGATTCACCATTCGGCATCTGAAACCTGTATTTTAAGATCTCCTTTTCATCTTTCAGCTCTCCTGCTGGTGCAATACAGGTGCCTAAATGGATAAGGCAATCTTTGTTGAAAACCTCCACTGCGGCCTTAGGATGGACCGTAGTTAAAACCCCAAGCTGGGGCATCATAAAGATACTGTCAACTGCTAATCCGGTTATCCCCTCTGGTAAAAACCCATCTATTAACATCAAAGCGGCCTGATGTCTTCTTGGAGCATGAGATAAAACCCCTCCTGAGCCGATGAGCATATCTAAGCTCATCATATTTACTAAGGTCTGTCCTCCAGCGGTCTGGGCAAAGGCATCTGCTATGGTCCTCTGCTGCTGGACCCCTTTCAGGACTGTAGCAAAAGATTTATGCTGAATGAAGGCAAGCCTTAAAGCCTCTTTGGCAATAGCCTGCTCAAAAATTAACTCCTCCAAGGTCTGAGGGATAGTAGTTGGACGGATCATCTTGTTTTTGACCCGGTTCCTCAAATCCCTTTCATCCATATGAAAAGGGACCCATCTCATCACATTATCCAGACCAGCCTCAGCAAAGACATTGGAGACAGAATAGCTCAGCCCCAAATTAGCGCTGACTGTTCGGTTGAAGATCCCCTGAAATATGGAGAAGATATCTGTAGTTGCTCCACCTATATCCACCCCCACCACCTCAATTTCCTCCTCATCTGCAATCTTTTTCATAATTAGACCAACTGCACCCGGGGTGGGCATAATGGGTGCATCTGTCCAGGTCATAAGCTTTTTATAGCCGGGTGCCTGAGCCATCACATGTTCCATAAATAGGTCGTGGATTTTTTCCCGTGCAGGTAAAAGGTTTTCCCTTTCTAGGACCGGTCGGATATTATCCACGATATCTAAATCTACTTTGTCTGAAAGGGTATTTTTAATTGACTCACGGGCATCGATGTTCCCGGCATAGATAATCGGAAGTCGATACCCTATACCTAATCTTGGCTTTGGGTCTGCGGCGGAGATGAGCTCAGCTAATTCCACCACATGGGTGGTGGTTCCTCCATCTATCCCTCCGGATAATAGGATCATATCTGGCCTTAACTGTCTTATCCTCTGAATCTGCTGGTGAGGAAGCCTTTTATCATTGGATGCGATAACATCCATCACAATGGCACCTGCTCCTAAGGCTGCTCTTTCAGCCGACTCTGCGGTCATACTTCGGACCACTCCTGCAACCATCATCTGCAAGCCACCTCCAGCGCTGGAGGTGGAGACATAGATATCAGTTCCCATATCTCCATTAGAGGGTGAAATTATTTTCCCTTTCTCGTCCAGGACCTTCCTGCCAGATAGCTCCTCCACCTCAGCCACTGCATTTAAAACCCCCATAGTCACATCCTCAAAAGGGGTCTCAACTGTGGTCGGGGCTTCACCCCGAACGATTAACCTGTATTCATCTCCTTTTTTCTCGATTAAGATAGCCTTAGTGGTAGTGCTGCCGCAATCTGTGGCTAAGATTATATTGATATCTTCTGGTTTTAAATCTTTCATAGAATTCCTTTATAACTTTACAACATTCTAATCTTTTTCCGTCGGGCATGAAGCCCGACGCTACATTTCTCTTTTTCCGTAGCGTCAGGGTTTATCCCTGACGTGTCCCCTCTCCTTTCTAAGGAGAGGGCAAGGGAGAGGTTCTTCGTCGGGCAATAAAGCCCGACGCCACATAATCCCTTCGGGTCAGGGGACCCGAAGGTCACATAGTAAACCTGAAGGTTTACACTCTATAGTATTCTATTCTCTCCCGGTAATAACCTGCCACAAAGTTCTTCTGCCTTTTTTCTTTCTCTCCTCTTTTCTTCTTTTTTTCTCCTCTTCTTCTTTGGCTGAAGCTTCAGTGTCGAACTTCTCTATGGTTTGCAAAAGCCTTTCCACACTTTCCCTTTCCTCCATCATCTTTCTGAACTCATCGTAGTCTTTCCAGGAAAAAAGGGTCTGCACAAAGGGCTCGAAGAAGACCAGCATCTGGGAGCCGATATAATTTAAGGGCTTTACTGATTCTAGGAATAAAATTGCCGGCGTAGACATCTTCCACAAAACCACCTTTTTGGCGATCTTATCCAAGATCTCCTGCTGATAAGGGGTAAGCTCTTTTTCCTCTTTTCCCGGACCCTTAGGCTCTGAAGAGAAGGGTAGTCTAAAAGGCATCTTAGCTTTTCATCCTCGATTTAATAAAGTTTAGCACTTGGTCTTTATTCTGATTAAACCTGATATACAAACCTCGAAAATTCTCTAACCGGGAGGGTTTTTCAAAAGGGGAAAGGAGGACCCCGTTTTTATCCACATAAAAACTGCGATATTTTTTCCATTCCATCTCCTTGGTATTTAAAAAGAATCTCACCTTTATCCTGTCCTCAGATAGCTCATAGGTTGTGGGTAAAAAGAAGGAAGAAAGTGAACCTATTAAGATAACAAAGGAAAGGAAAAGGAAAAACAGGCTATTAGTTGAGACAAAGATGATTCCAGGCGTGAGGATAAGAAACAGGATAACCAAAAGGGTATTTCTTTTACTTTTCTTTAAGGGGTGAGTAGTCCAGATTAATGCTTCTTTTGCCATCTTTTATTCTTTTCCGCCAGAGGCGGATCCAAATTCGGATTTCTCCTCTGAGGTTTTGTATCTTTCCTTTCTGATACTCTCCATCTGCTGAAGAAGTTCTTTGGGCTCAATTATTTTCTTTTTGACCAAGAGGGTGACTAAAGCCTCCTGGGCTAAATTATTGGACAAACAGAGCTCCTCAAAGGTAACCTCTTTGCATTTCCCCTCATAATATATCTTTAAGGCAACTTTTTTTTCCTTTTCCTCCAATTTTTTTTATCTCCTTTTCTAAAACCTCGTTCATACTTCCACTTCTATACCCTAAAAGGTCTAAGGTAACATAGGTAAATCCTAAATCTCTTAGCTTAGCATATATTTTTTTTCTTATCCGCCAAAGGTGAACATTCATTAACCTTTTAAGCTCTTCTGGCTCTAACTCGATCCGCGCAAATCCGTTGTGATGTCTGACCCTTAACTGGTTGAAACCCAAGGTCTTTAGGTAACTTTCAGCTTTTTCTATCCGGCTCAGTTTTTTAAGGGTTATCTTCTCCCCATAGGGGAGCCTGGAGGATAAACAGGCTAAAGCTGGCTTGTTCCAGGTGGGAAGCTTAAGCTTTTTAGAAAGGGCTCTGATTTCCTCTTTAGTAAGCCTGGATTCCAAAAGCGGGCTTCTGACTCCTAACTTAAGGAGGGCTTTTCTGCCGGGCCTGAAATCTTCTCGGTCTGAGTAATTGGAGCCGTCTAATACCCAAGGGATTTTATTTTTCCAGGCGATCTTTTTTAATTTAGAGAAAAGCTCAGATTTACAATAGTAACACCTGTCTGGCGGATTTTTTGAAAAGTTTTTCAGTTTAAGTTCTATGGTCCGGATTATCCGATACCTTCCGTCTAAGCCTAAATCTTTAGCCAGCTTTGAAGCACTTTTTAGCTCCTCTTCAGGGTAAGTCTCTGAATCAGCGGTTACTGCCCAGACATTTTCCGAGCCTAAGGTGTCCAGGGCTACTTTTAATAAAAAGGAGGAATCTACCCCACCGGAAAAAGCGACCAGGACCTTTCCCATCTTTTTTAGGGTTTTTTTTAAGTGTTCGAATTTGATTTGAGTTATTTTCATAAAGGAGGACCCGGTGAGCCGGTAAAAAGAAACCTAAAGTCTTAAAGGGAATATCTCCCAAAGTCCTCTGGGTTTATCCTTTTCAGCCGCTCTTTTAAAGATTCAGCATCAGTTACTCCAGGAGTTTTTCCATCCGTTTTTTTCATCTGGAACAACTCATCCGCCACGTAGATCGAGACCCCAGCCTTTAAGGCTAAGGCGATGGAATCTGAAGGTCGAGCATCGACCTCCTTAACTTTTCCGTTCAGCTCTATATAGATCTTGGCATAAAAAGTCTGATTGACCAGTTTGGTTATCTCTACTTTCTTGATTTTCCCTCCTAAGGATTCGATGGTAGACTTCAAAAGGTCGTGGGTTAAAGGCCTTTTGGAGGAAAGGCCGGATAGTTCCATACCGATAGCCCAAGCCTCATAGTGTCCAATCCAGATGGGAAGGAGAAGCTGATCTGAATCTAAGGGAGCTAAGATCACCACCGGCGAGTTGGTGGTCATATCTAAAGCTAACCCATTTATCTTTACCTCTTTCATACCGACTCCCTGTCTTTCCCTACGGATCTGTAGGATAAAAATTATTCCTCACTTTTTTTAACTACCCAGAGCTTTAAATTTGCTACGAACTCTGCATCAATTTTTATAGGGACAGTATATACTCCTAAGGCTTTGATCGGTTCCTCCAACTCTACTTTTCGTTTGTCTATATCGAACCCCTTCTCTTTTAAAAGTTCGGCTATATCCTGAGAGGTTACGGAGCCGAAGACCCGATCCTCCTCACCTACCTTGACCTCAGCGGTGATGGAATTTTTCTCTAAGTCAGATTTTAGTTTTTCGGCCCCCTTTTTCTTTTTCTCATCCCGGAATTTCTTCTGGCGGGTGAGCTCCTCTATGGATCTGAGGTTACCTTTAGTGGCCGGAATAGCTAAGTTCTTAGGAAAAAGGTAATTTCTGGCATAACCATCTTTGACCTGGATTACCTCCCCACATTTTCCTAATTTCTCCAGATCCTCTTTTAAGATTATCTTCATTTTCTCCTTAATATCTTTCTTGTTTAAAGGTCTCAGTGACGAAGGGAAGCAGAGCTAAATGCCGAGCTCGTTTTATAGCTTGGGTCAGCTCTCTCTGGTGACGGGCGCAGTTACCGGTTATTCGTCTGGGGATTATCTTTCCCCGATCAGTGACATATCTTCTGAGCAATCTTTCGTCCTTATAGTTAATGAGCTTCAATTTTTCCTCACAGAAGCGACAGACCTTTTTCTTTCTTCTTTCCAGATCATCTAGCATAGCTTTATTTCTTCCTCCTTCTATAAGTTCTCTATGGATTTACCCAGTTCAGAGATGTCCTCCTCTCCGGGAAATTTTAGATCATCATAGAGGTTGTTTTCCAAAACCGAGACTGTCTCGGTCTTCTTATCTAAAAACTGTACCTGAAAAGCACGGATCTCTATTAAATTCCTTTTACTCCCCTCCCCATTTTCTTTAAATCTGCTCCGCAGCTCCCCCTCTACTAATACTGCACTCCCCTTCTTTAAAAATTTGCTACAGCTTTCGGCTAACTTCTGCCAAGCTACTACCCCTATAAAGCAGACCTCCTCCTTATTGAAGCCCATATTATCCTTATATTTTTTGTTGGAGGCGATCTTGAAATTTGCCACTGGAACATCGGTAGTGGTATAACGCAGTTCCGGGTCTTTGGTTAAGTTTCCCACGATCAAAATCCTGTTTAGATGGGGCAGCCTGGTATTGAACATCGAAAACCTCCTTATTTTATCACCCTCAACTTAAATTTCCACCTTTTCTTTACTTCCTCCAATACTGGAAGACTCTTTATCTTTTTTCAGAAGCTCGCTTTCCTCCCTCAAGAGAACAATTAGAAATCTTAAACAGTTTTCATTCAATTTATAATATCTGTCAAGCTCCTGGATTAAAGGTAGAGGGGCCTCAAACTGGATTAAGACATAATATCCCTCGTTCTTCTTCTTTATCTGGTAAGATAGTCTGCGCAATCCCCAGCGTTCAGCTTGGATGATTATACCTTTATGGTTCTCTATCAACTCCTCCACCTTTTTTATCTCTTTATCCCAGGTAGTCTCATCTAAGCCTGGATCCAGGATAAATATAGTCTCGTATTTTCTCAAATCTTACCTCCTTAGATGTTAAACCGCTTCATACTCTCTTCTAGTCCCACTGTAATCGCACTCTCCACTGCCAAGACACTTATTTGAACCATTTCCTCTACGCTTTTTCCCTCTTCTTTTTTGAAGTTTTCCAAAACAAAATCTTCCAATTCCATATCTTCTGGAGGAGGACCTATCCCCAATCTCAGTCGAGGAAAATCCACAGAGTTTAGCTGATAGATAATCGATCTTAAGCCTTTATGTCCTCCATCGCTCCCTTTCTCTCTTATCCTTAGCTTACCTAAGGGTAGGTTAACATCATCACATATAACAAAAAGCTCAGGCGGAGTCCAGTTGAAAAAGCTTAAGGTGTCAAAAACTGCCTGACCGCTTTGGTTCACATAGGTTAAAGGCTTTAACAGATAAACCTCTTTACCCTCAACTTCTATCTGAGAGTAAAGGTATTCGGCTTTCCCTCCTTTGAAGCTTTTTTTATATTTTTCACTTAAGAGCTCAACTACCCGGTATCCTAAGTTATGTCTGGTCCTTTGATAACTTCTACCTGGATTACCTAATCCCACTACCAATCTCACCATTTATCAAACACAAAATCTAAAACTATAAAATGCAAAAAATATAATACCACAAGTTATGGTAGATAATAAAATAGGGGTAAATTAGGGTTTGTCAAGGGGAATTGAGGTTTTTTTAGAAGTATAAAAATACGCTAAGAGAAATAGCGGAAGTCGATCCTCAAAGAGGTTTGGAACTGAACAGAAATATAGGTATTAGGGAGGATCGGTTCGACAGGGTGAAGATTTAGTAGATTAGACTTTTAGTCTGACCCTAAAAAAACGTCCGAGATGAACTGCGAATGCATCTTGAGACCGGACGCGACAAATTAAAGTCAATTGTCCCGCCTTGAGGGCAAGGGGGATACCGATTAAGGTAGGGCGTATTGCAATACGCCCTTATGGTCATTTCAGGGCAACCACAGGGGGTTGCCCCTACGGTCCTATTTCAACTTAAAGGATTTCCACTGACTATGCCATATCTGCCCATTCAGATCCACTAATTCCAGAGTATAATAGTAGGTTCCTTTTTTGAGCCTCTTTCCATTATACCTGCAATCCCAGATGATTCCTGAAGAGGGGAGACCCCTTCCACTCACGATCTTTAAAAGGACGGGCTTTAATTGGGCAGTCTCGAAACCAGAAGGCTTATTCCGGCAGATATAAAGTCTCCAGGAGTCTATTTGCTCTTCAATATCGGGCTTAAGCATAAACATTATGGAGCGATTTCTGCCCGTGGTTAATTCCTCAACCGAAGAGGAGAGATTAAAGGTCTGATAACCCGAAAGCAGCTTTTTTCCTTCTGATTTTTTCTCAGGAAGGGTTAGCTGAGCAGGATGTCTTTTTAGATACTCCAGACGGTTGAAATCGTAGTCATACTCATTTTCGTTCGCACCTCCGAATAGTATAGAGAAAGAAACCCTGTGATCCCCGGTCAGGCTCTTATCGCTTTTATAAGGATATTTCTGAAAACTGTAATCTAACTGAAAGGTCTGGCTTTCACCTTTATATCTGACGGAGAAGCCGAAGCTGGGCTGATTTATATCCTGCTCATATTGTTTTCCAAAGGTATATCCACCTCTAAGACCAAAGCTTAGACTATTCCCTGTCAAAATCCATTCCTCAACTCCAAAGGAGCTTAAAGTATATGTTTTGTTCTCAGGTTCGACTGAATTTTTTAGCCTTAAATCCCAGGCTAAAATAGTTGAATATCTCTCCCAGTCAAAATGGTAAGCAAAGCCCAGTTTCCCTTCTCTGATTGCATATCCCAAAGTATCGGAGTTATCCGGGGTCATATCGGTGGCTAAAGCGTTTTCCAAGGCGATTCCAAAAGAGAACTTAGGTGAAAATCGGTAAAACATACCTAAATCGAAATCAACCCCTTTCTTCTTACCGTAATTTGAGTTATAGAGAAATTTTCCATTAAATCCTAAGGATAAATCGGGTATAACCCATCCAGCAATGCCGATTATTCCTATGTTATTGGTCACTATACCGGTTGGATCAGCCCAGGAACCTTTCTGGCTTCCACCTAAGAAGAGTCTAAACTTATGGTTTAAAGGATAAACCCCCACCCCGCTAAAAAGGTAAGGGTTTTCATTATCTTCAAAGGTAAATTTTGACCTCTTGTCATACATAAAGTAAATTTGAGGTCTTTCTAACTGAGCAATCCCTGCCGGGTTATAGAAGATAGCGCTGGGATCATCTGCCAGCCCTATAAAAGCACCCATTCCGGTGGCTCTGGCACCATATCCAGAATTATCATAAGAATATGTAGAGTTAAACCAGGTTGCAGAAAGGATTAATAAAGAACATAATATAATTTTCGCCTTTTTCATCTTAATTACTCCTCCAAAGAAAGGTTTTTTTATGGATAAGATATTACTCCTTTTTGTTATATCGGAAATAAATTACTTTTTGATTACCTTAAATTTTTTTAAACCCCACTTCCGGAAAGAACCGCCGGGATGGTCTTGAGCAAAATTTTGAAATCCAAAAGCAAAGACCAGTTATCTATATATTCTAAATCCAGCTTCATCCATTTCTCAAAGTTTATCTTGTTTCTGCCATTTACCTGCCAGAGACAGGTTAACCCAGGCTTCATACTGAGTCTTCTTCTATGCCACAGGTCATAGTGGCTTACTTCCTCTGGCAGAGGAGGCCGGGGACCAACCAGGGACATATCTCCAAAAAATACATTGAAAAGCTGAGGCAGTTCATCTAAGCTGGTTTTCCTTAAAAATCTCCCCAGCCTGGTAATCCTGGGATCTTTTTTGATCTTAAAGACGGGACCATCCATTTCGTTTTTATCTAAAAGATTTTTTTTAAGCTGTTCAGCATTCTCTACCATCGTCCTGAATTTATAAAAGGTGAACCTTCTGCCATTTAACCCCACCCTCTGTTGCTTGAAAAAAATAGGTCCTCTGGAGCTGATCCTCACTAAAAGGGAGATTAAAAGAATGAGGGGAGAGAAAAGAATTAAAAGCATAAAAGATAGGGTTCGGTCTAAAATCTCTTTTGCCAGAGCCCCTTCCTCTTTTTTGGGAGCACAAGAGTTGAAGATAAAAGGCTTATCCTCAAAGGTGAAGAGCTTCTGTTTGGAAACTCTATTAGGGAAATAATCCGCCAAAATACAGGTTGAGACTCCCATCTTCTCGCAGATGGAAAGGCTTTCCTGGATTAAGTTCAGAAACCTCCTGGGTACTGCATAGACTATATAATCTAAATGAGAGCTTTTGATAATCTGAGGTAGCTCTTTTAAAGTTCCAATCACCTGTATCCCGGAGAGGAATTTACCTTTTTGAGACTCCTCCCAATCTAAAAGACCTGAGATTTTAACTCTCCAGTCCTTATTTTCTTTTATTTTCTGAATAAAATCTAAGGCCAGGCTCCCGCTGCCAACTATTAAGATATTCTGAAGATGATTACCATTGGAATTTCGTATCTTCAAGAAAAGCTTTACTCCTCCTCTGAAAACTGATAAGAATAAAAGGTCGAACCCAAAGAAAAAAGCTACTATTTTAAAACTCTGATTTAGAGAGCTTGAGATATAAAGCAGTAGGACAAAGAGAGTAAAACTTTTCAAAAATGGAAGAAGGAGATTTTTAAATATCTGGATTAGAGTAGTGTGCTCATATTTATAAGCCCTTTGATCAGTTAAAAAAAAGAAACTCCAGATCGGAAGGATGAAAAGTAAAAGCTTTTGGATAAAGTTATTTTCCCAAAATAGGTTTTGACTGCCCAGATATAAGGAGAGGTATAAAGCGACGATGGTGAGGAAAAGGTCCCCTAAAAAATGCAGTCTTTTATAGATAGATTCATTTTGCCTTAACATATTACCCCCCTATCTTTTCACGAAATGATAAATGATAATGGATTAAAAGCGAAAATCTATATAATTTTTCATCTGTGCCCAAAATATTTTTGGAATTGGAAATTTTGACAAAATCCCCGGAGAGATTAGCTCTAAATATATTTTTGTAATTGTAATCAAGGGAAAGTCGAAGATCATTAGTCTTCTCCACAATCCCGCTGGGAAATTTACCTTTGTAATCTTCAATATAAATCCAGGGCTCATCCCATAAGGAGGTAACCTTTCCCTCTCCTCTACGGATAAACTCATAGGAAATCTTGGCTTCTAAATTTTTTCTTAGATAGCCACTTATGGAGAAAAAAAGATTATCTGCATCCGGACCTAAAGGGTTTCCGATAATTTTATGCTTGAAGAGATATCTATTCCAGGGATATTTCTGGTTATAAGTCCAGTTGTTTATCCTTAGGTATTCTAAGTTAAGCTCACTCCCTTTTAAACCCAAAAAATCGCCTACTTTTAAGCCTAAGGAAAATCCAAGCTCATTTGGCTCTTTATCCGAGGCACTTTTCTTCTCAATCTGAAAGTCATCTATGAGAAGCTCCCCATAAAAAAGGAGTCTTTTTAAAGGAGTGAAATTGAAATCCAGTCCTATGAAGGTATTATCATCTTCATCTGCATTCAATTGAGCACCATGAAACCATAATAGTGGATTAAGATAGTAAAGTTCAAACCATCTGTTTTTACCTCCATAGATCACGGTTTCGGAGAAGCCCAACTCCAGAAAGCTTTTCACTTTAAAACTGAATCTATGAGCAGAAAGGTATCTTCGGTACTTAGTAGTTCCAGCACTATCAGAGACAGTAACAGGGTCAAGCTGGGCGAAAAAGGAACTTACTTTAAAAAAGCTCCACTCACCCTGGAGCTTCAACATATCCATAGGTGGTGAAGAAGGGGATAAGAGCAGAGGGGAGAGTCGGCTCTGTCCCCAGGAAAGGTTTTCTCGACCTAAGAATAGATTGAAGTAGGGCAGTTTGAATGAAAGGTAAGCTTGAGCTGCATCTCCAGCAAAGCCTCTCCAGACCTTGCCAGTATAGGCAGAGTCTTTGGCTAAGCCCTCATCCAAACTGTAGCGGCAAAGTAAGGAGAAATTGTCTCCGATATCTGCCTGGAGGTAGGGAAGAAAAGATTCATAGAAGATAGATTTCCTATTAGAGCTCAGATGGGTATTCTCTAAAAAATCTACCCCCCATTTTACCCTCTTTTTATCCCCTAACTTTTTCATCTCCGGCTCAAATTCGTTTTCTAATTCAGAAAAAAGCCATTTTTCAAAAGAATTTAGTTTGAGTTCTTCGCTCTCTATTTTTGTTTTTAAGTTAATAAGGGATAAAGCGACCTCCCCACGGTAAAAAGGTTTGGTTCCTAAGTGGATCTCCTTTAAATAACCTCTTAGATAAAGCTTTTCTAGGTAATCGTATATCCAGCCATAGCTTTTATCCCCCACCGGCACAGTTTCCATCTGACCAGCTCTGATTGGTGGATAGTAGATGGTTAATAATATAAAGAATATAAAAATTAATCTCTTTCTCATCT
>Ga0114930_10001784_pt1 | contig 20065 bp, 27 predicted proteins | sample AnhtaG_FD_87300 | JGI IMG/M metagenome (GOLD analysis project Ga0114930, IMG submission 87300) | Deep subsurface microbial communities from Anholt, Denmark to uncover new lineages of life (NeLLi) - Anholt_01485 metaG | ecosystem: Environmental > Aquatic > Marine > Oceanic > Sediment | place... | reverse complement strand
GTCGATACGGTTGAGGAACTCGGGGCGGAAGTGGTCCTTGAGCGACTGCTCGACCTTCTCTTTAGCCATCATGTAGTTGGCCTCGGCCGTGTCGCCGCGCGTGGCAAAGCCAAGCTGCTCCATCTTGTCGATGTATTGCGCGCCAATGTTGCTGGTCATGATAATAATCGTGTTGCGGAAGTTGACCTTGCGCCCCTTGGCGTCAGTGAGCTGACCATTGTCCAAGACCTGGAGCAAGATGTTAAACACCTCGGGGTGTGCCTTCTCTATCTCGTCAAACAGCAGTACCGCATACGGGCGATGACGAACAAGCTCGGTCAGCGCACCTCCCTCTTCGTGGCCGACATAGCCTGGCGGCGCGCCAATTATCTTGCTGACGCTGTGCTTCTCCATGTACTCCGACATGTCGACGCGTATGAGCGCCTTATCGTCGTCAAACATAAACTCCGCAAGTGCGCGCGTGAGTTCAGTCTTGCCAACACCGGTTGGGCCAAGGAACATAAACGACGCGATAGGTCGGTTGGGGTCGGCGATGCCAGCGCGGCTGCGCTTAACAGCGTCGGACACTTTAGCGACTGCCTCGCGCTGACCTACAACGCGACCTTGCAGCTGCTCTTCAATACGCATGAGTTTTGCCGCCTCTTCTTCGAGCATGCGCGACACCGGGACACCGGTCCACTTGGCGACTATGGCAGCGATGTCTGCCTCGGTGATCTCCTCTTTAAGTATGCGGCGCGTCGACTGCAACTTCTTGAGTCGCTTTTGCTTGGCCTCTAACTCGCGCTCAAGGCTTGGTATCTCGCCGTAGCGAATCTCGGCCGCACGCGACAGGTCTACCGATGCCTCTGCAGACTCGGCTTCATAGCGCAAGCTCTCGAGCTCTTTCTTAATCGACTTGATGTCTCCCAGGACCTGCTTTTCATTCTTCCAGCGTTGCTCGAGCTCGCTGGTCTTTTCTTTAAGCTCGGCTATTTCGCGTTCGATAGCTTTGACGCGCGTCTTGGCCTTGCGGCTCGAGGTAGTCTCGCTGCCGTCTGACTCTGCTTCTTTGCGCAGAGCCTCTTTCTCTACCTGCAGGCGCATAATCTTGCGGTGTGCGTCCTCGAGCGCTGGTGGCTTGTTTTCTAGACTGATGCGCAGGCTCGATGCCGCCTCGTCGACAAGGTCGATAGCTTTGTCGGGCAAAAAGCGGTCCGGGATATAGCGCGCACTAAGTTGTACTGCCGCAGTCAAGGCGTCGTCGGTAATATGCACACCGTGGAAGAGCTCGTACTTCTCTTTTAACCCGCGGAGTATCGCGACTGCGTCGTCGAGAGTAGGCTCCAAGACGTATACGGGTTGGAAGCGACGCTGGAACGCTGGGTCACGCTCGATGTGCTTTTGATATTCGCGGAGCGTAGTCGCGCCAACCACGTGCAAGTCGCCACGCGCTAGAGCGGGTTTCAGCATGTTGCTTGCGTCCATCGCACCCTCGGCGGCGCCAGCGCCTATCATCGTATGGATCTCGTCAATAAAGAGTATGATTTTGCCCTCCGAGCGCTCTATTTCTTTCATGATAGCCTTGAGCCGCTCCTCGAACTCGCCGCGGTACTTGGTACCTGCAATAAGCGAGCCGAGGTCGAGGCTCACCAAGTCTTTGTCGCGCAGGCTGTCTGGGCAGTCACCCGACGCGATGCGCGCGGCCAAGCCCTCGGCAATAGCGGTCTTACCAACACCTGCCTCGCCGATGAGTATCGGGTTGTTCTTGGTGCGGCGGCTCAAAATTTGTATAACGCGCGATATCTCTTCATCGCGGCCAATGACCGGATCGAGCTTGCCCTCTTGTGCAAGTTTAGTGAGCGAGCGCGTGTACTTGGCCAGCGCGCGGAACTTTTTCTGCTCGTTTTGTGCGGGGGCCTTGGTGGCGCGCAGCTCCATGAGCGTACGTGTGACTGCCTCGCGCGATATGCGGAAGCGCGCCAAAATATCGCGCGCAACACCCGGGACATCGAGTATCGCCAACAAGAGGTGCTCGGTCGAGACAAACTCGTCGTGGAGCTCCGTGGCAACCTTGCCGCTTCGCTCAAGTGCTTGCACCAGCTCGGGCGTAAGGTACAGCTGGTAGCTCGGCGACATGACCGAGCCGTTTGCGGCGCCCTCTAACCCCTCGAGCACGGTGTCAGTGAGGAGCGTGATGTCGGTGTCGAGCTTCTCTAGCACCGTGGCGACCAGCGACTCTTCTTGCAAGAGCAAAGCGGCCAGCAAGTGTGTTGGGCTGACCTGGTTTTGACCGCGTTCGACCGCGAGCTCGTGCGCGCGGCGGACCGCTTCTTTAGCTTTGGTAGTGAAATGGTTGAATGGAGGCATAGTGTTTTGTGGCTAGCGACTCACAACCTACAACGGGACCTAGACTGAATTGGTTGCGGGCTGTGTGGTTGCTGGCGGTTTAGGGATTGTAGTGACCGGGACAGAATACGTGTTGGCGTTAGATGCTCCTGTAACAATACCGAGCACTTCTCCAAAGAGCGTGATAAGTACAGCGCCCGGCGTTGCAGATGATACGCTCGACTCGATGAGCCCATCATGAGGTGCTGCAGACACGATACCAATAGCTATGCTGTCGGCACCGGTGCCACCAATGCGTATGACGGACTGTCCGAGCTTGACCTTACTTACGTCGGCGACTGGCGCTGCGGCCCATCCGGTGGTCGTGCCAACATCGAGGCTAAGCAGGAGCGTGTCGGTCGACGTCGCCTGACCTTTGACAACTGCTGCTGACACCATGGTGCCGTCTGGCAACAGTGCCGCAAAGCTGTCTGCCCCAGATGCAGCGAGCGCTATGCGATCGGTAATGACAGTGCCACCCTTATCGACGATAACGCCGCGCGCCACTAAAGTCTTAGGGTCTTTGGTGTCGACAATGCGGACCATCGACTTTTGTACTGCGGCGATAGACTGCGCAGCCAGGTCGTCATTGTTGACGACGACCGTTTTGACCGTGGTCGGTTGCGACACGACCGCTGCTGCGGGTGCCGAGACGGTCTGCACAGTGCGCTCTACTATTTGGTTGATGGTACGAGATATCTCGGGCGGAGCCTGGTTCATCAAGCTCACCGTGACAATACCCGTTGCTATGGACGTGACAAAGCTCACCAAGAGCGTTAAAAGGACGATTTGATGCTTGGTAAGTTGCTCCAGGTCCATTGGCTAAAATATACAAGATTTTCGCCCTAAACGCTACTTGCGATACCGCTCTGCCGCTTTGACCAACGCTTTCACGATTTGGTCCGAATCTTGTTTGGTTGCGGTTGGTAAAAGTGTTATGCGGATGGCGGTTTTTTGGAGTTCGGCTGGCGTGCCTATGGCGCGGATAACGTGGCTCGGCTCCTCGTCGCCAATGTCGCACGCGCTGCGCGTCGAGACTGCAACACCAAGCGCATCCATAGCAATGACTCCCATCTCGGCATCGAGCCTGGGCACCGATACATTTATATTGTTAGCGACGCGCCGCTCGCCAGTTGCCCCATTGAGTCGTGCCTCTGGTAGCACCTTTTGTATTTGTTGCCACAGGTAGTCGCGCACCTCGCTCGTGCGCTTGGTGTTGTCTGCCGCCCCCCTTTGTGCGTCTTCAAGAGCCACAGCAAAGCTGCCGACCAGCGGCACGTTCTCGGTCCCGGCGCGGAGCCCATGCTCTTGCCCACCGCCATATATCACCGACTCGACAGGGGTTCCCTTCCTTATATATAGAACGCCGACACCTTTGGGGCCCATGACCTTTTGACCATCGATAGTCATGAGGTCCACACCCAACCGCTCGACCGTAATGTTTTGCCACAGCGGAGCCTGCGACGCATCGCAGTGCAAATAAATTTTGCGGCTTTGTTTCTTTAGCAGCTTCGATACTTCGCGGATATCTTGGATAGTGCCTATCTCGCTGTTAATAAGCTGGATAGTCACGAGCACGGTCTCGTCATTAATAGCGCTCGCGAGTTCCTCCATGTCTATCCTTCCCTCTCCGTTCACGCCAAGCGCGGTCACGTACAACCCTTCGTGCTCGAGCGCGTGTAGCGGCTCGAGTATCGATGAGTGCTCAATACTAGTCGTTATCACGTTAACCTCTCCCTGTTCGCGCACCAACTTCGGCAACAAGCCCATCAGCGCCAAGTTGTTGGCCTCGGTGCCACTCCCGGTAAAGACTAGTTCGTCTGCATGACACTCCAACGTGCGAGCGACGCGAGCGCGAGCAGCATCAAGTTCTTTCTTGGCAGCCACGGCCTCTTTATGCAGCCCACCCGGGTTGCCATACAACTCCAACAACCGAACCAACTCATTTTTTGCACGAGCCGACAGTGGCGTTGATGCCGCTGCGTCTGCATACAATCGCTTTTCCCTAAACCACATAGGTGCAGTATACTAACTTTCATGTCGTTCGCATCCTCTAACCCTTTGTGGGCTACCCTCGCCGCGTATCTCACTACTGCTGCGCCCTACTTGGCGCTTGCCGCATTTGTGCTCGCTATTGTTGCCGTTATCTTTGAAATTAGTCTGCGCCGCCGATTTAAACGTTTGGCACTTGGCCGCAGCGGCTCGATTGAGGAGTCGGTCGCCATTATCATGCGCGACCTTAAAGAGCTGCAGGGGTTTCGCGTCGAACTCGAGAAGTATTTGAAGCTCGCCGAGGCACGGTTGCGCGGGTCGGTGTCGGGACTTGGTGTCGTGCGGTTTAACCCGTTTGGCGGCGTGGGCCAAGGTGGCAACCAAAGCTCCGCAATCGCCCTCATTGATGAAACGGGCCAAGGCGTGGTACTGTCGACTCTCTACTCGCGCGACCGTGTGGCGGTCTATGCCAAGCCAGTCGAGGCCCACACATCGAGCTACGAGCTAACTGCCGAGGAGAAAGAGGCTATAGACAAAGCCAAAGAACGCGTCGCTAAAATCAAACACGTTGGCTAACTACACAACTATATGGCAGCAAAAACAGACAAATCGCACGGACGTCAAACGGCCGGAAATACAGAAGCGCGACCGCCCATTGTGACCGTGGTCGGACACATCGACCACGGCAAATCGACGCTGCTCGACTATATCCGCAGTACTAACGTCGTCGACAAAGAGGCGGGTGGCATCACCCAGCATATTTCTGCCTACCAAGCGCACCACACAAACGCGGCCGGCGAGCACCTTATCACCTTTCTCGATACGCCGGGCCACGAGGCCTTTGGCGCGATGCGCTCGCGCGGACTTCGCGTTGCTGACGTCGCGATACTCATAGTCTCGGCCGAAGATGGCGTCAAACCTCAGACCAAAGAGGCGCTGAAGTTAATAGAGGAGGCCCAAATCCCCTACATCGTCGCGTTTACAAAAATAGACAAGCCGGGCGCCAATATCGAGCGCGCCAAACACTCGATGCTCGAAGCACAGGTGTTTCTTGAAGGATTGGGCGGCGAAGTGCCGTGGGTCGGCGTGTCGAGCAAGACCGGCGAGGGTATACCCGAGCTCCTTGACCTTATCTTGCTCGCCGCAGAGCTCGAGGGTTTGACCGCTAACCCCGAGGCTCCTGGCACCGGCCTCGTTATCGAGGCACATCTCGACAAGCGCCGTGGCAACACCGCAACGCTCATCGTCCAAGATGGCACGGTCGAGTCGGGCGAGTTTGTGGTGAGCGGTGCAAGTCTGGCACCCGTGCGCATCATGGAGAACTTTTTGGGTAAGCCTATTAAGTCGGCAGGCCCTGGCACGCCAATAGGTATCGTCGGCTTTACCACCCTGCCACAAGTCGGCATGTCGTTTAAAACAGTCGAGAGCAAAAAAGAGGCCGAGGCCGATGTGGCAGAAGCTGCAGGAGCCGCGCGTGCCGCTAGCGCTGTGGCAAACTCGGGCGACGAAGAGCGCACCGTGCTGCCGCTCATTATTAAGACCGACGTTGCTGGTACCGGCGAGGCGGTCATCCACGAGCTCGAGAAAGTGCCCAAGGACGAGCGACTCGAGGTACGCGTGGTTAACCGCGCTGTCGGCACTATTAGCGAGGCCGACGTCAAACTCATGGCCGGCAGCAAAATGCCGGGCATCATTGTGGGCTTTAATGTTGGCGTCGATGCATCGGCGCGCGACTTGGCCGAGCGCCAGGGCGTCACTATCCAGACCTTTGACATCATCTATAAACTCGCCGAGTGGCTTACAACCGAGCTCGAGGTGCGCCGCCCGCGTGTCGCAACGACCACCGTGTTGGGTGAGGCCAAAGTGCTCAAGTTCTTTAGCGCAGCCAAGGGCCGCGTGGTGTTGGGTGGGCGCGTCGAGAGCGGCGTGCTTAAAGACGGTGCCGAGGTGCGCATTATGCGCCGCGACTTGGAGCTTGGTACCGGCAAGATAACCTCGCTCCAAGCTCAAAAGCGCGAGGTCAAAGAGGTAGAAGCCGGCGCCGAGTTTGGTGCGCAAGTTAAGACCGACGTCGAGCCCGCACCTGGCGACCGACTCGAAGTGTTTATTATTGAGCACAAGTAGCTGGTTCGATTAACTCACCACAAGCATGCACGAGCGAGACACCGAGGCCCTGTACCACGCCGCAGCCGAGTTTCTAAACCGCGAGGCGGGCCGACAGTCGATGATAACGGTCACGCGCGCCGAGCTTAGCGACGACCGCAAGCACGGCGTTATCTACATTACCGTCTTCCCCGACTCGGCCGAGGAGTCGGCGGTACATTTTGCCAACCGCAACCGTACCGAGTTCAGCAAATTTTTTGAAAAGCGTGTACGCGGTATGCAGGTGCCGCATGTCGAGTTTGTTATCGACTTGGGCGAAAAGAACCGCCGTCGGTTAGACGAGCTTACATCCTAAAAACTTGCAGTACATAACATTGCTACCTATACTATAGCAATGGGAGTACGCTATTCTGTAAATGAAAGGTTCTTCGACAGATGGAGCGAAGAAATGGCATACGTACTCGGATATTGGTATGCCGACGGAAGTCTGGAGAACTCACCAAGGATACGAGGAAGGTATATACGAGTAACCAGCACCGATAAAGATCGTGTGGAGGCCATACAATCACTTCTTGAATCTGCGCACACTATCGTAACCGAACGACCTGAAGGAAACCGAAAGCCTCGCTATTTACTGCGTATCGGCAATGCAGCCCTATTTAATGCTCTGGTTAGGCACGGATTAACGCCACACAAATCCCTTACTATGACATTTCCAAAAGTGCCTAAAAAGTACTTGGACTCTTTTATACGAGGGTATTTCGATGGCGATGGTTGTGTCTTCCTTCAACAAGGAAAAGGAATCCGCGGTCAACTCATCATTAAGCGCTTGGGTGTTGTATTTACTAGTGGCAGTGATACATTCCTTAAGACACTTCTGCAAGTCTTGAGAGAGGCTGCGGCACTCGACGCCGGCAACATATACAACGGTACGCGCGCAAAGCAACTATGGTTCTTTACCAAAGACAGCACTAGGATTTTCGTCTATTTTTATAGAAGCGTTAGCAGGCAAGAACTATACATGTTTAGGAAATACGCTATATTTGATAGGTATTTCAAACGACGACCAGCTGCGGCGACACGAGAAATACAGCGAATATTAAAACGGCTCGGTGGTGAAGGGGTAACACGGCGGTCTGCAAAACCGCTACGCGCGGGTTCGAGTCCCGCCCGAGCCTCCAATGTGATATAAAGAAGCAGCGCCGGGGTGACGGAATTGGTAGACGTACTGGACTTAAAATCCAGAGAAGGCTTAAAAACTTCGTGTGGGTTCGATTCCCACCCCCGGCACAATGTACGGCAAGATTATCACCGAACTACCTCATGGATTCGTGCCTTTGCAGCAATGGCCCGAGTATGACCTTGCTCATCTCCCACTGCCAACATTTAACCCAGAACTAATCGACGCTGAGTTTCGCGGCATACGGTGGGGTTTTTGGCCTCTCATGTTCGAAGAGTACGTAGGTGATACTGAACCTAACATGTCGCGGTCAGACCCAACACGTCATGCACGCAACCGCGTTGTCATGTGGCGTACACTTGTCCGCACCGATGTGCCAAAGGGTTGGCACCGTATTGGACATAAAATTTCGAAACTCGAGGGGTTCGCCGAAATCACCGATTTGCCCTACTGTTCTCATTGGGATGAATCGGCAAAGCGCTACCGAAACAAATGGCTGCGCGACCATAGCGGCAAAACTTATCACATAGAACCCATTGGCTACGATGAATTTAGAGCGGCGCATGCCCACAGCCTTGTCTCGAAGACTATAAAAAGTTTTTTCGCAGACCAGATAAGCAGACAGTCTCAAGGCAACACCAAGCGGTATTATGAATTTCATGCTGTAAAGCACACAAAGACCGGACAAATAGCGGCCGCGATGTGCGTACTCAATTCTCCAACACACAAAGCATCATACTACGTTACCGGCTTTTACAACCCCGAACATGCCGATGTCCCTGCTATGATAGCCCTCATGGACCGCTGGTTTAAGGAGAGTCAGGAATGCGGTATTCGCTTTCTGCATTTTGGCGAGTTTTGGATACCGGGCAAACCAAAAAGTTGGAAGGGATTCTCCCTCTTTAAATCTAAATTTGGGCTGCAATATATTGCTCACCCACCTGTCCTGCTTCGCTTTGCTCCGGGCAAACTTTTTTAATATATGAAATGGTTCTTTGAGAAATATACTCGCCCTTCAAAGAAAAACGGAACGATTACTATCGTACGTGAGTTGGGCAAATGGTACATATCGGTCAAGGGCACCGGCCAAACAACCAGTTACACACACCGCATGTGGATTGGAGCATATAAACGTCTTTTGCAAAAGATAGATCCCGATCAGGTGCAGAAAGTATTGATGCTTGGGCTTGGTGCTGGCGGCGAGATTAAACTCCTCAACACAACCTTCCCTAATTGTACCATTACCGTCATCGAGTACGACGAAGAGATGGTAAAGCTAACACATGAGCTTGGCTTTTATAAACCATTCAGTCCCCCAAACATACTGTTTGGTGACGCGGCCGAGGTTGTACCGACACTTACTGACACGTATGATCTGATTATTGTTGATCTCTTTAATGGGCCGGAACCTTCACCACTCTCTACTCATGAGAACTTTGTAAGAGCGCTTGCTAAGCGTCTCGCCCCCAACGGCCACCTATTTTTTAACGTATACCAGCGACCTGAATATTTAGATACGCCAAAAGAACTCTTTGATGAGCACGACGAGTGGATATTCGAAGAGAATCATCTAGGCCTTTTCAGCAAGCCTAAACCGTAGTAAATTAGCTAGTGCGCCCATATGAGTACATATGGGACGCTCGTTCGGGGCAATCAAAAATAAATTTTTGTTGCCAACCTCACTCGCGCCCATAGCTCAGTTGGTAGAGCAACTCCCTCTTAAGGAGATGGTCCAAGGTTCGAATCCTTGTGGGCGCACAAAAGACACAAACACCTCCCCTGCGGGAGGTTTTGTGCTTTTGTGCGAGCCGGAGCCGTGTCCCGCAATTGCGGGACGGCGAGGCAGGGTCGTGCGGCAAAAACTGCGACGGCAGTTTTTGAACGCCTGACCACAGACTCGTTGTGACCACAAAACCCCTTCACCCTACCTTTAGGACTGCGGGGTTATAACGGGCATCTAGGCCCCACAATGAACACATTTTATAAATCCCTGACCCCGACCGCTCGCCTATTTGTTTGGCCCATTGGCGCCATGGGCGTAGCTATATTTTTTCTTGCGACTGCCGCAATACTCCTTGCTCCTTAGTGCTGGGGAGGGCTTGGTCACAAGTTGAATTTGCTGGAGAGAGCATGGTCACGAGTCGAGTTTGGCCGTCGCAAAAACGCCGCGTCCACCTAGCACCTGTCGCAAGCGACAACGGCGCTTGCCTTCGGCACCGGATGAAAAGCAAAGCAGTTTGCTTTTCATCCCCAGCTCACGGTTTTGCAAGTGCAAAACAACACTCCGCTTCACACAAAGCAGAAAACCTGCCGCAGGGCAGGTTTTCTGTCTGATGTGTGCTGGGGAGAGGACTTGGTCACAGGTTCTTGCCTCGGCGGCAAGCCCCGCGACCCCGCCTCAAGAAAGCCCTCCCAGGGCTTTCTTTCCGGCCTTCAAGTCCTCCTAGTAACAAAAAGAAAAGGCCGCAAAAGCGGCATTTTCTTTTTGTGCTGGGGAGAGGACTTGAACCTCCATGGGTTGCCCCGCGTGCTCCTAAGGCACGTGCGTATACCAATTCCGCCACCCCAGCAAAAACCTTGAACCAGGCCATTCTAGCACGCTTGACAAAGCGTGGCAATATGATATAATGAGGGGTAGCGTGGCATCCCGCCACACGAACATCAACAACCTGGAGGATTAGTTATGGCTGGACAACCTGCCGCCCCCACGACCGCCCACCCACACAGCAACACCAACGAGGCGTGGCATTTCTTCGGCTACATCTTCCCCTATATCCTACTGATTGGCGGATATATGGTTCCTTCACTTCAGTATCGGGTTCACGACGTGATACCGACAGAACATCACGAGATGTTTTTTATCGCCATCATCGTCGAGATCGTGCTGATCGTGATCTGGATCATCATCGACTTCGTCACAATCACATCCGAGAAGACGACCGGAAGTCAGTTGCAATGGAACGCTGCGATAAGCAGCACCAGCAATAACATCTTCGTTCTGCTTCTCGGCTTCATGATTGGCATGGGACAACTTGGCTGGTGGCTAGTGGTACCGGTCATTGGCCAAATCGTCGACGACTACATCATCAGCAACCGCGCCATCGTTAATGCCCTGCAAAAGCCCTTCGGTCTTGGCAGGGTCGGCAACTAGGAGGTATACCATGCGTTGGAATATCGCTGCCCTGGTTACTCTTGTGATACTGCTGGCGACAGTCGTCAGCCTTTCGATCTGGTACCCGCGGACCCCCTTGCCGGCACGGCCACCCAATGTGACCACTACCGACAAGCAAACGGCGACGGTAACGCCGCCCACGCCGCCGGTGTCCAAACCCGGCGTCACGACCGAACTGAGCCAGAAGCTCGACACTGCGCTTACGCGCATCGCCGAGCTCGAGGCCAAACTCAAGGCAGGGTCGACCACCAGGCCCGAGTCTGAGACCAAGTCCCAAACCTGGGGCGAATGGTTCTCGTCGTGGAAGGACTTCAAGCTTCCTTCCCCGTCTTCGGTCGGGACCGTGCCAAAGGTGGCAACGCCTTTGCCCACGGTGCCGCCACCGCCTGGTGCAAGTCCCAAGACCAAGCTCGACGAAGTCGTCGCCGAGATCGAGAAGAAGGTCAGTGCGAAGCCGGCCGACACCGAGTCCAAATCAGCGCCGGCTGTCCCCCCACCTCCCGCCACGCTGGCCCCGGACCTCAAGTCCTGGGCCAAAGGCTTACTCCCGAAAATCCCCTCGCCGCCGTCAGCTACGATGGCGTCACTCAAGGGACCAGGGGGCGGCTGCTCGGTGCGCAAAGAGGAAATCACGCTCACCGACAACTGGGTCAAGCTGACCGACAAGTGTGATGTGGTCTACTGGTACAACGTCAAGGCCATCATCGTAGCCAAAGACGTCGATGGGGAGTTCTTCATCAAGCCGGGCACGACAGCGCGTGTGCCGCAAGAGGTCAAACTCATCGCGGGCGACGCACGCTTCGTCTACTCGACTTGTCCCAGAGCAGAGCCCGGTACCCAACTCGGGTTCGATTGCAACCCGATCAACTAAGTTCTTCCAACACACTACAACGGCCTCGCTTTTAGCGAGGCCGTTTTTCATTTAAATCAATTATTTAACGATACAGCTCGACGGGTTAACACTGCACACAGTACGGCTAATGAGACCAAAGATACCGTAGGCAGCGATCATAATAAACATACCAATAAGTCCATAGAGCATATGCTGCTTGCCTCGCTCGCTCGCTTTGCCATTAACGTTAAGATCGATAAGGAACTGTATCAGTCCCCACATAAACAGCACGAGTGCCGCAGCAAAGATAAGCAAAATCGCCGGGTTAACAATAACCCGGGCGACAGTGTTGACGAGCGTGGTGACGTCCATCGTATGATTTAGCGTTGCGGAACCTGTGGGATAGTTACCGGTACGGCACCACTAACACCCAAGGTGTTCTGCATAAGGCGGATGATGCCCCAGAAGGAAACCATGATAAAGAGTCCTAACAGCCCAGCAATCATGACTTTCCTGCCCTCCTCATGACCCTTGCCTGCATTAAGGATGTATTTAATAAGACCGTAGAAGAAGACAACTACTGCAGCCGCAATAAGTACCGGGATAATACGGTTAAGTGTGTCGCCAACAAACTGGATAAGCGTGGTGAGGTTGCTTGGTGTTTGTGCGCTAGCGACCAGCGGCAGTGCGAAAAGGGTCGCGGCAGTGAGTGCTTTTTTCATAATAAATTTAAATGGTTACAAGTTTAAGTGTAACAGCCTCCGTGGAGCCGACCGCCACTGCTGTGGATAGCTAAAGATATTCAACAACCTCTAAATACCCCCAACAAAACCGCCAGTTCTTGGGTCAGGCACCTCATAGTTGTTGTATGGGCTACCCGAAAAAGACTGGCTGCTGCAAAGACCAGCCGCAATAAAGGTGTTGCACGCTAAGCGCAGTATCCCCCAGATTGAGAACAGCACAAAAAGCGTCAATAGACTCCAGAGGATCAACTTGCGATCGGGCTTTTTAGCTTGAGCCGAACTCAGAATAAAACGAAACATCCCCCACAAGAAAACGACTACCGCGATGCCCACCAACACGAAGATAGACGGGTTGATTATTTTGCCGATGATGTACGCGACTATGTCAGCAAAGGTCATAGTTATTTGCAGGAGATGATGTTGCCACCGCCTATGGCATTAACGGTCGAGGCAATGATGGTCGCTAACAGCCACGCACCAAGAAATATCGCGATGCCTATAATAGTGTAGTAAAAGTTACGCTTGGCCTTCTTAAGTCCTGTTTCGCTACCTTGTGCCAAGACAAACTGGAACCCGGACCAAATAATAAACAGAACCGCTATTGGGATAGCGATAGCAACCACCGCTTCAAAGAGCTTTTTAAGGAGCCCGCAGAGGCTCGTGGTGCTGCCAAGCGGGTTAACTACCGAGCACTCGGCGCCATTGCAGCTAAGTTTGCCGCTGCTGTTGTTAGGGTTGGTTGCGCTGTTACCAACCGGAGAAAAGCCCGTGGCGCTGTTGCCTACAGGAGTAAAACCAGTTGCGCTATTACCCACCGGCGCCTGTGCCCCAGCGATCATTGGCACTGCAACAAGTGCAAAACTTATCGCAGCAGCTGCCAAGGTGCGTTTGAGCGATTGAAGTAGCATGAAATTAGTTAGCGCGATACGGGAGGAGCTGGCCAAACGCCTGCGCGGCCTCGGACACGGCCTGCGACGGGTCACTCTCGCCGCTTACGGTCGAGTCTATCATGGTTTTAAATATGGCATCGGTCGCCACTGGGTCTGGGTCGGTCCACCCGCGAGATATCAGCGACGACTGCTTAAACACTGCTGCCGCAGCCGAGGCGCTGGTGTTGGTTGCTACGTCGCGGCGCACCGGCGGGAGGCTGGTTTGGGTCATGAGTACGCCCGAGGCGGTCGCGCTTGTTAACTTTTGAGCGACTAGCCCCGCGCCCGCCAAGTTGCGCGACGTGCGTGACACAGCAAGCCCAAGTATGCTGCCGTAGGTCACCTGCAAAGACGACCCCTTAAGTTGCGGCAAGAGCGCGACGCCTATCTGCAAGTTGGGGTTGCGTGCCACGAGCGACTGGTACTCGCTGGCAAAGCCAAAGTACATCGCCAACTGCCCGCCCGTAAACGCGTCTGCCGCATTTTTGAGTGAGCGGTTCCACGAGTAGGTGGTCTTAGACGGGTCGCTAAACTCGGTATAAAAGCGCAGTGCCGACTCGCCCGGCGGCTCTGCAGCGCCAGCAGGGGTTGAGCCTATAATCGACACCAAGCGGTCGTTGGCCCGCGTAGTTATATAATCTCCCGCCTGCATAAACAGGGCCGACAACAGCTCCTTGGCGTTAGATATGTTGCTCCATGCGCCCATCGCGACCGCAGCGCGCGTGATATTAGACGAGCCGTCGAGCTTGGTGAGCGACGGTGTTTGCGTGATAACATCGCTCCAATACTGCGGCGGGCTCGACAGCCCCGCCGAGGCAAATATGTCTTTGTTCCAATACATGACCAGTGGGTCAACAAGAAACGGCAATGCCAACGCGCCCTGCGATGTCAAAAATAGTTGGCCCTCGTCTATATACGACGCAAGGTAGGTCTGCTGCGACACCGCGGAGTACGGTATGGTCGCTATCTTGTCCTGGAACGCGCCCAGGTCCTCTTGGCTCACAATGAACACATCGGGCCCGGTGCCTGCCGCCATGGCGTTAACCAGCTCGGTGCGGTAGGTTGCCACATCTTTTTTAACATAGCTGGTGTCAGAGAGACTGCCGTCGACGCTGCGCAGCGAGTCGAGCAGATACTGCATAGTCGACTCGTCGACTGTGCCCCACACCACGACCGCACCCGGCCCCGAGCCGCCAAACGCGCCGCCAAATAGTGCAAAGACTGCCACGCCCACCACAATAAACGCGGCAAAGAGTCCTGTGACGATTATTTGAAATGGCGACATACTACTTTTTCTTCAGTATACAGCCCCAGTGATACTCGCCCGCGGGCAGGTCGTCCACAAAGCTAAAGCCTGCCTGTTCAAAAAAATGCATCGCGTCGACTTTGCCGACCACGTGCCGCGCATCGGGGCCAAGCCCGCCGTGCGAGCCGCTCCAGTCGGTTAGTAACACCTTGCCGCCGCGCTTTAGTATGCGCGCGGCCTCGGCTGCCACACAACCCCGACACTCGACGGTAAATAGGAGGTTGGCAATGATAACGAAGTCAAAGGTATTGTCGGGCAACTTGGTGCCGCCGATGTGGCTGGCGTCGCCGCGCACCACCTCGATATTTTTAAGCCCTTCGGCTATCCCGAGGTTTTTTACACGTGGCAACATGTCCTGGTGGATATCTACCGCCCACACGACACCCGCGGGCGCAGTGGCACGCGCCGCCGCGCGGGTAAAAAATCCCGACCCAACGCCAAACTCGGCGACCTTCATACCCGGGTCGATACCGGCAAGATGCACCATCTTAGATGGATTAAGAAACGAACTCTCGCTCATGCACAAAGTATAGCGCAATTAAAAGAGCGCCGTATTGGCGCTCGCGCTATTGCCCACTTCGTGGCGGGAAAAAACACACCGGACCGTGGCTGCTGACGGCGAACAACACCGCATCGCCGCTGGGAGAATGGTCGCCCCAATGGATGATGTCGGCGGGCACTTCCTTCCACGTGCCGTCGGGAAGTTCATACTCCCAGATGTCATCATTGTCGACGCGACTCACCCTGAAGCGGGTTTTAACCACGTCTGCATTGCTGCAACAGGAGTCCCAACTCACTCGCAAGCGTTTTTGCGTCGCCTTAGTGAGTTTGCGCGTTTGGTACCAGTCCACCACCTCTTTGGGAAGCTGCGCGTACTCGGGCTTCCATCTGGCTGCCGCCGGTAGCGGAGCACACAGTCCGGCCAATCCGCCTAAGACAAAGCGTCTCGTAACATTAGTCATGAGCCTGCCCTCGCCAAAATCTGCAACTACCTTAGTCGGGTACTGCGGGGCTGTCAAACTTAGCGGTTGGTGGCGAGTCCCGCTTGGCCCGAGGTGTTAGTGGCGTGCTCCCCCGCGCGCAGAACCATCCCACCCCAGAGGCTGTAGAGAATTACCGTGGCAAAGACAAGCGTCATCACTGCCAAAAGGTCGGGGTTTTGCTTAATTCGCGCTCGCATATAGACAGTAACGCACGAGCGGCGTGAATCTTACATGAGTCCGGTTTCTAAACTCTAGTGAATCGGGCGACTTGCTGACCCTGCCAGTCGACCAGCTCGTGCCATTCGCTAGTTGGACGAGTAAAAAGGTTGGCAACTGCGCCGCTATACATAGGCTCGTACACCACGACCCACTGGTCGGTCGAGTCGAGCGCTATGCCAACAACTTTGTACTGGTCGCCTTTGTAGTGCTGGTACACCTCGCCAACTTTTGGCACGTCGGTTGGGACTGCTGGCACGGGGTCGCCTTTGCTCATGCGCCCATAGTACCAAAGAAAAATCCCGCCAGTTACTTTTTCTTGGCGGGAGGTTTGAGTTTGCTGGCGGGGATGATCCCCAGCTTGGTGAGCGCGCGGTCGAGCTTCCAGGCTGCCTTGGTCGAGTCTTGAGTGTGACGACGCCTGTCGGGGCGGGCGTCCAGCTGGGGCTTGGCCTTCACATACTCGCGCATGGCCTGCTTGGCGTTGCGGTCTTTGGTCGCAGCTTCAGCCTCGGCAATAATCTCCGCGGCAGCCTCGGTGCGGTGTCGATTGCTCTTGAATCGCTCGACATCTTGGTTGGCGACCCGACCAAGGTTGAGCGTGCGAAACCGCGAATTAACGTTGCTGTACAATCTGCCCATTGCGGACCTCAATCACTATCTACCCGCCACTGTAGCATATCGGGCAAAAAATTAGGCAGATAAAAAGCCCCGCAGTGCGGAGCTAAATGATGATATTGAGGTGCGTGCCTGTCGAGAGCACCGAGTCCTTGTGCAGCGTGCCGGGCCGCTCGGCACTGACAAACCGCATGTGCCGAGCCCGCATGTCCTCGATAAACCGCGCAATACCTAATACTTGATACCGGCCCGAGTATGGACCAGCCTCGGACACAAACAGGACATAGGGTTCGCTGCCGCGCGGGTACACGACATCGTTGTGGGCAACCCGGGTGTGCTGGCCCAACGAGTCGACATACCAGCCGACCGGGACTTGGTTTTTCATGGGATTGGACATGTGATCTGTTCCCTCCTCTCTGCCCGCCACCCTACCACAATCCGCAAACCCTTCAACTTCGTACTTCGTCCCGAGACTCAGTATCGAGGGATTCAGGGTAAAGAAAAGACTCGCACACTGTGCGAGTTAGCGTCGACAGATGCGACGGGTGCCGCGCCTCTTGCGGCGGCAGCGACGGCGTTTGCCTGGCATGTACTCCTCCCGTTGTTAGGCGCCGCCGACAAACAGCGGCATGCGCATGCACTCGAGATCGAAGCTCTCGACCACGTACCAAAGAAACTTGTAGATTCGCGACATCTAATGTCCTCCCGCAATGAATCTAACACTGCGGGGCTATTTTACAAAGTCGGCGGGGTCGAACAGGTCGACGAGTGGGTGGAGCTGGTCGCCCACCTTGTCCTTCTCGGCCAGCAACTCTTCTTTGGTCATAAAACGTATGGCGCGGCACTCGTCGCTCGGGGTAAACGCTGTCACATCCTCGACCTCAAATTGAAACGCCATCACCAGAACATAAAACCACTCCATACCGCGGCGACCGATGCGCTTCTCTGTATACACATAGGTTGGTTTGTCGGCTATCCAGGTTGGAGTTAGGCCTGTCTCCTCTTTAATCTCGCGGCGCAAGCCATCAACAAAATTCTCTCCAAAGTCGAGTCCCCCGCCCGGCAATTCCCACTCGCCTCCCTTACTTTTGGCAACGACACCAACCATGTCATCAACCATCATGAGTTTGCCGTCGCGGACCAACATGCCCTTGATAGACACCCTGTAAAAAGCATCGGGGAAATCTTTAGACTGCTGCGACTCGCGCGGGTCTAATTGCATACCCGCCAATAGTACTACAAAATCTATTATTCTAGTTTTTTGCAAAATACTAGAATATCAGCAGCACGGCTCGTGAGCTTGTGACGGACCGAAACACCATCGCTGCGTTTGGCAACGAGGCCCGCTACCGCCATTTTGCGGATGTGGTCAGATGCGTTTTGGTATCCAATAGAAAGTTTGTCGGCTATCTCCTCTACCGAGAGCTCGGGTGTCTTTTGCAGCAAAACCAATATGTCGAGCCGCCGATGATTTGCAAACCCTTTAATAATTCGCTCAAGTTGCCGCGATGTAAGTGCCATGACAAACAGCCTACACTATTCCAGTTTTTTGCAAAATACTAGAATATACAGAATAAAAAAACCCGACAGGTGCGGGTCGTTAAGCGGACACTAGAGACTTGTTGGGCGATGGAGCCACAAGCGCCATGTAGAGCGGGCCAGCGCCAGGCACGTTGATGCGCGCCGCGATGCCGAACGGCAGCACGACAGCGGAGGCCGCAGCCATGCACCAGCCAACGCCGTCGAGGTTGTCGCCCTCGCTCTCGTTGACGATGGCACGCGCCCGCTCGAGAAACCACAGCGCATGTGCGACGGCGGCCCCGCGCATCATTTGGCTCCCAACTGGGCCCTCGTAACGCTTCGGCATGATCGCCCGGCCATATGCATCCCGGATGCTGTGCTCGAGCTGGTCGATGGTGGCGAGCAGATCTGTTTTCTGTGTCGGCATTACTGCCTCCTGTGAACGTTAAACTTCGAATGTAAAGTACCGCCTAATTGCAAATCCGTCAACGCAACCCTACCACGCCCAAAAAATTTTTACAGAGTTAGGGCTTCTGCGCTATTAGGTCTGCGCGATACTTTTCTAACTTCTCTCCAGTTTGTCTACTTACAAACGGCTGTCCTAACCCTTGCCAGTCATACAAGACTGTCCAATCCGAGTATCTCTCTTTAAGCTCATTGGGCTCAAAAAGATGCGGCTTGCGGTCCCGCTCGGTTATATTCTCGGTTGTATGCACGCCGATGACGTTGAGGCCGCCAGATTTGGTAATGCTCTTGAGCAGCGGTACGGCTGCATCTACCTCGTCGTCTTGGAGAAAGTGGAGAACAAACGTGCATATGACAACATCCCACTCCTGCTCGGTATTTAGTGTCCGCACATCACCCACCTTGGTTGTAATGGGGAGATTTCTCTCCTTAGCTATCTTTGCCAAATTTTCCATCAGCGCAGCATCTGTATCCACTGCCGTAACCTCAAAGCCCTGCTCGGCAAGAAAAATCGCGTGGTGTCCTTGCCCTGCCCCAACATCAAGTACCGACCCCGACTGTCGGTACTCTAAAATCTTTTTAACAATCGGAATTACTGTCATGCTCGTATAATTTCGCTCTTGAAATATTGTTCCTGGAAATGCGCGGCCTTACGAATTTCATCATCCGTCATCTCTATCCCTTGAGGCACGACTATAAGTTTATCGTCATCATTATCCAGCCGGTGGATTATCGCAATGCAAACACCAGTAAAGGTTTGCAACGGCTCGTCTACACCAAGCACATAAGCATCTAAGTCCTCACCATCAGGCGCTTTAACTCCCTCCACATACCCATAATTGACCTCGTATACCATCTCGTGTCTCGGATGATTGCTGCCGAGAGGACGGTCCATAGTGACCGTTACCGTTTGGCCTAAAAACGGGCGGGCGATTTCAAGAGATTTAGACATACAATATCCTTAATTTAGGCCTTAGTTTGAGTTATGCCCACTTCTTGTAATCTTCATATTTCTCGTGTACAATGAGCACATCACCACGAAGAGGACCCTTATGCGGTTTTGTCCGCATCGGGGGCCTTTTCATTTTTACGCTCCAAGATAGATCGCTGATCGTTAACGTAAGCAATTGGAGCATTGGTCCTTTTGAGTAAAATTGAACACTTTTCGGCCGGCGCCGGAGACAGAATTGTCTCAAGCCTTTGTCGTCCATGTAGAAGTTTTACCAGCGGTGCGTAGTCTCCATCACTAGCCACCAATACAGCATTTTGTAAGTCACCTTCGTAAAAGTCAGAGGTTGCTTGCATCAACAAATCTGAATCACAGTTGCCTTTGGGTTTTCCGTCTTGATACAAGACATCTTTAAAGACGAGGGTAAACCCGCACTCTTGTAGATACGTATACAAATCCTTATATTTCGGAATCAGGCCAATGAAAATATATGCTCGCTCGACTTTATATTTTTCGGACAACCAAACACGAAAACGTTTGTAATCGAGCTTCCAGCCAAGATACCCACGCAAGGCCTTGTCTAAATTTGCTGCGTCAATATAGGCAATATTAACCTTTGGCATACTCCAAACCCTACCACGCCCAAAAAATTTTTACAGAGTTAGGGCTTCTGGAGCTAGAAAAATACTATT
>Ga0114930_10001782_pt1 | contig 20067 bp, 26 predicted proteins | sample AnhtaG_FD_87300 | JGI IMG/M metagenome (GOLD analysis project Ga0114930, IMG submission 87300) | Deep subsurface microbial communities from Anholt, Denmark to uncover new lineages of life (NeLLi) - Anholt_01485 metaG | ecosystem: Environmental > Aquatic > Marine > Oceanic > Sediment | place... | reverse complement strand
TATGGCATTCACAAACCAGGCGTTTCCTTTGAATGTGGCATCCATAAACCAGGCGTCTCCTTTGAATGTGGCATCCATAAACCAGGCGTCTCCTTTGAATACGGCATTCATAAACGAAGCGCCTCCTTTGAATGCGGCATTCACAAACCAGGCCTTTCCTTCGAATGCGGCATGCTCAAACCAGGCCTTTCCTTTGAATGTGGCATGCACAAACCAGGCGTCTCCTTTGAATGTGGCATGTTGAAAATTGGCCTTTTCAAACACATTAAGGTCAAAGTCTTTCTTGAAATCAATGTCACCTACGAAGATAAAGCCGACGAAATCGTAGACAGCATCCTTTGCTTGTTTAAGTTTGCTCAGATATTTCTTAAGAGCTTGGCGAAAATCTTCTACCGTCTTGTCTTCCGCTTTGGCGTGAAATATACAATGGCCATCACTTGAGGTTCTATGAGGCACTCTATTACAGCCTTCATAAGCGCAGCTACGCTGTCCTTCAGTCATTTTCTTTCTTCCTCTCTTCTATACTTCACCTTGCTCTCCAGAATCCTCTGGACCTGATTAAAAATTCTTGGGTGGATAATTGGATTTATTTTCCCTTCGACTCCTGAATGTTTAAATTTTCCAATGGACTCCTGAATGATAGATTTCAAGACCTATCTTCCTATAAATTTATTCATATCCCTTGAAATTAGGGGGATTTTACTCGTTTTGTTTAAGAAGGTAATAGTTGTACCCGCATAACATCAGGAAATGCTCCCAAATAGCCTGTATCAGAGTCTTCTTTATCTTTCACTCCCTTGCCTCCTAATTTTTGCCCGTTTGGCTTCATAGAAGGTTCATTCTAGCCATTTCTTTTATTCAATTGAAACTCTCCCTCTCCTCATATACAAATTTCTATCTCTAATTTGTGAGTATCTTCCTGCTCAATTCCTATATATCTGAGTGTTACCCCTGGGCTTTTGTGACCTAGCTTGTGCATTATCTCTTCTAATCTTACTTTTTTTTGATAAGCAAAATACCCCCAGGTTTTCCTGAGAGAGTGACAGGCGTAAGCGCCCTCTAAGCCAACCGCTTTACACGCTCCACTAATAATCAGGTGAGCGTTTTGCCTGGTCATAGGTTTATCTCTTCCCTCTCCTCTGAACAGATAAGCCTCTTTCTCCAGGACAGGACTGTTGTTAAAGAATAGTATTAAAGCCTCTTCCAGCGTCTTGTTGACTGCTAGTATCCTATTGTTCTTGTTCTTCTTTTCCTTGAGTCTAACAAATCGCCTGATATTACCTTGGCTATCTCTAACATCTTGAACCCTGAGAGCAAGCAAGTCTGATACTCTTATGGCCAAGTTGCAACCAGCCACAAAGAGCAGGTAATCACGTAAGCTCTTCTCCTTTAGGTAATCCTTTATTGCTCCTATCTTCGCCTTATCCTTAATAGGAGATACCTCAGTCATCCTTTCGCTCCCTTTACTATTTTCATTGTCAATCTACTTTACATTATAGCCAATTTATAAAAAATGTCAAGAGCTTTTAAGGATATACTAAGGTTAATTCTCTATAGTCTGCATAAAACCTATGTTTATCTTTTGACACTTTTCCATTGTGTCAAGTTTGAGAACTTAGACTTGACAAAAAATATGTTTTTGAGAGGGATTTTTGCATAGAATCAAATTCCGTAGGAAAAATTAGCTTCTCTCCTTTAGTTGTAAATAAATGATTCATATGGTTTAGAAGTTCTTACTCTCTTAAGTAAGCAAACACAAGAAGAGATGTGAGCTTCTAAGGGTTATTTTCGGATTTATTTATCTAATTTATCGGCTGACGGAGGTTGAATTAGGGGACATAGAATTCTTCAGAGATTGCGGCTTACTCAGCGGGCATTTGGGCAAAGGTACGGAATCGACTGAGCGACAATCTCTGTATTGGCCAATGCACCAGTTAATCATTAACTGTTTATTAATAAATCTATATGCTTATCGTACTCAAACACGGTTTGAGAAACACAGTTTTCTATCATAAGGAAAGGAATGTCTATCTCGTTGAATTTGGCAAAGATTACACCGTGTGAGGCTTCGAGTTTTATTTCCTGTGCTTTTTTCTTCCAGGTCTCAAGAGTTTTCAATGTAACCAAAGGAGCTTTTGGATGGAACGCAGAAAAAGCCTTATCGACTTTTTCCCAGAAGCGAGGACATTGTTCCCTTGATGGTACAATACCTAATTCTACATCGGTATCCTTTTGGAATTGTATAAATTTCAAAATTTCTTCTGCGGACCTTTGTTTAATATCCAAAGCAAGTTTGTCTATGTTCTTGATAGTTTCTTCGATTCGTGAGACTAAATCATGCGAAATGACCTCTGACAATTGGGAGGCTTCGCACTCTCTTCCTTCTAAAATTAGCTGGCATATTTCTCTTAAGGTATCTTGGTCCATGGATTTGGATTCTTGTCCATATTTGCTAAGAAAATCTGTTACTTCACTATAATCGGCGCAACTGTAGCCTTCTGTCCATAGAATCGGTAGAAGCGCACAGACCGTCTGAAAATATGTACGAGTAATTGGAATAATAATCTTTTCCCTAAGGATGCCCTTATGGTAAGCTTCATTTCTTAATCGGTGTCCAAGCCTTAGAATGTGACCTTGGAGAGAATCTAATTGTCTTAAATCTGACACTAAGAAGTTTACCTTATTTTTAAAATACTCAAGCACCTTACGTTTCTTATTAGCCGAATATTTTGGTGGTTTGACAGAAGGAGGAAGTAAATCATCCAAAGAAAACCTTTCTCTAACAGCTTTGTACATCATGAGTTCTGCCAAATTATCCAGGAGAAATAAAGATAGCCTCGCTGCAGTGGGAGAATTTTTGTCCAGTAATTCTCCTGCATTTTCAAGCTGCTCAATATCCTTCTTAATATTTCTTATTCCGACTCCTTTCACACTATAATTTCTCTATCACACAACTAGCTTGATAAAATTCTCTCAATAGAGCAGTTCTAATTTTCCTTAGGTTATGGGTCATCTTCCCTCAAGAAAACGCCTGTATGAGTCTCTATGAGCGTCTTTTTTCTTGCTAATTAGCATAAAATATTGATATCCTGGCTTTACTTGCCGTACCCCTTTTCCTTGCCAAATTATCTTTTATTAAGCTCCCGGTTTGCAATTTTTCTTAATTCTGCGATGCATTTAATTAATTCATCATAATGTCTATCACGGTCTTTGAGGCAATTTCCTTGTATGTCCTCTTTTTGTAGCTCTTTTAAAAATGACCTAAGAACCTTAGCTGCTTCTTCTGAAATAATAAAAGAGCCTACTGCTTCTGCGTTCTCAATAACTCTCCTTGCACTCGCATATTCTTCATTAACTCTTTTTCCCGCTTCAGGACTCATCTTTCTGAGCTCAATGTCTTCGTCAAACCATTTATCAAAACAAATCCGCATCTTAGCCAAACTGCCAATGATTTCAGAGTATGCCTGTGCTTTTCTTTCCCACCACTTCTGAGTATAAAATCTTTGCAATGCCAACCTAACCGTTAGCCAAGAAGCCAAGAATATGGATACCGCATTAACAATAACCATATGATACTAATCATAACTATTCCCTCCCAGGGCTACTCCCGTTTCCTGCCCCCTCTTAAATTTTTGTCCCTGCAATAATTTCCAATTGTCTCGGTAGCCCGATAGATGTTTTAATAAAATCGCAGTGTGCATACTTTTGGGACTCTTAGGTCTCCTTCCCCCGTGCTTTTGGAGGTATTCATTGTAGTTTTTGAAAATAATTTTTTGTAGGTCTTGTAATCGAAGAATATAGAATTCATCTTTGCCCTGGCCTATGAGTTTGACCAAGATATAGATAAGCTTTGATTTTTTGAAATCTTTTTTTCCAAGTATAGTCTGAATTTTAGTTTCTTCGTTGTAATTGATATTCAGGAATGAATTTGCACGAAGCATCCAATCTCCCTTCGCATTTCCTTTCACCTGAATAGGAATGGTCTGCAAGTCTTTATCGGTTGCCAAAATATCAAGCTCTGGCACATTCCCTGTAAAAGTAGTAGCTAATAATCCCCTACGACACGACTCAGCACAAACTAAGTATTCACCTGTCATTTTTGTGAGTTGCATATTCCTACCTGTAGCCATTTTGATACCTCCAATAGCATCTTAGTTGAGGGGTTTGGTGTCTATAAAGTTTTATGAAGTAAAATTTGGCTGAACGAAGCGAACCACAAGCACCTATTAGCATGAAGCAAAAAGAATACTATTTTTCCTCCAACTTTTGTTTTCTCTTCATGAACCGTTCGAATTTTTTTGTTAAGGTGAAAATATAATCGCAAATTGCGTTGGCGAAGTCCAAAAGGCTCTCGGCATCTTGCTTAAATATTTTTTCTTCTCCGGCATGTGCTCCTATATTGCGATGTTTTCTGAGCGCTTCACTCCAATCATAAATCTTCTTGTCGATGACTTGCTTATCTAGCAATTCTTTTAATCCACTCGCTAAAAACTTGGTTTTAGTCCCACATTCAGAACAAATACTTTCTAATGTTTTGCCGCACATTACTGCGCAGGCATAGTATGCCTTAGCTTTGTAACATGTCCTTGCTTCTTCTAATGAATTGCGAACTGAATAGGGAATCTCCAAATCAAGATATTTTTCGGGTTGGGGCCATAATCTTCTAGTGTCCAACCATTCAGTCTCTTTTGGTGCTATTTGCCAGAGTTCTTGGCCAGCTAATATCGCCTGTTTGCAAATAGGGCATTCCAAAAGAACGGTCTTGAATCTTATGACAAATTCTTCATCTCCGCTTGATTCATGTTCTTTTAAAACTTTTGCATCTACTTTTGATTCACAATATGGGCATTCGATAATCATTTTAAGTCCTTTCTCTTATTTTATCTGACTATTTATGTCCAAAACACCACCTATTTAGAGATTCCGTGATTGTATCTTCTGGAGAAAGATTTAGGTGAAGTTCGGTAGTAGTGAGTCTGTCGTGGCCTGAAAGGGTTTGGATGGCTCTGCTAGAGATTCCCTTTTTGATGTAGAAAATTTGTTCGGTGCCGTAACATGTGGGGTTTTCATGCTGCGTTACCCTGTGTTGCATCTTATTAAATACTTTCACTACCTAATAAGAAAAGGGGAATCTTTCAATGAAATTGAACAGACAAATAATTGCTTTCTCAGCATCTCCTTTCATTAGGTCCCATTCATCTTTCTTAAAGTTTGATTTTTGAATGCGTCTAAGAAAACTCCTTGGATGCATCATACCCTTCGTATGTGCATAAGGGTTTCTCAATTTTCGAACTTCGTGTATAGACTCTGCTTCTTCTTTACTAATACCACCTTTTTCTAAAACGTCATTGATTATATCTTCAAATCTAGATTTTTTTGATTTATATCCGTGAGGCACAATAAAACAGAAATTGCGAAGAATATCTTCTAATGCTGCTTGAACTATAAGAACACATGCAACAAATGTCCCATTTAGATAGCATAATTTTGCTTCCTCAATATAAAAATAAGCCATCTGTGGTAATGCCATATACCGGGGTTCTCCAAACTTTTCAACCAAGAATTTTAATCTTTCTGCTCTGTATCGCAAAGAAAGAGAATCCTCTTCGTTCAAGTATGTCTCAAATTCATTAGTCCCAGTCACGATAGTCACTTCCTTCTTAGGTTTAAGGTCGTGTAGCTGACATATATGAGCTTATCACTTATTTAATAATTCCCTGATAGCGTCTTCTGGGGATAAACTTAGTTAAATCTCAGTGGTTGTCAATCGGTCGTGGCCTAAAAGGGATTGAAGGACCCTGATAGAGATTCCTTTTTTAATGCAGTTAACTGAGAAGATATGTCTTAAAACATAAGGAGAGACTGGCTTTGAAGTTCGGGCTTTGTCGGCTACTTTCTTCACTATTCTTTCAACTGTTCCCCTGGTCATCCGGGTATCATTGTTTTCGGTAAAGTGGTATTCAATTAGCCTTCTCACCCTCTCTGTCATTCAGATGAGCCCTCTTTTGGTCTTTCTATCACAAGGACCACCTTTACCGTAGGTCACTAATCTTTTTTCCTGCCATTGGATATTATCTTTCTTAGGGTCAGCAAACTCTGAGAGTCTTAGCCTGGTATCTAAAAGCGTCCAGATAGCAAGCTTTCCACGGAAGGTATCGCAGGCGTTAGTTATCCTGTTTATCTCAGCATCGTTTAAGAGTTCTCTTTTGTGTTGGTATGGCATAGTTTTTCTCTTAACGTTCCGAGCGCGTATCTGAAGTTCCCAAAAGGGGGATTTAGGCGGGAGGTGCGGAGCACCGTAGCCACATACACTCTGTTAGGAGATGTGCCCTATCTATGGTGGCGGTAATTTATCCCATCTTTCCTTATAATTATTTGTATTTAAAGTAGAATATCTAATACCTTGTCTCGTTTTCCAAGCTTTTACAAGGTTTTTTGGGATGACCTCTTTTCCAGAAACCACGAAATATTCAGGGGCTACATTGTTTTTAATCTTGTTTTTATCCTGTAAATACACAAATATGTAATATACATCTTCGTTGATGGAGCTTTTCTCAATCGGCCAATTACCTTTTTTTCGGCCAGCCTTAGCATCAACTATAATTACACGTTCTCTAGCGCTGGCGTAAATATCAATTGATTTAGCATTTCCAATCGTTATAGATACAGGATAGCCTCTTCTTGAAAGTTCACCTGCAACTAGAAATTCACCAGCCAAATGAGATGTGTTTTTATCTATCATTGCCGTTTTTCCTTTTAGACATTTCGCCTAACTTATTTATCCGAAGCACTTCAGATATTTACCCTTCAATTTGAAAATTCTAAACTTTACTCTTTTTTATCTTGTTCTTTTCTATGGACCTGTCAATATTTTACACAGAAGAAGACACTTTAAAGTTCAAGCTAGAACTTTCTATCTTTTGGTGGGAAAGGGTCATTCCCGTAGCTATCTTTATCTCTAATAGTCCCATCTGGCCGATGGATTACCACCTCAGAATGTTGATTTATGGCAATTTTCCTTGCCTCTGGGATAGCTTCTGCTTGTGTGTCATGAGTAGAAGTCACTTTTTTTATTGCCTTCTCCTCTCACGGCCCATTTATTTTTATATGGAACAACATGCTGGTTTTTACCCATTCTGGGTCACCTCCTTGGTATCCATAATTGGATAGTCTACAGTAACTGCTATAATTATAATACTTACTTCTGGTATGACAAGCCCTTTCTTTTAGAGACCTAGATTTCTCCCTTATCAGTCGCAGAATAATATCTGTTCTTACAATCAATAATTGAGTCAAGTAGTCTTATCCAGGACAGCTTATAGACTTCTTTTGTTTGTTGAACTGTCTTTTTATTATCGAGATAAACTAATGCTATTACCTTAGCTTGCAAATAAGCATCCTCTGTCCCACTTACCACTTTCTTCCGCTTTTAGTTCCTCTATCATATCTGATAATAACATTGTTTTTATCTCCTAAAATTTCCTTCTCTAAGTATTACTCGAAAACCGTATAGTTTTACTCCATATACACCTCCATATCTTAATCTTCCATCCACATTAAATCTTCCTGTAAAAAATCCTACACTACGAATACCATAAATTGTATTTACAAACGCCTCTGCTTCTATAATATGCTCTCCTATATCTAAATGCAACTTAGTTCTTTGTTCAGGATATAGGGTAAACTCAACCTCTTTATCAATAGTAACTTCAATAGTCCAATTATCAGTTCTATTTTCTATGTAACCCAATGTAGGGTCTTTATTCAAATTTACTTCCACGTTAGGAACTACTACTACATTTCTATTCCCTGCTATAAATAACAACCATATTAAAATAATTACTTTAACCATTTTACTCTTCCTTTAAGACTCATTATATTCCCAAAGATAATCTAATCTTTCCTGGTAAATTTTAATTATCTCTTCTTCATCTATAAATTCCAAAAGATTCTCCTGGTTAGTCTCTTCGGCTGATTGACTCCAGTTATAAGAACCAGTGAACAATATCCTTCCGTCTATAATAGCTATCTTATTATGCATTATTCCTGCGTGTCTATCTTGTATAATAGCTATGTAATTATCTAAAAGGAATTTGTATTTTGAATATTTACCTTTGGTCTGCTCCCTTAGAGCAAGAACAAGCAAAACATCTTTGAGATTACTCCTTTTAAAACCAGATAGTAACTATTCCCGTCTGCGTTTCTTGTTCTTTAATGCTTTTAAATATGCATTTCATCAGAGCCTGAGAAGCATCTTGGTCAAATTCTGGAACTCCAGAAGTTTGGATAATCATTGTCTCAACAACCTCTCCACTGGGAAGTACCCAGATTTTTACTTTTACCTTACCATCCATCTTGCCTTGCTCCTCTGCCGACCGAGGGAAACCAGGCTCCTCCCATCTTTGAATTTCTCTCCCAGCTATAGCCCCTTCAATTTCTGGCCCTTGGACACTACCTCTTATGTCCTCCCGTTCTTCTGAATCTTTCCCTGGCCCCTCGTTCTCTTCCTCTTCAATAGGCATCAAAATTTTCCATTCCTCGTCCTCTTTTTTAACTGTGAATTTTACAGGAAAGTTTTCCTCTTCAATAATGCCGAAGACGTAACATGCGCTGTCATCAATATATCTATCTACTTTGTATGTTATTTTTCCTAAAAAAGATTTACGTTCTTCTAAGTCATATTCAGCAAAAATCGAGTCTACTCCTTCTAATGTCTCATCTAGTATACGTTCCGGTATTTCTTTAGACCAACACTGTTTCATTAACTCCTTATCTCTCAGTATGGCCGCTTCCAAAAAAGTTCTAAGTGTATTCTCTGGGGTGGAAAAATCCCTAAATTTCCTTTCTGTAGTCTCAACTTTTTCTAATAAGCTGCTAAAAAGAGGGTTATCTTCCATTCCTTTCTGCATCAAAATTTTCCAATTACCATCTTCTTTAACAACCCTAAAATTTAAATCTTCTTTGGAATCACTTCCATCTGGAGCAATATACCAAACATAAAAGCTTTCTCCATTAATTTGTTCTTTCTTATAGCTGAATAAATTAAGCCCAAATTTTACTATTTCAGGGTCAAGAGATTCTTCCCCTACCCCTTCTTTAAACGCTTCTTGTGCTACATTAACTAGAGATATTACAAGAAATCCTGGCACTTTCCTAGACCAACATTCCACAGCTTTTTTATTATCATCTTCTAACACTAGCGCTTCCATGAAAGACCTTACAGTATTTTCTGGAGTAGAGAGGTCAAAAAAGGGCTGAACTTCTGGTAAAATGGGTTTAATTTTTTCTTCCTCGGATGCCTCTTCACCATTAAGAATTATCTTTTCTAATTTCTCAGCTTTTGGTTTCTCTTTAATATTAGATTCTTTCTTTTCTTCTTTGGTCTCTGGAATATAATCAAAGTCAGCCAACCCCTCTTCTGCTACCTTCTGTCTTTCTTCCTCTTTACGACGTGCTTCTTCCTCTTTTCTAAGACGTTTATCTTCTTGATATTGATTATATATTTTTGTGGAACGTATTTCTAACATCACACTACCGCCTGTGATGTCTTTTGTGTAGTTATCCTGTAAAATTACCGTTGCTATATCCCCAGACCATATATAAGACCAGTCATAATACCATTTACCAGATATCCCCTGCCATCGTTTGTCACGTCGCTCCCCTTCACCGAATTTGAGCTTGATGACATCTTTCAAAAAATCATAGGAGAGCCCTTCAGGCTCAATCTGAACGTCTATAAATTGATTTTTATAGAACAGATAGTAAATATACTGAAGTTTTGCTCTTCCTATCTGTAGTCTGTCATTTCTTCTCTGATACCAACGTGCGTTATAATGTATTTCTTCAAGACTAAAAGCCTCATCGTTCTCCACAAAAATCTTATAATTCCCTTTATATGCCCTCTCCCAAAATTTTCCAACATATTCCATATCCTCCCCTGGTGGGTCTCCCCATTCTAATCCTCTAAAACCGTCAGGCTCGTCCTGAAAGCCTTGTGTTATTCTTACTAATGCAAACATGAGAAGTAGGACTACTATCAAGGACAAATCAACCTTTTTCATTTGTCGCCCCCTTTCCTAATACTTCAACTGGGACATCCTCTAACAGTTTCACGTCTATATTTCCATATTTTACTATCTTTCCCTTTTCTATAATAGCCACGTTTTCATCTCTTGCTTTCTCTCTTTTCTTTTTAGTAGAAGCTACTACAGCAAAACCAAACATTATTACTCCTAAGAAAATGCACGGCAAACCGAATATTAGAGGTTGCAAGGCAGGTCCAAACATAAAAGCTATCCCTACCGCAATTAAACCAGCTGCTATTAAGTATAATAAGTTAACCATTTACTTTCCTCTTTTCTCATTTTCTACTGCTTCCTATCTTCAATCCCCAATAAAAAAGGGGGCACATATCTCTTCCAGTAACCCGCTAGGAAAACTGGTCGAAACTGCCACCCCCTTTCCGTGCCGAAGCACGACAATAGATGCAGCTTCTTCCCTACTAGCGAGTTAGAGAGCAGAGGCTCTCTTTAAGGAAGAAACAAGAAACAATTTATCAGATTAAAGAGCTATCCAATTTTCTCGCAAACTAAGATAATTCTATCGGTTTTGTGAAAAAACTCAACCCTAAAAAAGTCATCAAGATTGAATTCACTAAAGCAAAATTTATCAATTATTACTTCCTCCAGCTCCGCATCATCTAAAACTTCTATTTATCCTACTACTTCTCTTAAGTTTTTCCCTGCTTTAAACTTAGGCACTTTTTTAGCTGGTATCTGTATTTCTTTCCCTTTAGCCGATAAAAGCATCCTTTTTTTATTTGGTTTTGTGACCCTTTTTTATTTATTCTTCCAACTTCTTGTAATCAGACTTATGTGAAGTTCAAGCTACTTTTATCCCTTAAAGCCTCCACCTTTTTTAACCTTTTTTTAAACTCATTAATTGGTTCTATAAATCTATGGTTAAATTCAGGTGACCACGTTCCTCGGGGTCTATTAAGACTAATATCTTCAAAAATCTGTATTGCTTTTTTTAGAACTCTTATCTCATCGTCAAATTGTCTCTTTTTCCGGTAAATTATAGCCAATCTGTTGTAAGGATGAGTTCCATCAAATTCATCAGCAACATTCTGCACATATAGTTTTACAGCATCTTCTATATTGCCTTTCTTCTCTAGTTCAATCCCTTTCAAATTTCTGTTAACCATAGTATCTTCAATTTCAGCTAATTTATTGCGGCAAAATTCTATCTCTTTGGGGTCTGTTCGAAGCTTTTTTAACAACCTCCCATATTTTTTATTTAGCTGTTTATATTTTCTTCCTAACGGCTCTTTCCTCATTCCATTCCCCCTAGTGTATAAAAACTGTCCCTTTTTTATATGCTCTTAGTAAATGCGTTACAAAAGAGCTTTTGTGTAAGGTTATTCCTCCCGCAAGTGATATTCGCCCTGGTTGAAGTAACCTAGAGGGAGGGTTTTTTCATATCCATATGGGTTGTAAAAAATTGCAACAATATCGTTGTCCATGTCGGTAGCTAATAGGTGCTCGTATATAAAAGAATATATGGTCTTCAATTGTTTCTCGAACTCATGCAATAAGGTTAACCCAGACTTGGCCGAAAAGATACCCCTATTGTCAATAACCCTTACAATGATTTTGTCCTCTGTATTGATACGCCCAGAAAAGAGCTCTTTATCTTCTCCAGCTACTCCAAGTAAATCGTAACCAAACCGGACATTCAAAAAGCTCATTGGATTACTCATGATATAATCATTTGTAGCCTCTAGGAATTTAATATCCATTAGTGTCGCTTCAATTGTTTCCCATCCTTGCTGAACTTTTCCATACCCTACCTCGGACACAAAACAAAAACTCAGACTCAATAAAATAATAGCTAATAATTTTTTGTTTTTCATTGTTTTCCCTTCCTTCCTTCCTTCCTTCCTTCCTTCCTTCCTTCCTTCCTTCCTTCCTTCCTTCCTTCCTTCCTTCCTTCCTTCCTTCCTCTCTCTCTGCCTTTATAGGCTTATATTTTATTCTTCCCACAAGTGATATTTGCCCTGGTAGAAATAGCCGATAGTTTTGCCTTGTTTATTGAGAAATTTAACTACAATATCATTACTCTTATCTGTTGCTATACCCTCAAGGTAAAAATATGCATAAGATAATTCTGTTTCAAATTGGGTTAATAAATCTGAAGCAGATTTATTAGAAAAAACGTTTCTAATGTCCATAATTAATATGGTAATTTTGTCTTTTGTGCTAATACCTGTAGGAAAAAATTTTGCTAAACTACCAGAAGAGTCATAGGCATATCTAGTATTTAGAAAATCATTTGGTCTCATCATAATATAATCAATTCTAATCTCTGACAGCTTAACATCTATATATGTTACCTTACTTTCAAGCGCCCACTCCGGAATCTCCCCATACCCGACTCCACTAACCACAAAACAGAGAATCACACCCAACATAATAGCAGTCAAAAACCATTTCTTTCTCATTTACTTTCTCTCCTTGCTTTCTACTACATTCTTATTGGACTGTATAATCAACACCTTTTGAAATTTTTCCTAGTTCCCAAATTACCCTAATATCCTTTTTCCCTTTCAAATATGATATTGGAATCATCGATTTGAACGTTTCTCTCTGACCTGGCTTTGGAGCATTCTTATAGGTACGCCAAGTTCTTAACGTGTTTCCTGTTGAGTCCCGCACCACTACCCAAAACTCTCCACCTATCTCCTGATTTGTGTTGTTGATAACCTGGCAGTATGTTTCCAGGTTAATATTGTCTAGCTGATAAAGTGAAACTCGCTCAATTGTAATCTTTGGCATTGTTGTAGCTTGCTCCGCTTTGTTATTATCCTTCGTCACAAATGAGACTAAATTTGCTAGAACCAGAAGGAAAACTATCAAACCTATAATCTTGATTCCAGTATGCTTCTTCTTTTGGTTTCCCTTGCTTATCAAAATCTGTTTCTGTGTATCCGTTAGCTCTTTTTTCTTCTTCATTTTCTCTCCTCTCTCTTTCTAATCCTCCCACAAGTGATATTCGCCTTGGTAGAAGTAAGCTAGAGCGACATTCTCCATGCTAGAAAATTTAGCCACAATATCAGCAGCCATATCAGCATAGGCCCATAAGCCCACATATATACTATTCAATTCCTTCTTAAATTGCTCTAGTAAAACTGCTTCAGATTTATTAGCAAATGCACCTCGATTATCTGTAACAGCTATATAAATCTTATCTTTTGTATCAACGCCTTCAGGAAAACCCCAGGCCTTTGCGCCTGCCCCAGATGAGTCATATACAAAACCAATCAACAAAAACCCAGTCGGATTACGCATCATGTAAGAAATCTTGGCTTCTAAAAGGTAGATGTCCATAGACGACGCCTTTCCCTCATCGTACATATATTTCCTCATGGACGCCATCCATTCTTTAGAGAAAATTTCCTCCCCATACCCCACCCCGGACATAAAACAAAAACCCGCTACCAGCAATATAATCAGGAATACCTTTTTGACTTTCATTTCAATCTCCCGTTTTTAATCGTTCTTTCGTTTGAATTTAAATCCTTTTTTCTCCAGCCTTGTTATTATCTCCTCTCCCATTGGTTTAACCCGCGGAAATAACATCTCCAGAAGCATTCGACGGCAATACATTCTAAATACTCTTGGTCTGTCCTTTTCTGCTGGAGGGAATGTCCACCCGAGAAAGTCCGTCCAACTTGGGAAATCCGATGGCCATTCCTCAACAAGGCCGTAATATTTATCAGAAAGATAATCAACAAGTTCCTTATTATACCAAGACGCTTCTGTTATCTCCCGCAGACGTTGTGTCTCCTCGCTCAATTTCTCGTTACATTGAGCTGCCTCTTTGGTGTATTCAGCAATTTTTTGGGTATGCCGCATAAGAAAGTAGCTAAGCACCAAACCAACTATAACAAGAAATATTTGAACAACTATACTCATTTACCCCTCCTTTCTTAAAGTCCCTCTATCCCACAACTGGCTTGATAAAATTCTCTCAATAGAGAAGTCCTAATTTTCCTTAGGTTATGGGTCATCTTCCCTCAAGAAAACGCCTGTATGAGTCTCTATGAGCGTCTTTTTTTCTCGCCAATCAGTATAAAACCGACTTATCCACCGACATACCTGTCTCAGAATTTTGTAGGCTTTCTTTCATAAGCTATCTTATAACCCTTTTCCCACAATTGACTTTCAGCAAGATAAACAGGGAAACCACTCCTAGTCTTCTTCGCTAGGTATAGTTTTTCAGTTAACCCAAGTTCACTTTTAATATAATATTTTGCAAAATCCTCTATTACCCTTGTGCTGATGTAAGTTCGTTCTAAGTCATCCAAGTCATCAATTTCTAATTCTTTTTTTCCTGGGGCACGCTCAATGTGGGCTATTGCATTCCTATAGTCATCATATAAGCATTTACCCAACGTTTGCTTTCCTAAGTGCAGTCTAGTTAGATGTTCTTTTGCCACATGAACCTTCCTTTTATTAAACGAAGCATCTATCCATTCAGACGCAGACGGCTTCTTGGGTGGTAACTTCCTTTTCCCTACTCCCAAAACATGCCAGTAAAATAAGAAACTAAAATAGGGATTTAAATTACTAAAGGCTTGGCGAAATAAAGCTAGAGCTTTCCGTTGTCTATCATTTCCAATTTTCGGAATTACTATAATACTATAGCCTCTACCAGAGTAGCATCCCCATGGGACCTTTCTAAAATCAAACATAGTGCACTTTGCTTTTCGTAGCGTGGTCTCTTTCCTTTCGACGCCTCCCTCGGGTGTGATGATAACCATCGCACTATTTTGCCAACTGAGTGCGCTTAAGTATTCACAAGCTACTTTATAAATCTTTCCTACTCGGTCATTAGATTCAGGCAGTATTGTCAATAATACATCTTGATATTTCTGATTATGTTGTACCAACTTAAATTCTATCCTTTTATACTCAAAGTAATAGATATTGCGGTCTAATCGGTTACTGTTGTCGAATGGGATATGCATCAAATAAGGCATGCCCATCCACCTTCCCATCTGTCCTGAAAACTCCTTATTTCTGCTTCGTCTCCCCAGACCACCTCATAGTGTCTATTGCCAAAGAAGGGTGGGTCAATGTAAATAAGGTCTACACTCTCATTTTGTATAGTTCTCGGAGCTTCTAGGTTATCCCCGCAGATAAGTTTATTTTTCATTACCTCCTCACCTTCTACTCACACAAGACCTATTTATTCTTTCTCCCCACAAAATCCTTCTATCCCACAACCCGTTTGATGCAATCCCTCAGCGCATAACCTCTGGTTGCTCCCCAGGCAATGTCTCCCTGCTGCGAACCTGAAACTCAGTATACCGAGACCATACCCATAGAAGTAACCGAATTGTCCTTTTTCTCCACTGTAATTACTATCTTTCCAGGAACATGTGCGAGCATCTCGTCTTGTTCAAGTAGACTCGGAAATACACAAGCCATTTGAGCAGAGTATACTCCATCGGGCCATTGAGATAGGGGAGGGCAATCATCCTCAGACCCAGACGAAGAGAGAACGTCTTGGCGGTTCCTACTGGCATACAAGTGACTGGTTGCGTCAATTCTCATAGGCTCATAAACGAAGAATTTGTCTTGTTTGAGCTTAGACCCCCTCACTGTCTTTTCTACTATCTCTCCTACAGACTGGCCTTCTACTGACGCTATCTTTATGTTATAATCAAAACCTACGACGTAGACAGAGATAGGCTCGTCAAAATAAGTAAGTGTGAATTCATTGACGTAGGTAAATGGAAAGGTCATCCTTATGCGTTCTCCCCCCTTGACTAGAACTGGCCCGTCAAAAGAAACAAATCCAGACCTGATGACTTTCAAGTCGTATGTACCCGGGGGTAGTTCCTTTTCATATTCCGCATATTCAGCAACCTGAGAATGCTCACGTACACCCTCAAAATACACTTCGAATTGGGGAGGAACTGAAACAATCAGTTTCCCTGTTGCATGTGATAGGTAAATATACAGGCTGAACAAGGAAACGAACAACCCTGAGAAGCCTACAACTATGGCTGTGATAGCTACGGGGTTGCGTTTTCTTAGAGCGGCCTTCAGATACAGAAGTCTTCTGAGAAACGTTCTCAGCACCATGCATATTTTCTGCTGACAAGACGCTAGTAAAGCTCTCATCATATCTGACTCCCCTGAAGGGTCTTCTTCCACTGAAGCAGGTCGACTGTATATGCCGCCTGCCCCCTAGTATCATCAGAATGAACCTGATTCCCTGACATGTTCTTACACCCAGATAGTATTGTTTCTGATTTTCTCCACCCTACCTAGACAGAACATTTCTCCGAAATCACCCTATCCCACAACTGAATTGATAAAATTGGCTTAATATAGCAACTCCACTTTTACCCAGGTCATATAGGTTATCTAGCACTGATAAAGGGCCTTTATGAGCCTCTATTGCGCCCTTTCTTCTTATCAATCAGCGTGAATCGTTATATACCGAGTTATGCGCCAGTTCCCCTATTTCCTTTGAGTTCAGACAGTATGTCCTTGATGTCTCCTTCTGAAGGGTTTTTCTGAGAGGTCCGCCACCCAAACCAGATGAGTACAAACCCAATGATGATTCCACTATAACACGAGACAGTAAGGTAAGACAGTAATTCAGTTTGTAATGGAATACTTACCGCACACATTCCTAAGAGAATAAACAACGTAAGTCTGTCAGTTTCTAAGTTTCCACGTCCCCCGATGCGTTTTCTTTCGAAAAGCATCAAGATTCCTTTTGCTCTTTCCTTGGGTGTTAAATTCTTCTCTTCAAGGATAAGACGCAAATTGTTACCAATACTTCTGATTAAGTATCCGCTTGTTCCATGTTCGGGTGGAACAGATAGTACCCCTTCACAAAGTACAAAATCGGCATAAAGTGAAGTAATGCCGTTGTCAATGTGGTAAGTGTCTAAACGCCACACTCCAAGCAGTATTGCAGAGAGGGTAGTAGCGAGTAGAATATACAAGGGTTGAACTTCAGGTGGCGTAGCAAGAGAATCGATATACGCCTTCAAGAAATATGACCAAATCGCCACATCCGCTACTATTATATATCCAATACGCGTATCAATAACACCAGACCAATGGGTTCTAAGTTGTTGAGTTGACTGAAGTAACGCTCCTGCACCGTTGGATTCTATGATGTCTTGCATTTTCTTATCCGCGGTCATCTTTTCTCACCTCCTCTATATCGTCTTTCCTGCCTCTTCCCGTTTTGACACAAATTTAGCTCATTTTAGAAAATCGAATAAATCTCCTTGCTACCGAGTTTTTAAAATTTGTTATACCCTGCGTGTCAGCTTTATCTGTTTGTTTCATTACGTCTTGGACGCTGCTCCCCCCACCCTCAACCTATCTCATTATAAGCCTTGTCTATCTTGTTAATGAGCTTCTTAAACTCAATCCAGTTATTATTGGATAAGAGAGACTATCACAAGTTGCAGATTTGGTGTTTATTCAGTCTTCCCGATAGGGCTCCAAAAACTCCAACACTGCAGAGTCAACACTAGACCCAAGCTCGATAGCTCTGTCATAATGTTCAATGGCCAAGCTGTATTCCCCCTTTCTATAATAAGTTGTCCCTAAATTATGGTGTGCTTCAGCGAAGTCAGGATTTATCTCTATGGCTTTATTGTGCACCGTGATGGCATCATCGTGCATCCCTTTCCTGCTATAAATCACTCCAAGGTTAGTATATGCCTCAGGGCTGTCAGGATTCATTTCCATAGCCGTTATGAACTCAACAATGGCCTCATCATACATCGTTTTATAGATGTAGACTGTTCCAAGGTTGCAGTGTGCTGAGTCATCGTTAGGGTTTATCTCTATAGCCTTCTTATACTTAACAATAGCTTCATCATACATTCCCTTATGTGCGTACACTATACCAAGGTTGTAGTATGCCTCAGCGAGTTCATGATTAATTTCTATAGCCGTTATTAACTCAACAATAGCCTCATCATACATTCCTTTATTATGATAGGCTATACCAAAGTTGCAGTATGCCTTATCATCATTAGGATTTATCTCTATAGTCTTTCTATAGTGGGTGATAGCTTCATCATACATTCCCTTATGTGCGTACGCTGTACCAAGGATGCGTTGTGCTGCACCATCGTTAGGATTTATCTCCATAGCCTTCTTAAGATGAATAATAGCCTCATCATACATTACTTCATCAATATAGGCTGCCCCAAGGTTAGAAAGAAAGACTCCTATCACCTCTTTCTTGGAGAGATTTCTAAGGTAAAAGTCATATTTTCGGTAAGTAGGATATCCATACTGCTTTTCATATTCTCTATCGTCCCACTCCTTACCTTCTCTAGTTGCCTCGATGTTGATTCTCTTTTCTCCATTATCATAGCGGACAAAGAAATGGCGGGGAACCACTACGCCGTAAAAAGGGAGTTCAAGACGCTCTGTGAGAACAAGGTAAAGGAGAGAAAGACCAACGCAATCCCCTTTCTTATTCTTTATCACCTGGGGAAGAGCCTTTCTTTCTACCACCGCTAAGCCAGAGCGAGAAGAATAGTCTGCACAAGCATAGCTCTTCTTTTCGAAGAGGTAATGGTTGATTAAACTTACTACCCTCTCTGGGTCATCCTCAGTGTTAATCAGTACTTTTACGTCAAGTGCCATCCTATTGATTTCTTCTAAAGATTTTTTTATGTCAAAACTAGCATCCCATTCTTTAGAAAGAATCAGGATGGCAGTAGCTAAATCAATTTCCTCATCAGGAAGAACCAAAACTTCCTCAAGAGTAGTAGCTTTTAGTCCTTGGGGGTTGTAATTAGAAAGTTGAGCAAGGGCTGGAGCATAAACTAGAGTCACTGTAAGTATAGTTACTACCGTCAATAGGCTCCCTAACACCTTCACCATTATCTTCGCCCTACACTTTTTCTTCATGAATCATATCCACCTTATTAATAAGCTTCTTAAACTCAATCCAATTATTGTCAAAAAAATACAATCTGCAGCGTAATCTTGTGCCCCTATATGTTTCCTTCTCTAATTTCGTCTCTAACTAAGGCATTAAGACTTGATGATTTTTCAACCTTCTTCTTCAGGCCTTCTGGGTCACTTAATGTCTTCTTCTCAATATAGTTATTTACTCTGTCCTTTAGCTCATATGGCAACGGCCTGTCCTCACCAATAGTATTAGATGTGTCGTTAGGCTCTCCATACATTGGATGACATTTTCTGACCTTTGCAGCTGCTTCTTCAAAGCTCATTCCGTGTTCAAGATTGTGAGTATACATCGCCATTCTAGGAAGGTTATCTATTTTCACCATTATACATCTCTCAAGGTCATGCATGTTCCACCACCATCTAATGTCTTCATTCCTGACACCTTCTTTCCTCTTTTCCGTGAGCATAGCCTTGATATCAGGCTTATCCGCCTCCGCTTCCAATAACATATCTCCTGAATTTATAGAGAGATTTGCAGTTCCATCCTTCTTAGACGCTACTTTGGCTCGCTTGAGCAGACCCCAAAAGGTCTTCTTGGCCTCCGATGCCGATATCTTCATCGCGTCCTCAAGGATAGGTACATAGGTCTCCTGCAAACGCTTCTCGATGCCTTTCGAAAATAGAACCATTATCTGCCCCTTTTATGATGTTCTTCTATCCCACAACTAGTTTAAAAGGATTCTCTTGATGGACAAGTCCTAATTTAATCGTCAGGGTTATTTGACTGACTATTATTCTCCTCCTTATCTTCTGAGGATTTGTCCCTTTCCTCTTTATTCAAAGACAAATAAGCCCACATTGACAGCAGTTCTTCAACAAATTTTTCCCACATCTGACTTGCCTCTATTTATTGTGAGGACTGGTCCCTCTGTTCCCTAAATACTCATTCCTCAGGCTAGATTAGACCCAGTGGGATTCCCTATATTTTTGAATCCAGGCATCAAAATCCCTTTTTCTAACTAGCCACAGATATTGTCCTTTATTGCCCACCTTCTTGACGATAGGCGTCTTACCTTGAACAATAAGACTGTGTATA
>Ga0114930_10001781_pt1 | contig 20069 bp, 18 predicted proteins | sample AnhtaG_FD_87300 | JGI IMG/M metagenome (GOLD analysis project Ga0114930, IMG submission 87300) | Deep subsurface microbial communities from Anholt, Denmark to uncover new lineages of life (NeLLi) - Anholt_01485 metaG | ecosystem: Environmental > Aquatic > Marine > Oceanic > Sediment | place... | reverse complement strand
TCTTCTGGTCTGCTATCATCGGCATGTTCGTGGGCATCGTGTGGCTGAAGTTTCTAGACCCTGTCGTCCCCTGTGCGGGGCCTGGCCTGGTCGTGGCCTTCATCGCGGGCGGAATCTATTTCTATCTGGGGGTGCGAAAGGCCAGACGGACGGCTCAGATGGAAGAAAGCGCCGTGGAAGGGGAGTAGTGGTCAATGCTAGAACTGCGCTCGGTCACCAAAGAGTTCGGCAGGACGGTCGCCGTCAATGACCTAAGTATCACCTGCGAAGAGTGTGAGTTCCTGGTCATCTTCGGCCCAGCCGGCGCTGGCAAGACTACGACCTTGCGCATGATCGCTGGCGTTCTGGAGCCTACTCGTGGCGAGGTCTACTTCAGGGGACAGTCGCTGAAGGGTGTGCCACCAGAGCATCGCAACATGTCGATGGTCTTCGAGTACTACGCCCTGTACTCGCACCTGTCCGTGTTTGAGAACCTGGCTTTTCCTCTGAAGGCGCGCGGTGACTCCGGTGCCGAAATCAGGCGACTTGTTAAGGAGATGGCGGGCATTCTACAGATATCCGAGTTACTGGACCGTCGGCCGGGCTTCTTGAGCGGCGGACAGCGGCAGCGCGTGGCGCTAGGCCGGGCGCTCATCCGGGATGCCGACGTCTATTTGCTGGACGAGCCTATCTCACACCTCGATGCCAAGCTTCGCCACCAAATGCGCGCGGAGTTGAAGGCCATGTGCGCGGAGAAAGACGCAACGGTGATCCACGTGACGCACGACTCCCGTGAAGCTATGGCCCTTTCGGATAGGGTGGCGGTGATCAACAAAGGGAAGCTGATGCAGATCGGCGCGCCGGACGAGGTTTTCCACCGGCCGGCCAACGAGTTCGTTGCCGGGTTCCTGGGCGAGCCGCCCATGAGTTTCGTGGATGTGGAGTACGCAGAGGATGACGGCCGAGCCGTTTTCCTCATCACCGGGACTGACGCGCGCTTGCCCGCCAGTCTGGAGGTAAGCGCTTCCGTCAGGGAAAGGGGCCTGCCCTCTTCATTCCGGCTTGGTGCGCGGGCCACCGAGGTAAGCGCGGCGCTTTCGAGGAACGAGACGCACAACGTGCCGGGCGAGGCGTTCGTGACCGAGACGCTGGGTCACCGCAACATTCTCACGGCCAAATTGGGCAAGGACTTGGTGCAGGTGGTGACGCCGCCTGAGCTTGCGTTCAATGTCCGGGACACGGTCTGGCTGGACCTCAGCCAGGATAACGTTCATGTCTTTGCCGACGGACTGGCCGTTGCACACCCTGGGCGCCAAGGCGACTGACCCTTCGTCACAGCAACGAGGAGGCGATCAGAAGTGGCTTCAGTAACTCTGGAAAATGTGTGGAAGAAATACGGGAATGTCGAAGCCGTACGCGGCGTTTCCCTGAACGCAGCCAACAAGGAGTTTATGGCCTTCCTTGGGCCGTCGGGTTGCGGGAAGTCTTCTACGATGCGGATGATCGCGGGGCTGGAGGAGATCACTTCCGGCAACATCTACTTCGACGGGGAGTTGATGATCAAGGTGCGGCCCCGTGACCGCAACGTGGCGATGGCGTTCGAGACCTATGCCTTGTATCCAACACTGAACGTGTACGAGAATCTGGCTTTCCCATTGCGCTCTTCCAAGCGGTCCGGTGTGGATGTGGACAAGCGTGTGCGTGAGATCGCTGGCATCCTGGAGATCACCGACCTCCTGGATCGGAAGCCCACCAACCTCAGCAGCGGCCAGCAGCAGTTGGTTGGCCTTGGCCGGGCGCTCTCACGGGAGCCCAGGGTCTTCCTGCTAGACGAGCCGATCTCGCACCTTGACACGCGCCAGCGTGTCCGCATGCGTGCCTACATCAAGCGCCTGCACATCGAATTGGGCTACACCATGATCTACGTGACGCACAATCAGGAGGAGGCCATGGCCCTGGCCGACCGCGTAGCGGTGATGAACGAGGGCCTGCTCTCCCAAGTCGGCACACCAGAGGAGATTTTCCACAACCCTACTGATACGTTTGTGGCGGGCTTCGTGGGCGAGCCCCCTATGAATTTCTTGGAGTGTGAGTACCGCCGGGAAAACGGGCGACACCTGTTGGATCACAAGGGCACCACCATGGAGATGCCTTCCCACGGCGAGGCTTTGGCACAGCGAGGTGCGATTCCACCGCGCGTGACGTTGGGCATTCGCCCGTTCTACATTGACATCGGGCTGGAAAAGTCGGCGCGTCACGTGATCCCAGCCGAGGTCTTTGTGGTTGAACCCTTGGGCGACATGACGGTTGCCACTGTGACCCTGCTCGGGGCGCGCCTGCAGATCGTTACTGAACTGGGTTTTCGTGCCCGCCCTAAGCAGACTGTGTGGCTGGCGTTCGACCCCACCCGCACCTTGCTGTTCGACGCTGAGACCGGGCGCGCGCTGACTTACGAAGCTTAGGACCAAGAGCGCACCGCCGGCGGAACAAACGCTAGCGAGGCGTCGTAGCTGAGTAGGGAGCGTTCTCGGCAGTGACCACCGGCGTCGCAATTGGAGGTGCAGGAAACCTGGGGTTACAGGTCGCCTCCATGATGGCCCGGCGCAGGCACAGCGTTCATGTGTTTGACTTGCCGGGCCTCGACTATGCCTTCTGGCTCTCCTTTTGCCCTACCGATGTACTGCTATTTGACGCCGCTTCAGGCAAAGTGCCGGCCAATGGACGCGATGGAGCAATTGGCGGCTGAAACGAGCGAATTTAGTCGAATTTGGCAAGATCATTATAGAAGATGTTGACGTGCCACAGGTCATAGGCCTGAGCGGCTTCCTGACACTGACCTTCGATCCGATGAAGGCCACCATTGAGGCGCTCGAAGAAGCCGGCTTGCGTGACAGTATCAAGGTCATGATCGGCAGCGGACAGATTGATGACCAGATTCGCAAACACACCGGCGCAGACGCCTATGGGCGCGACGCCGTAATAGCCGTTACATTTGCCAAGCAATGGGCAAGGGAGAAGCAAAGTGAACATCAATTGGGAAGAGCTTTCATCAGATGAAAGACTTGAGGAAATGTTCCGGGCCTGGCTTTCGCCCGAGGGGGTAGAGTTTGTAAGCCCGGAAGCCGAAGAAGCATACGAGCAGAGAATAACAAGGGTTAGAGATGCTCTCCAACTGAGAGTCCCTGACAGGGTGCCGTACATTCCTCTTTATGGCCTGTTCCCTGCGCACTATGCGGGCATGACCGTTGAAGAGGTCATGTATGACTACGACAAGGCACACCAGGCTTGGAAGAAGACTGTCTTGGCTCTGGATCCAGACCTGTACGTCAACATCTCAATTGCTTATTCTGCGCTTGTATTTGAGCTTATCGGCTACAAACAAATCAAAGTGCCTGGCAAGCAACTTGCTGATCCTAAGCTGACATATCAGTTCATCGAAGACGAATACATGAGAGCGGACGAATATGACGAATTTATCGCAGACCCCACCGATTTCATGCTCAGGAGGTATTACCCGCGCGCCTTTAGTGAACTAGAGCCCTTGCAGAAGCTTCTCCCCTTACGTACTGGAATGTGGACGTGCTGGTTTGATCTATTCGCCCCATTTGGTGATCCGCAGGTTGCCGAAGCCTTAGATTCACTTGTCAGAGCTGGGCAGGAACTGGTTAAGTGGTACAGGGCTATCGGCAAATTTGATCAAGAGATGCAGGGGTTGGGATATCCCAACATGCTGGGCTGCCTGACGTTTGCTCCATTTGACTTAATCGGGGATTCTCTCAGGGGAACCAGAGGGATTATGCTGGATATGCTCAGAATACCCGACAAACTGCTCGAAGCCCTTGAGAAAATGACACCCTTCGCCATAGAAATAGGGATAAGGGGTGCCAGGGCGGCTAGAAACCCTATGGTACTGATACCTCTCCACAAAGGCGCCGCAGGGTTCATGTCTGATGAGCAGTTTAGGACCTTTTATTGGCCAACTTTGAAAGAGCTAGTCCTGGCCCTGGATGAGGCGGGGGTCATCCCATACGTGTACACAGAAGGGGACTATACACCACGCTTAGAGTATCTTGTGGATGTGCCTAAAGGTAAGGTGCTTTACCACTTTGAGACCGTGGACATCTACAAAGCAAAGGAGCTCCTCGGTGACGTTGCATGTATCTCAGGCAACGTACCGCTATCCTCACTGCAAACAGGTACAGCCCAGCAGGTCAAAGATTACGTGAAAGAGCTCATTGATGTCGTCGGTAAAGGCGGCGGCTTAATGGTGGACGCCGCAGCCGGTTTTGATGACGTCCCACCCGAAAATGTAAAGGCAATGGGGGACGCCACCAAAGAGTACGGCGTCTACTAACGAGCAGCAAGGGAATCTGCCAATCTCGCTGCTATGCTCGTGGTTCCCTCAAATTAGGACAAGCAGTAAGCAGACCCACTGCTTGTGAGCCCAGATCATTCTAAGGAAAAGGAGGACTGCCATGCCCAAGTACGGTGCACATACCTTCCTGTGGATTGATGAATGGACAACGGAAAAGGGGAACCAGGCGATTGCCGCTACGAGCGAGGCCGGTTTCGATTTCATCGAGATCTCCCTGTTGAGACCCGACGACTTCGATGCAGCGATACACAAGAAGGCCCTCGCCGATGCGGGGATAGAAGCGACGGGGTCCCTCGTGCTGCCTGAATGGGCTCATATGCCCGAAGAGCCGGAGAAAGCCAAGCAGTTCCTCATCAGCGCACTTGACAAGCTCGGAGCGGTAGGAGGAACATACCTTGGTGGATGTACCGCTTTCGCCTTGGGGAAGTTCACCGGAGAACGCCAGGTGGTGATGGACACGCTGGGCGAGGTAGCCGAGGAGGCCAAGAAGCGTGGCAGCACGCTGGGTATCGAGGTGGTTAATCGCTACGAGAGCCACCTGTACAATACACTGGCTGACCTTAGGGAGACCATCCTGGCCATCGGCGCAGATAATATCGTGATACACGCCGATACATACCACATGAACATCGAGGAAGAGGGCCTCTACAGGCCGCTGGTTGAATGCGCCGATGTGCTGGGTTACATGCACATGAGCGAGAACCATCGCGGCTTGCTTGGCAGCGGCACAGTCAACTGGGACGAGGTATTCCGGGGCCTGGCGGATGCGAACTACAAAGGGCCGTTGGTCGTCAAGTCCTTCCCGGCAATCAACCCCGATTTGGCTGCGGCGATCAAGTTGTGGCGACTGCCGACTCAATCCTCCGAGTTTCTGGCGAGAGAAGGGCTGAAGTTCCTAAGAGAGCATGCGGAGAAATACGGTATAGGACGATAGTTGTATCACGGGTGGGCACAATTACGGCTTGGCACGGCAGCGAACCGATAAGCTGCTCGTTGTCGGGAGCTGAACTGATGTGGATGACCGCAGTCGATGCGCAAAGTAGGCAAATACTCACCTTTTCCCCGCACATCTGCGCCCAATTTCTATGAGGAGGTAATGCGATCATGAGTAAGAAGATCGGAGACTATGAAATACTGTTCCACTGGAGTCGCCTGGATTGGTTGTTCGAAGATGAGGAAATGAAAGCTGAATTCTACGAAAAGGAATACTGGAAGGGAGCGATGCCCGCCGGCGTCAAAATCGATGCCAATGGCAGCTTCTACGTGTCTGTTCCCCGCTGGGCACCCGGAATTCCTGCCACTGTCAACAAGATCGAGGTGTTGAATGGCAAACCGATCTTGTCGGCTTATCCAAGCTGGGCAATGAACAAGATAAATGAGCCGAATGCCCTTCAATCGGTACTCGGATGGGAAATGGATGAAGCCAATAGGGCGTGGTTCTTAGATCAGGGACACATAGAAGGGGCTCCTTGTGTTGATGGAGCGCAGAAGATTGTGTGTTGGGACATCAACAGTAACAGCCTTGTCGACTCCATCAAAGTTCCAAATGAAATCGCGTCCTACGCAGCATCTTTTCTGAATGATCTTGTGATTGATAACGCGAATGGTTTCGTTTACATCGCCGATTCAGGGATCTTCTCTGATCCTCTTGAGGGTGGTTTGATTGTTCTTGACATCAATACCAAAGAACTAAGGAGGGTCTTACATCAGCACTACAGCACTCAAGATGTTGCTGGCTATTGGTTTGAGATCGCTGGAAAACGCGTGTGGCAGGACAGGCCAAATAGAACCGGGGCGGACGGAATTGCACTTTCGGCCGATCGAAAGACGCTTTATTGGTGTCCCCTAACCGCGAGAAATCTGTACTCCATAGACACAGCACTCTTGCAGGATTTCAGCACGCCGCTAGGTGAGATCGAAGAGGCGGTGAAGGATCTAGGGGATAAAGGAACCAATACTGATGGCATGGGGGCCGATGACAAGGGGAATATCTACTATACGATGTTGGAGGGTCAAGGAATAGGCATACACAATCCTGAAACGGGTGCCTTCAGCACTCTTGTCACAGATGACAGGATGATCTGGGTGGACGGGCTGACCTTTGACAACAAGGGTCATATCGTCTTCAACAACAATCGTCTTCACGAGTTATTTGGCGGAGAGCTAGACTGGGACAATGAGTACAACCTCATTGTGTGGAAAGCCTTTGTGGGAGATGACGTGAAATCCTATCTGTATTATCATCTCGAGGATTGAAGAAGTCTTTCGGGCCGGATTGTCACACATCCGCCGCAACCATAAGCTGATCGGTGATCCTGTACGGAACAAAGAAATCAGCGCCCCCATTCCGGCAAAGCGTTGGGGCCAACCGGAGGATCTGGAAGGCACCGTTATCTTTCTGGCCTCCGAGGCCTCGAACTACGTCCGTGGGGCGGTCATCCTGGTTGATGGGGGGTGAATGGCGCGCTGATGCACTCGGGGAAGCAAGACATGCAACGGAAAGGTCTGTGTCTGCCCAACTACAGCGTGCAGTTGGAACCATGAAATGAGTGTAAGCGATCTCATCCTTGCAGTGGATATTGGCACAAGCGCAACCAAAGCCGTTCTCTTTGACCACGACGTCAACCAGGTTGCTATCGCAAGAAAGCACTACCCCATACATACTCCTCACAAAGGTTGGAGTGAACAGGAGCCCGAAGTCATTCTTAAGGCGGTATTGGAGGCAATACGAGAGATCACAGACTGTCTTCCAGAGCGCACCCGAATACTGGGTATCTCGTTCAGTGCTCAACTATGCAGCGTACTTGCAGTTGACATGGATGGCAAAGCGCTGACAAACTCCCTTATCTGGTCTGACACCCGAAGTGTGGACACCGCCCGATCAATCAGCGAGGAGCCGGCAGCCCGAGGGATCCATCAGAGAACAGGGTGTCCCATTGATGCCATGTACGCCCTGGCCAGAATTCGGTGGCTCAAGGAGAATGCCGAACTGCCAGAGAATGCAAGATTCGTCTCCATCAAGGATTATGTGATCTTCAGGCTTGCCGGACAGTGGGTGACTGACTGGTCCATCGCCTCTGCGACTGGGCTGCTTGACATTGGCGAGCATAATTGGGACCAGGCTGCGCTTTCGCTTCTTGACCTGACCCCTGCCAATCTTTCCGAATTGGTGTCCCCAAGATGTGTCTTGACTAAGTGGAACAAGGAAATGGCTAACCTGATGGGAGTCTCTCCCGACACGCGGCTTGTTGTTGGTGGAGGAGATGGCCCATTGGCGAGTATCGGTGCTGGAGCGTACAACTCCAATAGTCTGGCAGTCAATGTCGGGACAAGCGCAGCTGCTCGTATGATGATCTCCGAAGCCGCAGTTGATCCTGAAGGCAGATTGTGGACCTACATTGTAGATGAAAACCTGTGGGTCATAGGCGGGATCGTAAGAAGTGGAGGCATTGTCTATGATTGGCTTCTGAGGAACCTGTTCTCGGGAACGGAAGAGACCAAGGATGATGCTCTTGCTAGACATGTCCATGAATATGCAGACCGATTGGCTTCCGCTGTCCCGCCAGGAGCTGAGAACCTGATATTCATTCCCTACCTCGGAGGTGAGCTGTCCCCTGATTGGCATCCGCACACCAGGGGCAGCTTCTTCGGCCTTGACTTTGTACACAGCAGAGGTCATCTTGTCAGGGCCGTCCTCGAAGGGATTACCCGATCGATATACAGAGTGTCTGAGAGTATTCAGTCCTTGCTCAATGGTCCGTTCAGTGAAATACGTGTAACAGGAGGGCTTACCACTTCTCCTACATGGCTTCAGATCGCAGCGGATATGCTCGGAGCTCCGATTCTCGTGCCTGAAAGCGCGGAGGGCTCCGCAAGAGGAGCTGCCATGCTGGCAATGATAGCTCTGGGGTTAAGACCCGATATTCGGGATTTTGCCGATTTGATTGTAGCCCGAAAACGCGTAGACCCCAGAGAGGAGGTACACGCCTACTACGAGAAACAGTATCAGAGATTTCAGGAACTTCTCGAGTATGCAAGGAGTACTCAGAAAGATTGGGAGGTGTGAACATGATAAGAGGATCTCTGGTTCCTAACATCACCATTTTCGATTCTAGGGGTGACCTTGATACGGAAAAGACGAAATGGCACATGCGATGGATGTTCCAGAAAGGCCTGGATGGTCTCTTTCTTACGGGATCATACGGGTCGGGCCCCCTAATGACCACTGAGGAACGCATTGAGGTTTTCAAGGCGGCAGAAGAGGTCGCGTCCGAGTTCAGCCAGAGGATTCTGATTCCTCACGTAGGTTGCATCGGTACTGCGTCCACCGTCGAGCTAGCGAAAGCTGCTGATGAAATCGGTGTAGATGGAATTGCAGCGGTACCCCCCTTCTACTACAAGCACAGTGAAGATCTGGTCATCGAGTACTACAAGGAAATCATAGAAAGCGTCAACACCCCGGTCTATGCGTACAATAACCCGGTAACCTCAAGATTCACCTTTACCCTGAGCACGATCCAGAAGCTTCAAGAGATGGGACTCGCTGGGCTTAAAGACAGCCCATTGGATGTCGGGTTCGTGAGCACGGTGTATATTGATGCTGAGATCAACAAGAAGGATTTCGAAGTAATCCTTGGGACTTCAAAGGGCTGGTTTCCTTTCTACTACATGGGAATTCGGGCAACCATAGCTGGCATGAACAACTGGGCTCCGGAAATAATGACCGCCATGATCAAATGGAGCTTGGATGGGGATCGAGAGAGATCAGAGAAAGCTTATATGGTTATGATGGACTTGAGTAAGAAGATGCATTTCACCGACAGCACGATTGCTTCCCACATGGGACTCTATGCGCGAGGTTTTGATGGCGGTTTCCCCAGAAAACCCATGATCCTTCCTCCATTTGATGACTCCAAGTACAGGGACATAAGGAGCTTCTTGAAGAAAGGCTTCGATGAATTAGGAATAGAGATGGAAACAGGAGATGACAAGACCGTAGAATAGACGACTCAAATCTCTAAGGAAGGAATCATGAAAAAGCTGATCAACAAGCCTGCTGACGTCGTGCCTGAGAGCCTGGAGGGGATGGCGGCGGCTCACCCCGATCAGATCAAGGTGAACTGGGATCCCATTTTCGTGTACCGCGCCGATGCGCCGGTGAAGGGTAAGGTCGCTGTGGTCTCCGGCGGGGGCAGCGGTCACGAGCCGACGCATGTCGGTTTTGTGGGCACAGGCATGCTTGACGCGGCCTGCCCCGGCGATGTGTTTGTCTCGCCGACCACCGAGCAGATCATCGAAGCAATCAGGGTGGTCCAAGGCGGGGCTGGCGTGCTCAACGTTGTGAAGTGCTATTGGGACGACATGGACGTCTTTGCGGAGGCGGCGGAGTTAGCCTACGGCGAGGGCATCCCCGTGGCCAACATCCTGATTGACGATGATGTGGCGGTGCTTGAAAGCGTCTACAGCCATGGGCGTCGCGGCACGGCCACCACCGTTCTGGCCGAGAAGATCTGCGGTGCGGGCGCCGAACTTGGGTACGATCTACCAGAACTGGCTGACCTCTGTCGTCGGGTTAACCTCAACGGGCGAAGCATGGGGGTTGCTTTCGGCCCCTCCACCATTCCCATCAAGGGTACCCCTAGCTTCGAGATAGGAGGAAACGAGATGGAGGTGGGCATCGGTATTCATGGCGAGCCCGGCCGGGAGCGGATGTCGTTGAAGACCGCCGATGAAATCACAGAGATGCTGGCGCTCGAGATTATCGACGATCCTGCCTATGAACGAACCGTTCGAGAATTCGACAGCGGGAAGGGCGAGTGGGTAGATGTCGACTTGGTTGATCCGCCCTTGCAGCCGGGGGACCAAGTTCTGGCGTTCGTGAACGGCATGGGCGGAACGCCCGTCCCGGAACTCTATATCGTCTACCGTAAGCTGGTGGAGCTGTGCCAAGACAAGGGCCTCACGATCGTGCGCAACCTAATTGGCACCTATATCACCGCGATTGAGATGCAGGGGGCTTCCATCACTCTGCTCAGGATGGACGACGAGATGCTCAGGCTTTGGGATGCTCCCGTGAACACCCCCAGGTTGCGCTGGGGCAGCTAGGACCCAGAGAGCCCTCCCGTCACTTCAGCGAACTGGATTCCAGGCGGCGCAGCATCGTCATGGTCCGCACGCAGCGAGCCTAGTATGCGGCTAGTGCTGCCTCTTACTGTGCGACTTCTCCGGGAACTTAGGCAAACCAACCAGCAACAACGGGGGATCTCCCTGAGAGAGGACGAATTCAAGATGGAAACTGTACAACTCGGCAAGGATGGCCCCCTGGTCACGCCCATCTGCTTCGGCTGTTGGTCCATGGGTGGCGGGTGGCGCTTCGGGTGGGCGGACATTGACGACGATGAGTCGATCGCCGCCGTTCATAAGGCGCTGGACCTGGGTGTCAGTTTCTTCGACAACGCGGCCGTCTATGGACTGGGCCATGCGGAGGCGGTGCTGGCTGAGGCACTTGGCAACAAGCGCAAGGAGGTGGTCATCGCCACCAAGTGTGGCGTCTGGTGGTTCGACGATGAGCGCGGGTTCTACCGCAACAGCGTTCCAGCCCAGATCAAGCGAGAGTGCGAGGAGAGCTTGCGGCGCCTGCGCACTGACTACATTGACCTCTATCAGATCCACTGGCCCGATGACAAAGTGCCCTGCGACGAGTCCATGAGGGCGCTGCTGGATCTGGTGGAGGAGGGGAAGGTCCGCTGTGTGGGCGTGTGCAACTACTCCGTTGACCAGATGAGGGAAAGTATGAAGGCAGGCCGGTTCACATCCTCACAGCCACCCTACAATATGTTGCGTCGCGATGTGGAAGTCGATGTGTTGCCCTTCTGCCAGGAGAACAACATTGGTGTGATGGCCTACAGCCCGCTGGCATCGGGGATCCTCTCTGGCCGTTACACGGAAGCCACCACCTTCGGAGAAGGTGACTGGCGCAACGAGGACGCCGCTTTCCAAGGTGAACAGTTCAAGAGCCATCTCCGCAAGGTGGATCACCTTAGACCTATCGCGCAGAAGTATGGCAAGACCATGGCGCAGTTGGTGATCGCCTGGGTGTTGAGGCATCCAGCGGTAGACGTCGCCATCGTAGGCATGAAGCGGCCATCTCACGTCGAAGATGTTGTTGGCGCGGTTGGCTGGGAAATCGACGACGAGGACATGGCCCGCATCGATGGAATGCTTGCCGCATCATAGCCGCCATTTCTCTGCTCCCAGCTGCTGGACCCACCGCGCGGAGAGGGTCTCCCTGGCGGCCGAGTATGGTTGCGCTGGCGGCCGAACTGTGCCGTCCGAGTCTTCAGAGGGAAGGAGAAGACATGTACGACATTGTTGCACTCGGTGAGGCGATGCTCCGCTTCACACCTCCCGACCACCAGCGATTGGAGCAGGCGACCTCATTCCAGGTCAATGTCAGCGGCTCTGAGCTGAACACCAGTTGGGGCACCGCTCGGCTGGGTCTTTGCACAACCTGGGTGTCGCGCTTAGTCGACAATCCGATGGGTCGCATGATCGCCGGCAAGGCGCGCGAAATGGGTGTTGACGTCTCACACGTCCAATGGACGCCGAAGGGTCGAGTTGGCCTGTACTACTGCGAGATGGGGGCGTCCACCCGTGCCAGCCGGGTGTACTACGACCGAAAAGGCTCTGCCATGAGCCAGATGAAGCGAGGTACGGTTGACTGGGCGGCCATCTTGGAGGGCGCCAAGGTTTTCCACGTGAGCGGTATCACACCTGCACTGAGTGCCGATTGCAGATTGGTCACAGAGGAAGCTATCAGGGCTGCGAAGCAAGCCGGCTGTCTGGTCAGTCTTGACATGAACTACCGCTCCGGACTGTGGTCCCCCACGGAAGCGCGGGATTGCATCGAAGCGCTCCTTCCCGGAGTGGACATCCTGCTGACCACATCGGACGACACATCGATCGTGTTTGGCATGGAGGGCGAGCCAGCCGACATCGCGGGCAATCTTATGGAGGAATACGGCCTCAAGGTGGCCGTGCTCACCATCCGGGAGGCGCTCACGGTACTGAGGGGCAAGTGGAGCAGCGTCGCGGTCACGGATGACGGACAGATCTGCGCCAGTCGCGCGAAGATCGATCTGGAGTTGATCGATCGGGTCGGCTCTGGCGATGCGTATGACGCTGGCTTTCTGTACGGATTGCTCTCCGGCGACGTGCCCAAGGCTGTGCGCTATGGGGACGCGATGTCGGCGATCAAGCACTCTGTCCCTGGCGATCATGCCTGGGTCACTTTGGAAGAGGTAGAGGCGCACGTGGAGAGGCTCCGGACCAAGATTGTGCGCTGAGTTCTGGAGGCCGAACTCGCGCGTAGTTGCGATGTAGCCCCCAGCGCGGTTGATCAATATCTGGCCCTGAAAGATGGACCTGGCCATACCCCAGGTATGGCTGATGCCTACCGGTGGTGTGAGTTCCGAGAATGCCGCTGATCCCGTCTTCTTGCTGGTGGGGGCAGGGTGCGATACAATAAGTGAATGAGAGTCGGTAGGAGACAATCATACAAGGAGCTAATAATGACAAAACGAGGCAGTTTGTTTCCGATCGCTGCGCTACTGGCGGTGCTGTTGCTCGCAGCATGCCAGACGGGGGCGCCAGGCAATCAGGCTACCATCAAATGTGACGACTGTGATACGGTGCAACTGTGGGACACCTCCCACGCGACTCGAGTCGTCGGCGAGGTGAAGCCCGGTGATACGGGAGTGACTACAGAGAAGGTCTGGAGTGCGTTGGAGGGCTGCATGTTCCACTACGTCGTCATCGGGGACCAGGAAGGCTGGGTATGCGATAAGTATTTGGATTTCGGATAGTCGTCGTCTTAGTGTAAGCGGTGTAAGCGCTACGCGGAGTTTGACACCGAAGTCAGCGACCCCATCAAAAAGGGCAAAGGGCGTTACTCTGCCGATGCGCTTTGTTTCTTTGGTGGCTGCGGGTAGCTCATCTCCTGCAGCGCCGTTCAGCGAAGGACGAAGGAGACGCTATGCGTTCCAAGCGTTTTGAGAGACTTGCGCAACGGCCCGTCAACCGCGAGACCTTCATCGAGCCGTGGCCAGAGGTCGGTCTGATCGCCTTCGGCAGCCCTCTTGACCCCTCGCCCAGCGTGGAGATCGAGAATGGGGTTGTGGTCGAGATGGACGGCATACGGCGTGAGGAGTTCGACTTGATCGACCATTTTATCGCCCGACACACTCTCAACCTTGGTGTGGCCGAGCGCGCGATGGCCACACCCTCAAGCGAAATCGCCCGCATGCTGGTTGATATCACCGTAACGCGCGCCATAATCCTCGACCTGGTAAGCGGCTGCACGCCCGCCAAACTGGTGGAGATCGTCCAGCAGATGAGCGTGCTGGAAATGATGATGGGGCTGGCCAAAATGCGCGCCCGGCGCACGCCAGCCAATCAAGCCCACGCCACCAACCGGAAGGAGCATCCAGCGCTGCTGGCCGCCGATGCGGCTGAGGCTGCGCTTCGCGGGTTCGCAGAGGTCGAGACCACCATCGGCGTGACCCGCTACGCGCCGCTCAACGCGCTGGCTGTGCTCGTGGGTTCACAGACCGGGCGCGGAGGCGTGTTGACTCAATGCGCTGTAGAAGAGGCCGTCAATCTGCGGTTGGGCTTCAAGGGTCTAACCAGCTATTCCGAAACACTGTCGGTCTACGGCACTGAGGACACCTTCATGGATGGCGATGATACACCGTGGTCCAAGGCCTTCCTCGGGGCGGCCTACGCCAGTCGAGGGGTCAAGACCCGCTACACCTCGGGCACGGGTGCCGCAGCCCTGATGGGTCATTCCGAGGGCAAGTCGATGCTCTACCTTGAAGCGCGCTGCCTGTCGGTCACGCGCGGCGCGGGAAGCCAGGGCACGCAGAACGGCTCGATTAGTTGCATCGCACTGCCCGAATCGCTGCCCGGCGGCGTGCGCGCAGTCTTGGCGGAGAACCTGATCGCCATGATGCTAGGCTTGGAGGTGGCTTCCGGCAACGATGCGCTGGCCTCCCACTCAGAGATGCGCAAGACCGCCAAGCTCATGCTTCAATTCATCCCTGGCACCGACTTCATCACTTCGGGCTATGGCGCTATCCCGCGCTACGACAACATGTTCGGGGGTGGCAACTTCGATGTAACCGAGCTTGATGACTGGTACGTGCTGCAGCGCGACCTGCAGGTCGACGGCGGTCTCACGCCCGTCAGCGAAGAGCAAGTATTGCGTGTGCGTGAGCGCGCCGCCCGAGCGATCCGGGCCGTGTTTGATGCATTAGGCTTCCCCTCCATTAGCGAGGCCGAGGTTGAGGCGGCTATTGCGGCCTATGACAGCGACGATATGCCCGACCGTGATAAGGTGGCTGACATCGGAGCTGCGCACGAGTTGCTCTACGGGCCGCTGACTGTGGTCGAGGTCATCCGGGCCTTGGAAGAGGCTGGCTTTCACGACGTGGCGGGCAACGTCTTGGAAATGCAGCGCCAACGTGTGATCGGCGATTACCTGCAGCCATCAGCCATCTTCGGCGATGACTTCCAGGTGTTGAGCGTCGTGACCGACCCTAACGATTACCAGGGTCCGGGCACCGGCTATCGCGCGGAAGGCGAGCGCTGGTCTGTTTTGCAGAGCCTGCCGCAGGCCTGGGACCCGCGCACCTACTTGAAGAGCCTGGGCGCTGTCCAGGAGAGGATCTGGCTAGAGGAGATCGGCCCTGCTGAGCGAGGCGACCAACTCGAGGTCGTCATCGCCCTCGGTCCGGCTTTTGGCGCCGAGATCGACCACACCATCGGCGGATTGGACCACCGCGACGTGCTGTCCGCCGTGATGCAGGGCATCCAAGACGAAGGTGTAGCCGCGCGGGTGGTTCGCGTCCATCACACCTCGGACTGCGCCTTTGTCGGCTACGCGGGCGCACAGCTGAGCGGTTCCGGCGTCGCAGTCGGCATACAGTCTAAGGGGACCACCGTGGTCCACCGGCGCGACCTTGCTCCCCTCGATAACCTGGAGCTACTATCGCAGGCACCCAACCTCGACCTGGACACCTACCGAGAGATTGGGCGCAACGCTGCCCGCTACGCGACAGGGCAGCCGACCGTGCCCGTGTCGGTCAACATCGATAGTACCGCGCGTCTGCGGCTGATCGTCCAGACGACGCTGTTGCACCTGTATGAGACAGAACAGGTTGAGCGGGACCGGCCACCCACCGAACTGCGCGTATCGTGAAGGGGGAATAGGATGGCACGCAAGACCGTACGTACTGCGACTGGGCGCAACCTGGATGATCTCAACATGGAGGCCGTCCGCGCCGGCGCATTGACGGCCGAGGACTTCCGCATCAGCGGCGAGACGTTGCGCCACCAGGCGAAGACGGCGGAGGCGGCTGGCTACCGGCAGCTCGCCGAGAATCTGCGGCGCGGTGCCGAGCTGACCAGCATCTCCAACGAGGAAGTGTTCGATATCTACGATGCGCTCCGGCCAGGCCGCAGCGCTCATGATGAACTGATGGCGCTCGCCGACCGTCTGGAAAAGGATCTCGCTGCGCCCCTGACCGCTGCCTTTGTGCGCGAGGCTGCCGAGGTCTACCAGGAACGCGGCCTGCTCAGGGATTCTGACGCTTCCACAACGCGTGCAACGGGTGCAGCGAGGGGTAACCCACGCGGTCAAGCTCCATGCTCGGACGAAGCGAGACCACAGGCATAGGGTCTCACTTCGCAGGGCCTTGAAAAGCCCGGATGGGAAAGGGGCAGACAAGATGAACGAGTCCGCGATCCATCTGCACCGCGCAGCAGATATGAAGGCGGAGGAGGGCGGCAGTGCCTTCGCGGCTCTGCTGCGCGGGAAAGGCGACGAGATTCGTAGAGATGTCTTCCTGATGCTGGCCCCGGAGCAGACTGCCTCGGGGCGTCTTCAGGTAGGGTATACCATCGTCTATCCAGGCTGTACCACACGCGGTCACGGGCATGCAGACCGGGAGGAAGTGTACTACTTCACGAAGGGCAGCGGCCAAATGATCGTGGACGGCGAAGAGTACGACGTCGGAGCGGGAGACACCTTCTACATCAAGCCAGGGCCGTTCCACACGACTCGCAACACGACCGACTTCCCGTTCGAGTTCTTCTGGATCACAATCAAGGTCGACTGAGCGGGATCCATACGCCGGTCAGAACGCTGCTCTCTGATCAGGTCACGCCCCTTTCTGAGAGAGGGCTCGCGCACGCAGGAAGTCAACGAGGGGGTCATCTTGAGATCTCAACTGTTGATGGGGATCGATATTGGCACGCAGAGCACACGCGCTGCTCTGTTGGACCTTGAGGGTCGGGTGGTGGCTAGCTCCAGCACGCCCCAGGAGATGATGACTCCGAAGCCGGGCTGGGCGGAGCAAGATCCAGAGGTGTGGTGGTACAACGCGCTCGAAAACGTGCATAAGGCCATGGAACAAGCGGAGGCCGCACCTGACGAAGTGGTAGCGGTGGGGGTGTGTGGCCAGATGCACGCTACCGTACCGCTCGGCAAAGGCGGCGAACTGCTGAGCCACCGCGTGCAGTTGTGGTGCGACAAGCGTAGCGCCGAATTGGTGGACGAGTTCAAAGCCGGGCCTTACCTCGAGGAGGCCATGCGGTTGGCTGGCACTCCCCCGGTCGCCAACTGGCTGGGTTTCAACATCAAGTGGTTGAAGGTCCACGAGCCCGATCTCTATGAGAAGACCTGGAAGTTCGTCCTGTCCAAGGACTACATGAACTACCGCCTGACAGGCGAGATGGCCACTGATTGGTCCGAGGCGTCAGGGTCGTTCCTGATGGACGCCAGAACCGAGACCTGGTCGCCGGAACTGGCCGAGTACCTGGGGCTCGACATAGACAAGCTACCGGAGGTGCGCGCATCCTGGGATGTGGTGGGCAGGATCACGGCTGAGGCCGCCCGGCTCACCGGCTTGGCTGAGGGGACGCCCGTCGTGGCAGGCGCTGGCGACATGCTGTGCATGCTGATCTCGTCGGGTCTGACGGAACCCGGGCGTGCATCGGACATCACGGGCACAGCGTCCATCATGGCGGTGTACGTGGAGGAGCCGGTCTTGGACCCGCGCTTGATGAACCTGCATCATGCGATGCCCGGTTGGATACCGTTCGGCATCACCGACTCAGGAGGCGGCGCCCTGAAGTGGTTCAAAGACGAATTCTGCAAAGCCGAGGTGGCGGAAGCCGAGCGGCTCGGCAAGGACGTGTACGACATCTTGAACCCGAAGGCAGCCGAGGTCGAGGCGGGCAGCGAAGGATTACTTTTCTTTCCCTACCTGATGGGCGAGCGATCATTGGGCACGCCCCTAGCGCGCGGTGTGTTTTTCGGGCTTACGCCGCGCATCGGAACAGGGGCCATGGTGCGCGCAATTATGGAGGGGGTCACCCTCGAACTGCGCCGTACGCTCGAAATCATCGAGGACGCAGGCAACACGGTCCGTGAAGTCTACACCATCGGAGGCGGCGCCCGAAGCGACCTGTGGTCGCAGATCAAGGCGGACATCTACCAGAAGCCAGTCTACACCTTCGAGGCCTCGGAAGGCGGTATTCTGGGCTCGGCCATTCTTGCCGGCGTGGGGGCAGGCCTCTACGCCGACGTGCGTGCAGGGGCGGACCGGTGTCTCCGAGCAGACAAGCAGTTTCGCCCTGACCCGTCCAAGACCGCGCGCTACGATTATCTGTACGGGCTCTTCAAGGAGGTCCATGACCGTATGCAGGAGCCTTTCGACAAGCTCGCGCGCATGCCGTAGCGTCCGTCAAGTGGCCGAACGTACCAGGTGGTGACGTTGTCAGGTAAGACATTGGGGATGTGGATCGAGTACAACCGGGAGATGCCCTTGACGATGATTTCATCCAGAAGTATGTGACAGGGCTGTGAAGACGGGCGGGGGCTGCGACGATTCCTCCCGCGCTGTCAAGCCCACCAGCTGGCGTGACCCTCATCGGGCGACGCCACAAGACGTAGACCGAGATTCAAAGGAGCCGTTCTTAGCATGGCTCGCGAAGGAGAGAAAATGTCCAAAGAGAAGGATTTGCAGAGGATCGTTGATTGCGGGGTTGTGGCGATTGTGCGCTTCGACCGTTCGGAGGAACTCGTCGAGGCAGCACAGGCCATAAAGGCTGGTGGGGTAGATGTTATCGAATTCACCATGACTACCCCCAATGCGCTCGGCATCATCGAGGCCAGCGCCAAAGAGTTCGGTGAGGAGGTGCTGTTGGGCGCAGGGACGGTCTTGGATTCGGAGACGGCCAGAGCGGCCATCCTCGCTGGTGCCAGGTACATCGTCTCCCCGACGTTGGATCCCCAGGTCATCGAGCTGTGCCATCGTTACGGTGTGATCGCGGTCCCGGGGGCCTTCTCGCCGACGGAGATTCTCGCCGCCTGGGAACTGGGAGCCGACCTTGTGAAGGTATTCCCTGCTGGAGCCATGGGCCCAGGGTACATAAAGGATATCCTGTCACCATTGCCCCAGGTGAGACTGTTGCCCACCGGAGGCGTGAGCCTGAGTAACGTGGCTCAATTCATTGAGGCTGGTGCCACGGCCGTGGCTGCCGGTAGCAGCCTGGTGGACAAGACGGCCGTGGCCGAGAGGGACTTCGCCCGCCTGACCGCGATAGCGCGCGAGTTCGTGACGGCGATAAGGAAAGCCCGAGGCGCGGCATAGGGATGTGAGGCTCAGTCTGCGAAGGCGGGTTCGAGAAGACCGACTATGAACTCAGGTGTCACCCTAGCGACCCAGCATACAGGGTCGAGTCAGGCCTCTCCACACACGGTCCTCTTCGTCTCTTTCTCTTGACAGCGACCTTAAAGAATCCCAAATCCGGAGGGCTCATGGCATCGCGCACTTGACAGATGGGGTGCAACGATGGATAATGTGATTACAGGATGACAAGATGTAGGAAGGACGATGGCACTAGATAATCTCTCTGTAACAGAGGTGATCCGCCGAGATAGCCCTGTGCCCTACTACTATCAACTCGAAGGGTTCTTGAGAGAGCGGATCGAAAACAAGACCTGGAAACCGGGACAGAGGATCCCATCAGAAGCGGAACTCTGTGCCGCCTACGATATCAGTAGGACTGTTGTGCGCCAGGCGCTGAACGAGCTCGTCCAGGAAGGTGTGTTGTATCGGAGGAAGGGAAAGGGCACCTTTGTGGCTGAGCCGAAGATCCGTGAGAGTCTGGTTCAACACCTGACGGGCTTCTACGAAGACACGGTGGCGCTGGGGCTGAAACCGTCAACCAAGGTACTGCAACAGGAAGTTATTCCTGCGCCGCCCAAGATTGCAGAGGCGCTGGGCTTGAACGAGGGTGATCCTGTGATTGTGATCGATCGGCTGAGGTTTGTCGATGGCGAGCCGATCGTGCTCGTGGTCACCTACGTCCCCTATAGAATCTGCCCTGAGCTTGTTAGCGAGGACGTCTCCACACAATCCCTATATGCGATACTCGAGAACAAGTACGGACTAGAGCTGGCCTATGGCCGGCGCACCCTGGAAGCAGTGGCGGCCACCAAAGAAGAGGCCGAGCTCCTGGATATCGAGGAAGGGGATCCCATCGTCCTGCTGAAAAGCATCAGTTATCTGAAGGATGGGGGACCCATTGAGTATTTCAAAGCCAGGCACCGGGGTGGCAGAAGCCGGTTCGAGGTGGAGCTTTTCCGCCC
>Ga0114930_10001775_pt1 | contig 20109 bp, 13 predicted proteins | sample AnhtaG_FD_87300 | JGI IMG/M metagenome (GOLD analysis project Ga0114930, IMG submission 87300) | Deep subsurface microbial communities from Anholt, Denmark to uncover new lineages of life (NeLLi) - Anholt_01485 metaG | ecosystem: Environmental > Aquatic > Marine > Oceanic > Sediment | place... | reverse complement strand
TAAGCAATCCGATCAAAAACATGATAGTCAAAAGTTGTCATTAAAAGAAGAATTAAAAAACCTATAGCATGCCAACAAATTTGTTTTATATAAATTTGGCTTCCCCCCATAGATCTAATCGAATAGGTAGCACTGTAAAGATTAAAAACACTCAGTAACCCTATAAATATTAATAGAGCTAACAGTATCCAATCAAAGTTATCTATCAATCGACGATCGAACATTTTAGTTTGCCGCTCCTTTTATGTCGATACCTTCCAAAATCTATTTTCCCTCTATTATTTTAGCATCAAGGAATGGATTGCCTGCCCCGTTAAATAGGATTACTTGTTGAAATATACTATTGTTATACTCCTCAGATTATCTTAGAATGCGGTGTTTAAAAGCTCTTATTTAACGGGGTAAAAGTACTGGGGTAATGGGCAGTAAAAATTGAATATTGATAATTGTCGGTTGAATATTGATGTTGGTAATTCACAATTGTCAATAATCAATATTCATTCAATTGAACCCATCAATCCAATGCTCCATTGCTCCAATACTCCAATTGGGCCGAAGCCCCTAATGTCTCAACTTAGTAAAATATCCCTCGAATATATTTTTTGCGATCGGGGCTGCTACACTTCCCCCTGTACCACTATGCTCTATAAGAATGGCTAATGATATCACCGGGTTTTCAGCAGGAGCAACAGCTACAAACCATGCATGATCTCTAAATTTATATGGAACATCTCTTGCTTTTGCTAATTCCCTTTTTTCGGGTAAAGCAATTACTTGAGCAGTGCCTGTCTTGCCAGCAACTCTTATCTGATCAAGCATTGCCCGCCTTCCCGTTCCATGAGGCTCATTGACAACGCCTAACAGGGCCTTTTTTACCAATTCCATATTTTCTTTTTTTAGCCCCCAGCGGCCTACTGCATCAGATTTTAACGCAAAAATTGTCTCATTATTCTCTCTCCCCATCCATTTCGTTGCCTGTGGTCTAAAAAGAATGCCCCCATTAAAAAGGGCTGAAATAAATCTTACCATCTGAAGAGGTGTTGTAAGGGTAAAACTTTGCCCAACCGCTACAGACAATGTCTCCCCTTCTTGCCATGGAACATGCCATCGCCTTAATTTCCACTCCCTGTTTGGAATAAGCCCTTCCTTTTCATCCCCTAATTGAAGTCCAGTTTTGGCGCCAAGACCAAGTCTCCTAGCATATCTTGCAATGGTATCAATTCCTATCTTTTGTCCCATTTTATAAAAATAGACGTCACATGACTCAACTAACGCCCTGTGTAAATCGACATAACCATGACCTTCCTCTTTCCAATCACGATATTCCCTCCCCTTAAAATCATAACTTCCTCTGCAATAAATCTTTTCATAGGGGTCAATCACTCCTTCTTCTAATCCTGCCAGAGCAACTACTATCTTGAAAAGAGAGCCTGGTGGATACTGTCCTGTTGTTACTCTATTTTGTAAGGGAAAGTATAGATTAGAGACTATCTTTTTCCATCCCTCCTTATCCATCCCCTTGGCAAAGTCATTAGGATTAAAAGTTGGGCTACTTGCTATGGCTAATATCTCTCCGCTGTTTGGATTCATGGCCACAATAGCACCTACTCTATTGCAGAGGAATCTTTCTGCCAACATTTGGAGATCTTTATCTATGGTTAGATATATATTAAATCCTGGCTCTGCAGCCTTTTGGTAAAGCACGCTCAGCCTCCTGCCATGGGCATCTATCTCAACCTGTTCCCCTCCCCTGATACCACTCAAGTGTCTATGCCATTTCTTCTCTATTCCGAATCTTCCCACAAAATCGCCGAGCTTATTCTCCTTATACTCCTCTCTGCTGAGTTGCTCTTTATCAATTTCTCCAAGATAACCGATCAAATGGGCAGCAAGGGGACCGTATATGCAATGCCTTTTAGACTTCACTTCGATAATCACACCTGGCAGGCTAAAAATGTTAGTTTCTATCCTGGCTAACTCATCCCTTATCAGGCCCTTTTTTATATAAACAGGATTAAAAGGATTATGTTTTAAGGCCTCCTTTATCTTCTTTTTGGCAGATAGACCATCGATTTCGGCCAATCTGCATAGATCATCTATTAGACCATCAAGGTTTCTGACATCCTCTGGAATCACACCTAACATAAAGGAGGGTCTGTTATCGACTAATAGTTGACCATTCCTGTCAAAAATTAGTCCTCTAAAGGGTAAAACATCCCTTAAGTCTATCCTATTGTTCTCTGATTTTATCCTATATTTGGGACCATCAATGATCTGCAAAAACCACAATCTTAAAAACAAAACGCCAAATACAATAAAGACTAAGTGGGTTAGCCTTGTTAGGCGTTTCTGATATATCTCGATTTCTATAGTATCAAAATCTGAACGCCATGCCATGATTAGTAATCAAAAATAATTATAAAGAGATTAGTGAAGCTCCGCCTTTCCGGCCCAGACCTGAAAGGCAAGAACTGAGTTCTGTAGCCTATGCTTACATAATTATAGCGACTATAACTTATTCCAGTCACGTCGCACCCCTGGCCCAGACCGGATTATCTGGCCATATGCTTGCATACATAGAATATGCGCCAGGGCGGGCTTGACTTATTTGTTGAGAAGTCTCCTTATTAAGACGCCTATAGTGCATTTTTACGTATAATTTTGGCTCTCCTTTCCGCCCACCAAATTTAGGAAATAGAATATAACTGGGGTGATCAGGCCTGTTATGAGAATAGAAACAGATACCAAAATAAAGGGAATCGAAGGGATAAATTGTCCTAAAGGGAATGGCCTAATTGCAATAAGGAGAAATGACCACTTAGCCAAAAGAAAAATGGCCACAAGTAAAATTGAGGTCTTTATGTTATTGAAATCCAAAAATCGTCGACATAGATTAATTCCAAGAAGGATAGCGGAATAGGTAAAAGCAAACAAACCGAGCTGACATGGAGCGAATATATCTGTCAACACCCCCATAAAAAAGGCAAGGCAACCGGCCCCAAGGTTTCGCTCCTTCGCGAGTAGATACATCAGGAAGATAGGAATAAGATCGATATCCAGCCACTCCATTTTTATAAGGTGGGTTATGTTTCCCCTTAAAATTACATAAAGGCAACATGTTAACCAGATTAGGGAATAGAAAAAAACTTTATACTCTTTCCATAGCTTTAAAGAAGTACTTATCCCCACTCCAATACCTTTGCATTGAGACCTTTGAAAAATTATCTTACAAGTCATTGCGAGGAGCGAAGCGACGTGGCAATCTTTTATATTTTCAATGGGTTAGAGATTGCTTCACATTCGTTCGCAATGACAGAGTGGCCATTTTTCAAAGGTCTCGCATTGTCGATTTTTGGTTTTTGGTTGAAAAGAATTTAGATATTTTTTTAAAAAATGGACCTAAAGATCATCAATCGTCAATTCCTGTCCTCGGCACAAAACCTGATCTCAAAATTATGAGAACCTCTTCTAATTTATAAAAATCTACAGACGGGGCTACCCTAACATCCTTGAATAACTTATTGGGAAAATCATTAATCTTTCCAACTATGCCCAGATAAAGACCTTTGGGAAACACCCTTCCCAATCCTGATGTTATAATAATGTCACCTGTTTTTATGTCACATGTCTTTATTGCATAATCAAAATAACATTCACTTGACCCCCTTCCTTTTAGCATTCCTCTGCCTCTTGATCTCTGAACCAATCCATCAATAGCGCTGTTTTGATCTGTAATCAACAATACCTGGGCATAATTAGGGGAGACAGAAACTACCCTTCCAACAACTCCTTCTGAATTAACCACCGGCATGTTTATCTTGAGGCCATCACTTTCCCCTTTATCTATAATTATAGATTTAAACAATCCGCTTGAATCCCACTCGATCACCCTTGCTGGCAAAAGAGGCTCTTTAGTGTTTTCTTGAAAGTTTAAGAGGTTCTGGAGGCGCTGATTAGCCAATAATAGCTCTTGATATCTGCTGTTTTCACTCTTTAGGAGGCTTATTTTTCTTTTAAGAAGCAAACTCTCTTGGCGGGTTTCTACTAAGAAAAAATAATTTCTCCAGATATCCTTTGCTGTGGATATTGTCCCCGTAAAAAATTTTTGGAAAGGGCCTGTTATCTCAACTGCAAGCTTTTCTGCCAGGCTCCATTCATGCCCCTTGCCAATACTGAGAGACAGCAAGATTAGGGATAATAAAATAAAAATATAAAAAACCCATTTTGGCCTATTCTCTAAAAAAATGGTCAATTATTCCAAGCCCAAACTTTTTTGACTACTTTACCATAATCTCTTTTAAAATAGACAGGTTATCTAAGACCTTTCCTGCCCCTAAAACAACTGCGGTAAGTGGGTCATCTGCAATGATTATCGGCAACCGTGTCTCCTCTCGGAGTAAGACATCAAGATTTTTTAAAAGGGCCCCACCGCCAGTTAAAACTATACCTTTATCCACCACATCAGCAGATAATTCAGGTGGAGTCTGCTCCAAAGCAATTCTAACTGTTTCAACAATGGCCTCTACCTGTTCGGATATCGCCTTTCTGACCTCCTCCGAATCTATTGTCAGTATCTTTGGTATGCCTGTAACAAGGTCCCTGCCCTTAACCTCTATACACTCTGGCTCATCCGTTGGATAAGCATTTCCGATAGTGACCTTGATTAGTTCCGCCGTCTGAAGACCAATCAAAAGATTATACTTCCTTTTAATGTGCTGCAGGATGGCCTCATCCATCCTATCGCCACCTACCCTTACAGAGCGTGAATAGACAGTTCCTGCCAAGGAAATAACAGCCACTTCTGTAGTCCCTGCCCCTATATCAACTACTATATTGCTCGTGGGTTCAGTTATAGGTAAGCCTGCTCCTATAGCCGCAGCCATAGGTTCTTTAATCAAAAAAACCTCCCTGGCCCCGGCAGACTCTGCAGACTCCCGGACTGCCCTCTTTTCAACCTGAGTTACGCCCGATGGAATAGATATAATTATCCGGGGCCTAACAAGAGATCTTCTATTATGAGCCTTTCTAATAAAATATTTGAGCATTTTCTCGGTAATATCAAAATCAGCAATGACCCCATCCTTCATAGGTCTGGTTGCCACAATATCCTCTGGCGTTCGGCCCAGCATTGTCTTGGCCTCTTTTCCTACTGCCAATATCTTGTTTCCTCCCCGCTCTCCTTTCCTTACTGCTACCACAGAGGGCTCATCCAAAACTATCCCTTTGCCCTTAACATAAACCAATGTATTGGCTGTACCTAAGTCAATGGCAAGGTCATTAGAGAATAAACCAAGTATAGGGTCTAATAACATTGGGGTCTCCTTTAAAAAATTTTTATTGTCAAGCCTGGTTTAGATTAATTAATTTTTAAATATTTATCAAATATAAAATATTTCTTTGTCTTCTTTAAAAGGCGCTATGGGGTATTGTGGCTTTAATATAATGTCTGCTCTTTTATCTTGACAACTATGCTATGCTATGATTAAAAGAATATTTAATTTTTAATTTAAAGAAAGATTTTATTCATGAAGCGAACATTTCAGCCAAGCAATATAAAAAGATCTCGAGTGCATGGTTTTCGGTCCAGAATGAGTAGTAAAGGGGGCAGAAATGTGCTAAAAAGAAGGAGGGCAAAAGGTCGGAAAAGATTGTCTGCCTAAATTATTATATCTAACAGTATGTTATAAGGATTAGAGTTCATCCCGTTTTTAGCGGTAACTTTTTTATATGGGATCATTCTCCTTTAAAAAAGAGGAAAGGATATTAAAAAGGGCAGAGTTCATTAATCTTAATATTAATGGAGGCAGGCATTGTACTAAAGATTTTGTTGTTATCCTAAAACAAAATAGGAGTAATATTACCAGGTTAGGCATAACAGTCAGCAAAAGGTTTGGAAATTCTGTAAAAAGAAACAGGATTAAGCGATTAATACGGGAGTTCTTCAGGCTTAACAAACAACAGATCCCAAAAGGATATGACATTATGATTATTGCCCTAAAAGAAAGCAATAATTCTAACTTTTTGAAGGTAAAAGAGGAGTTAGGAGAATTACTATTAAAAGATGATGGCCCCTTTTCTTAAACCCCGAACCTATATAGTGGCCTTAATTAAACTCTATCAAATAATAGTTTCACCCTTTCTTCCAACCTCTTGTCGTTTTATGCCCACATGCTCTGCTTACGCCTCCCTTGCCATTAATAAATACGGTATAATAAAAGGAGGGTTCCTCGCATTAATTAGGATTCTTAAATGCCACCCCCTTCATCCAGGCGGCTATGATCCCCTCAGGTAAGCCCCGTTAGAATTTCAGGTGGGACATTATCCCACGGAAAAGGCGGAATCCGAGGCGGACCATGCTCGTGCTTACACATGGTGCATCCTGACAGGGCAATCATCTTTTTAAAAAACATTTATGGCCTTTAGCCAAATTTTTATTGTTTTGCCTGCTAATAAAGCAGCATAGGTTGATAATTATGACATTAGCTATTATAATTTACTTTGTTTTAAGGTAGGGATTTATTTATGGATAAAAGAACGTTGTTGGCTTTAGGTTTATCATTTCTTGTCTTCCTTGTCTGGTCCCTTGTGTATAGCCCAAAGCCAACAGATAAACCAATTGATAAACAGTCAATGCCTGAAAAAGATCAAAGGCAACCCTTTTTAAAAGAAAGGGCAATGCCTTCAGCCCCAAAGCGGGACTTTGTGTTAGAGGCAGGAAGAGATTCCGAAGATATCCGGATCGAAACAGAACTCTATACAGCTACTTTTTCTGGTTCTGGTCCAGCAATTAAGAGTTTTAAATTAAAAAAATACCTATCCAGGCTTGAAAAAGACTCTCCCCTAAGAGAATTAATTCACATTAAAAATAAAGACGGATATGGCTTTAATCTTGGATTCTCTGGGCAAAACATACCTAATATTAACTGGGCTACTTATAATGTAAGTCGCCACGATATTAACATCAGACCAGGTGATCAGCCAAAGGAATTGATTTATGAGTGGAAATCGCCTCAAGGGATAGAGATACAGACAAGGTTTCTCTTTTATGCTGATGAATACAAAATCGACCTATCAGTAATTATAAATAATAAATCTGAACACCTGCTTGATGATAATCTTTTGTTAAATCTTGCCCATTTCCCTCAAGAGACCAAAAAAAGCTATGGCGCATTTGAGGGCATGGCACTTCTTCTTGGTAATAAACTAAAAGAGGTTAAAGTTAAAAAATTAAAAGATCAGGTGTTTTCTGGCCAGATACCCTGGATGGCCTATGAAGAACCCTATTTTATGGCCGCAATAATCAATGAAAAAAGCGAGAAAGCAACTGTAAAAAGCACAATCCTTCCTGATGGTGAGATCAGAATATCCTATATAAGTCCTTCACTCAATCTCGGACAGGCTGAGAAGATAATAGAGAAATTTAACCTTTATCTCGGCCCGAGAGATCTCTATATTTTAAAGGCCCTAAACAAAAAGCTCGAAAAGGCTATCAACTTTGGGTGGTTTGATATTATTGCCAAACCCCTGTTGGTTACCCTTCGCTTTTTCAATAAATATTTAGCTAATTATGGCCTTTCAATTATCTTGCTTACGATTATCATCAAGATACTGTTTTGGCCTCTTACCCATAAAAGTTATCAATCCATGAAGGAAATGAGGAAGCTTCAACCTATGATGGCCAAGATACGAGAGAAATATAAAGGCAACAAGCAAGAGATGCAGAAACAGCTCATGGGCCTTTATAAAACATACAAGATTAATCCCATGGGGGGCTGTTTGCCTATGATAGTGCAAATCCCTGTTTTTTTCGCCCTTTTTCGAGTTTTGCCGAATTCAATAGAATTAAGGCATGCCCCTTTTATTCTATGGGTTAAAGATCTCTCTGCGCCTGACAGGCTTTTCTCTTTTCCCTTCCAAATTCCATTTATGGCCCCCCCCTATGGTATACCGGTGCTAACACTGATAATGGGGGCATCCATGTTTCTCCAACAAAAAATGACACCAACTCCAGGGGATCCGGCACAGGCCAAGATGATGATGCTCCTACCAATTGTATTTACATTCTTGTTTATCAATTTTCCCTCTGGCTTGGTGCTTTACTGGTTAGTAAACAATATTCTATCGATCGCTCAACAATATAGGATTAATAGACAAGTGGGTTAATTTTAGGAGGAAATTTTATGTCATCTGTGGAAATAGAAGCTAAAACAAAGCAAGAGGCCATTGAAAAGGCCTGTAAGCATTTTAATTTGACTGAAGAGGAACTTGATATAGAGGCTTTAGAGGTCATATCTACTGGAATCTTTGGCCTTGTTGGTAGTAAGAAAGTTAAAATTAGGGTAACACCAAAAAAGGATAATAGTGTAGAGGTGGCCCAAGAAATCTTAAAAAAGATTGTTTCACTGATATCTGCAGATACAAAGATCTCTGCAGAGAAAAAAGGTGATGATATTATTTTAAATATTGAAGGAAATAACCCGGGAATCCTAATCGGGCATAAAGGTAAGACCTTGGAGGCTTTAGAGTTTATCATTAATAAGGCAGTAAATAAGGTATTTGAAAAAAAGGTGAGGGTGATTGTTGACTCCGAAAATTACAGGCAAAGAAGTGAGGAATCCTTGAGGAGGCTGGCGTTAAAGATGGGCGAAAAAGCCAAAAAGACAAAAAAAACAGTCACCATAGATCCAATAAGTCCACATGACAGAAGGATAGTTCATCTTGCCCTCAAAGGGGATCATTATGTTCAAACAAAAAGCGAGGGTGAGGGCCTCTTTAAAAAGGTCTATATAGTTCCAAACAAAAAGAAGATTGATGAAAAATAGAATGTTCAATTGGAAGTTTCTTTTTTTATCATGGATTATAAAGATGAGACCATTGCTGCTATAGCCACACCGATAGGGGTAGGTGGTATCGGAATAATTAGGATCAGCGGACATAATGCAGAAAATATTGTGCGAAAGATCTTTAGATCAAAGCGGCCCATCAAAACCCTTGAGAGTTTTCGTCTTTATTTAGGCTATATTATCGATCCAAAATCAAACCTCCCTTTAGATGAAGTCCTACTATCCATAATGTATGCCCCATTCTCTTATACCCGAGAAAATGTGGTTGAGGTTAATTCCCACAGCGGCCATACAATACTGTCGAGCATACTTCAAATAATCCTTCAAGCTGGTGCCAGATTAGCCAGACCAGGGGAATTCACCCTTAGGGCCTTCCTGAATGGTAGAATTGATTTAACCCAGGCCGAAGCAATTATAGACCTAATAAATGCCAAAGGTGATATGTCAGTGCAGTTAGCAGCCAGTCAGCTGGCCGGAGGTCTCTGGACACGAATCAAAGAAATCAGACAGGCAATCATTGAAATCCTTACTGAAATAGAGGCTGCCATAGATTTTCCTGATGAAGAATCTACTACAATAAACAGATCACACATTACAGATCAAATAAACAAAAAGATCTTAAAACCAATTAAAGAATTTATATCAGCCTACTCCCAAAGAAAGATATGGCATGAGGGAGTTGCTATAGTGATAGTTGGGCGAGTTAATGTTGGCAAATCAAGCATCCTAAACAGGTTATTGCAAGAAGAAAGGGCTATTGTCACACATGTCCCTGGCACAACTCGAGATATTATAGAATGTATGGTTAATATTGAGGGGCTTCCGGTAAGGTTGATAGATACTGCCGGTATACGAAAAGTTAAAGGAACGGTTGAGAAAAAAGGGGTAGATTTAACAAAAACACAACTTACCTTGGCTGATTTAACTCTTTTGGTGATTGACTGGAGTAGGCCTTTAAATCAACACGATTTAAACCTATTAAAAGGAGCCGATAAAAAAACCACCATAGTGGTGATAAACAAGATCGACCTTCCGGTAAAATTAAGTGAGAAAAAGATCGACTATGCATTCAAACACCTTTCAAGGGTTAAGGTTTCAGCCCTTACAGGAGAAGGATTGAAAAAACTTAATAAGATGATTTTTAATAAAGTTATGGATCAACAAATAGACATATCTCCAACACCTATTATTCCTAACCTAAGACATAAAATAGCGCTAACTAAGGCTGCTAACTTTTTAAAAAATGCCTCTACAAATTTAATAGGTGGCTTTCCGTTGGAAATAGTAGCGGCAGATCTTTCCTGGGCAAAGGATGCTGTAGATGAAATAACAGGAAATAAAACCAATGAGGAAATCCTAAACAACATCTTTAGTAGGTTTTGTCTTGGCAAATAATCACTTAAATAGGTATTGAATTAAGATTGTGGGGCTTAATAAATCTATTGTAAATAATAGTCTAATATCCTATATTAAAATATAATAAAAGGTTGTTAACGCTTAATATTTAAGCCACTATAAAACTCTTAAGGAAGATTTATTTAAATAAGGCAAGCAGCGTGATATTAAAAAAATGATCTTAAATTAAGGAGGTAAGAGATATGGATTTTGGATTATCTGAGGAACTTCAAATGCTTAAAGACACTGTCCGTGATTTTGTAGACGAGAAAATTGCTCCATTTGCGGATGAATGGGAAGCAAACCACCATTTCCCTTACGAAGAGGCCATTAAACCGATGGGTGACCTGGGCTTTTTCGGCACGGTTATCCCTGAAGAATATGGGGGAAATAATATGGGCTGGCTGGCAGCCATTATACTGACTGAGGAAATTGCACGTGGCTGCAGTGCACTAAGGGTTCAGATTAACATGCAGACAACGGGTATGGCCTTTACTATTTGTCATTATGGTAGTGAGGAATTAAAAAAGAAATATATTTCTAAATTGGTGAGTGCCGAGTACGTAGGAGCATTCGCAATGACTGAGCCTAATGCTGGATCTGATGTTATGTCCATGAAATCCACAGCAGAGGATAAAGGAAATCATTGGCTCTTGAATGGCTCCAAGACCTGGATTTCTAATGCCAGTGTTGCTGATGCGATTATCTATTATGCCTATACGGATAGGGAGGCTAAAAGTAGAGGTATGTCGGCCTTTGTTATTGAACCTAAAAATTTCAACGGTATCACAACTACAGATCTGGATAAAACAGGCACACACGCCACACCAACCGGTGAACTTATTTTGGAAAACACCAAAGTACCTAAAGAAAATATTATAGGTAAGCCAGGAGATGGGCTTAAGATTCTTTTCGGCTCCCTTGCTAATTCCCGTCTTTCTTGTGCGGCAGGAGGTGTTGGTCTGGCACAAGCTTGTTTAGAGGCAGTAACTAAATATGCCATGGAGCGTGAGCAATTCGGTCAGCCAATTGGGGCCTTTCAGATGAACCAAGATATGATTGCACAGATGGTTTCCGAGATTGAGGCAGCAAGACTATCCTGTTATAAGGCAGCATGGCAGAAAGATCAGGGGATGTTAGGTAATAATATGGAAGTGGCTCAAGCCAAATATCTGGCTGCTGAGATAGCCTATAAATGTTCCAGATACGCTATGAGTATTCTTGGGGCCTATGGCTATTCCACCGAGTATCCGGTAGCCCGTTATTACAGGGATGCACCCCCTTATGGTATGGTTGAGGGATCAACAAATATCTGTAAGTTTATTATTGCACAAGACCAACTTGGCATTAGAAAGGCAAATAGATAGAGTACAACTAAATATCCTGCAACAACATGCTGGGAGGTGGGTCATCTCAGTTTAAAATCAGAGCTTTTTAAATTTTAAATTGATTCTATAAACACAGTAAACTGTAGTGAATAAAATCGCAGAGAACAACTTAGTAATAGATTAAGATAAAGTTTAAGATATGAATTAGGGGTTAATATAGAAATATTTAATTAAAAAAATATTACTAAAATTAATATGTTACCTGAATTTTCAACAATTAAGCATCTCTTTATTATTACTATTATTATTAAACTTAAAGTTATAATAATAACCTAAAAATTTGGAGTAAAAATGGAAATAAAAATTAACAGAGAGACCCTTTTAAAAGGTATTTCTCGTGTTCAAGGGATACTGGAAAAAAGAAGCCATATGCCTATATTATCGACAGTCCTTCTCACCGTTAAAGATGATGAACTTGAAATATCAGCAACAGATTTAGAGATCGGCTTTCAAAATAGTTATCCAGTTGAAATTATGAAACCTGGTAGTATAACAATCTCCGGTAAAAAACTTCTTGATATTACAAGAGAAACAGATAGTGAAAAAATCTATATATCAGAGAAAGATAATAATTGGATTTATATCTCTGATCATAATGCCCACTATAACCTCTCTTGTCTTCCTGTAGACGAATTCCCTGTTTTAACAGAGCCGGAAGGTACGATAATGATAGAAATAGATAGTAAAATAATAACAGAAATGATTAATAAAACAATTTACTCTATAACCATGGAAGAGGCTGGTTTTAAATTATCGGGTGTTTTTATGGAAAAGATAAAGAAAAACGAAGAGGATTTTCTAAGAATGGTTGCCACAGACGGTCATAGACTCTCTATGGTTGATAAAAAAACACCAGATATTCAAAAAATAGAGATAAAAGACGGTGTTATGATTTCCAAAAAAGGCCTGATAGAATTAAATAAACTCGCCTTAGAGGATGGTCCTCCTTTAAAGATTGGGTTAAAACAAAACAATCTTGTGGTGAAAAAAGGAAAGGCCTTGATTGTAATAAGATTGTTAGATACAAAATTTCCTGACTATAAAAACGTGCTACCTAAAGAAAAAGAAGATAAAGAAAATATTATAACTATAAATAGAAGGTATTTATTAGATGCTATGAGGAGGATGATGATAATTAGGAGTGATCAATATCAAGGAGTAAAAATGAATATAGGAGTTAATTATTTAGAGATGGTTTCTGTAAACCCTGATTTAGGTAATGTGGAAGAGAAGATAGAAATTAAATATGAAGGCCAACCAATAGAGATGGGTTTTAATCCAAAATATTTTATAGATGCCCTTCAACCTATGGACAGTGATGTTATCTATTTAAATATTAAAGATCAGACAAGCCCATGTTTAATAACTGGAGAGCAAGATGATGGTTTCTTAGGTTTAATAATGCCGATAAGGATTTAAGGTATGACAACTAAAAAAGAATATACTGCATCAAGTATAAAAGTTTTAAAAGATTTAACGGCCGTTAGGAAAAGACCGGCCATGTATATTGGAAACACCTCAATAGAGGGGCTGCACCATTTATTATATGAGGTTGTAGACAATAGTGTAGATGAGGCCTTAGTAGGTTACTGTGATCAGATAGATATTAAGATATTAAGTGATAATAGTATTATTGTAAAAGACAACGGAAGGGGTATACCAGTAGACATGCATAAAGACGAAAAATTACCGGCCCTTGAGGTTGTAATGACTAAACTTCATGCTGGAGGTAAGTTTGATGATAAAAGTTATAAAATATCCGGAGGTTTGCATGGTGTTGGTGTATCAGTTGTAAATGCCCTTTCTGAATATCTCGAAGTTGAGGTATATTTAAATGGAAATGTCTATCATCAGAGGTATGAGAGGGGTGTAACTGTAACCCCATTGGAAATAATAGGAAAAACTAAAAGAGGGGGAACAAGTATCCATTTCAGGCCTGATGAGAAGATATTTGATAGTATAGATTATAGTTTTGATATAATTTGCCAAAGGATGAGAGAATTAGCATTTCTTAATACAGGCTTAAAGATAGATATTTACGATGATAGGATAGGGGGTGAAAAAAAGTTTTTTTACAAAGGGGGGATAGTCTCTTTTGTGGAGTATTTAAATAGAAATCAAGATGTTATACATCCCAAACCTATATATATAAATGGAGAGAGAAATGGTGTTAATATCGAAATAGCATTTCAATACAGTCGCTCTTATATCCAAAAGATCTTTTCTTTCGCCAATAATATAAACACAAAAGAAGGGGGTAGCCATCTGATTGGGTTTAAGGCAGCCTTAACAAGAAGTATAAACACTTATCTCCAGGGGAGTCAGCAAAGTAAAAACATAAGACTAACAGGAGATGATGCACGGGAAGGAATTACAGCGGTTATAAATGTCAAATTAAGAGACGCACAATTCGAGGGTCAAACCAAAGGTAGACTTGGAAATAGTGAAGTAAAGGGTTTGGTTGAAAATTTAGTAAATGAAAAACTCACTATTATATTTGAGGAAAATCCATCTACAATAAAAAACATTTTAAATAAGGTTATTGAGGCAGCAACAGCAAGAGAAGCCGCACAAAAAGCAAGAGAGCTGACCAGGAGAAAGGGGGTTCTGTCTGATAGTTTTTTACCAGGAAAACTTGCTGACTGCCAAGAAAGGGAGACTGAGAAGGCCGAGGTATTTTTAGTGGAAGGAGATTCAGCTGGTGGATCTGCTAAACAGGGCAGGGATAGAAGGTTTCAGGCTATTTTACCCCTTAAAGGGAAGATCCTTAATGTTGAGAAGGCTCGTTTTGATAAGATGCTTTCAAGCACAGAGATAAGAACTATAATTTCTGCCTTGGGGGCTGGTATAGGCCAAGAGGAGTATGATCTTTCAAAACTTCGCTATAACAAGGTAATTATTATGACAGACGCAGATGTTGATGGATCTCATATAAGAACCCTTCTTTTAACCTTTTTTTATAGACAAATGCCGGATCTGGTGGAGGAGGGTCATTTATATGTTGCAAAACCCCCTCTTTATAGAATGAAAGATGGAAAAACAGAGGCATATTTCCATAATGAAGATAGTTACAGTTCTTATTTAATAGATAGAATTTCAGAAAAGGAAACAGTTTGGGTAGATGGACAAAAAAAGATTGCCGGCAAGAGACTCGGGTCCCTTTTGCATATGTTAATTGATTATCTTGAAAAGATCAATGGCCTGACAAGAAAGGGTTGCAGCAGCAGGTTTTTAAATCTCCTATGTGAAAAAGAGATTAATAAAAACCATTTAAAAAACAAAGACCTGGCTATCTCTCTGTCTAAAGAATTAGAGAAAGACGACTTTATTACAGAGGAAATGATCTTTGATGAGGAACATAACCGCTACGAATTACTATTAAGTGATCAAAAGAATAACAGAGCGGCCTTTAAGTTTAATTGGGAGCTTTTAACCTCACCAGAATTTCAAAAGCTATTAAAACTCAAAAAAGAACTCAAAGAAATGGACAGCCCCTTCTTTTTGGTTGGTGATGAAAAAAATCAAACAAAGATAGAAACAAAGGAGAAACTTGTTGAATATCTGGTGGATAAAGCAAAGAAGGGGATCGTGATCCAGAGATACAAGGGTTTGGGCGAGATGAATCCTGGACAATTATGGCAGACAACGATGGATCCGGAAAGAAGGAGTTTGGTGAGGGTGACAGTTGAAGATGCCGTAGCCGCCGATGAGATCTTTACCCTGCTTATGGGCGATAAGGTGGAGCCTCGAAGAGAGTTTATTCAGAGTAATGCCTTGGAGGTAACAGAATTAGATATTTAAATAATCAAGATAAGTGCCTAAAGTGCCTAAAGTTAAGGATCTTAACTTTAGGCACTTTTAACTTTAATTCACTTTATACCAGGCCTCAATCATGTCATTGCGAGGAGCGAAGCGACGTGGCAATTTATCTTATTGAGCCCGCCCTGGCGCGACGTGATTTGAAAATGCTACTGTTCCTGCTTATTCTGCAAGAGTGCCTTGCCATCACCATATTCGTAAAGGCCAGGTCTGGGCCAGGGATTGCTTCACTGAGTTTATGCTGAGGAACGAAGTGTTCGCAATGACGTCTATAAATAGTAGCCGTTTGAATGCAAATTGGAATTAGACATATATCTTAAGGAGAAAAGATGAGTCCATTACAAGGAAGAGAGTTAAATACTATTACTATAGAAAAAGAGATGAAAAGATCTTATCTGGAATATGCCATGAGTGTAATTGTTGGCAGGGCATTGCCAGATATACGCGATGGACTTAAGCCTGTTCACAGAAGAATTCTTTTCGCTATGGAACAGTTAAAAAATTATCATAATAGACCATACAAAAAATCTGCCAGGGTAGTGGGTGATGTAATTGGTAAGTATCATCCCCATGGTGATGCAGCCGTTTATGATACCATTGTTAGGCTGGCCCAACCTTTTTCCATGAGGTATCCATTGATAGACGGACAAGGCAATTTCGGTTCAGTAGACGGTGACCCACCAGCGGCTATGAGATATACAGAGATAAGGATGCACGACATAGCCGAACAGTTTTTAGCAGATGTGGAAAAAGAAACAGTTGACTTTGTGCTCAATTATGATGGTTCCATGCCAGAACCCGTAATACTGCCTACAAACATACCCAACTTACTCATTAGTGGCTCATCAGGCATAGCAGTAGGAATGGCTACGAACATACCACCACATAATCTTAATGAAGTGGCTGATGCTATTATGCACACCATAGATAACCCAGACATAACCTTAAAAGAACTTATGCTTGATTTGCCTGGTCCGGATTTTCCAACAGCCGGTTTTATTTATGGAGAGCAGGGGATTCAAGAGGCTTATTCCACCGGAAGAGGAATTATAAAGGTCAGGGCTCGTGCATTTGTGGAGAAGGCTGGAGATAACAAAGAGCGGATAATCATCAACGAAATACCTTACCAGGTGAACAAGGCAAACTTACTCAAGAGCATTGGAGAGTTAGTAAAAAATAAAAGGATAGACGGAATAAGCGATATACGAGATGAGTCAGACCGTGATGGGTTAAGGGTAGCAATTGATATTAAAAGGGATGCCATAGCACCAGTGATCCTAAATCGTCTCTATAAGTTTACACAGATGGAGGTGTCTTTTGGGATTATTATGCTGGCCATTGTAAATGGACGACCAGAGATTTTAAGTCTAAAACAGATAATCCAGCACTTTATTAACCATAGAAAGGAAATAATTGTTCGTCGGATATCCTTTGAATTAAAGAAGGCTGAAGCAAGGGCCCATATCTTAGAAGGGCTGAAGGTGGCATTGGATCACCTTGATAGAGTCGTTGAGCTGATTCGCTCTTCTCCTTCCCCAACGGAAGCCAAGGTGAAGCTGATGGAGAGATTTCAACTTTCGGATATCCAGGCCCAGGCTATTCTGGATATGACCTTAAAGAGGTTAACGGGTCTGGAAAGAGACAAGATAAATGATGAATATAATAGCACTATCAAGGATATAGAGAGATATAAGACCGTTTTAAGCAGTGATGCGCTTGTTTTAGATATTATAAAAAAGGAAACGAGAGATATTAAGGAAAGATATGGCGATGAACGGCGAACTGAGATTATCAGGGATGTTCAGGATATAGACATTGAGGACCTGATCGTAGATGAAGACATGGTTATCACAGTAAGTCACGTAGGTTATATAAAAAGAAACCCGATAAGCCTCTATCGGGCCCAACGAAGGGGAGGCAAGGGGGTGTCTGGGACAAAGGTGAGAGCGGAGGACTTTGTGGTATCCATGTTTATTGCCTCTACCCATGATTATCTTCTTTTCTTTATGAACACAGGCCGCCTTTACTGGAGAAAGGTTTACGAGATACCGGAGGCAGGAAGGGTTGCTAAAGGAACGGCCATTGTAAACCTCCTCAATCTGCAGCCAGGAGAAGAAGTGGCAACAATCTTGTCAGTGAAAGATTTTGAGGATGGTGGATATATAGTTATGGCAACTAAGAAAGGTTTAGTGAAGAGAACCAATCTTTCCGCCTTTAGTCATCCCCGATCAACAGGCATAACCGCTTTAAGGATAAATGAGGGAGACGAATTGATTGGGGTAAGGGTAACTAATGGGGCACAGGATATCTTTTTAAGCTCAAAGACAGGAAAGGCCATACGATTCAACGAAGATGATCTAAGAAGCATGGGACGCGTGGCTGCAGGAAATATAGGGATACGGCTTAAAGATGATGACCAGGTAGTTGGCATAGAGATTCTGAACGAAGGTGCAACCATAATCACCATAACAGAGAATGGCTATGGGAAAAGGACAAAGACAAAAGAATACAGGGTTCAACAGAGAGGCGGTAAAGGTGTCTTTTCAATAAAGACATCAGAGAGAAATGGGCTCGTGGTAAGCGCTAATCAGGTAACAGAGGATGACGAGTTGATGATTCTATCAGGAGGAGGCAAGATCATTAGAATAAGATCAGCCGATATCTCGGTTATCGGACGCCATACCCAGGGTGTAAAGCTGATTAAACTTGATTCCCCTGGGAAGGTTGTGAGTGTAGCAAGGTTGATGGAAGCGTAGTGAAGGAAAAAAAGATTAAGATTGGTGTTGTGGGAGGAGGCAGTTGGGGCACAACTTTAGCTAACCACATGGCCCTTAAGGGGTTTGATGTGGATTTATGGATCAGGGAAGAGGATGTATATTATCAGATTAAGGAAAAAAGGATAAATGAGACATTTTTACCAGGAATTAAGCTTTCCAACGGAATAAGACCTGTTCAATCATTTAGGGAGGTAACTAACGAGAAAGATCTTTTGTTGATCGTTGTGCCTTCCCATTTTTTCAGGGATATCTTAACCAAATTGTCTCCTTTTCTTTCTTCTTCAACCCCTCTCGTAGTAGGGACAAAGGGTATAGAGAATGAAACTCTTATGACTATGTCTCAGGTAGTTACATCAGTATTGCCCGGGGATTGGAGCGATAACTTTGTATGCCTTTCTGGCCCAAGCTTTGCTCGAGAGGTCTGCGAGAAACACCCAACAGCTGTAACCCTTGCATCCAGAAATGAAAAACTGGCTAAATATTTGCAGGAGTTATTTTCTACTGACTACTTCAGGGTTTATACAACCCAAGATGTGATAGGCGTGGAGCTTGGGGGGGCATTGAAGAATGTTATAGCCATTGCTGCAGGTGCAGCAGACGGTTTAGGGTTTGGCTATAATGCAAGAGCAGCTTTGCTAACAAGAGGTTTGGCCGAGATAACCAGGCTCGGGGTTTCTATGGGGGCGAAACCGTTAACCTTTGCAGGCCTAACAGGCATTGGCGACCTCATTTTAACCTGTACAGGTGATCTCAGCAGAAACAGGATGGTGGGCTTAAAGATCTCCGAGGGTGTTCCTGTCGAGGAGATTGTTTCCGGCATGAAGATGATTGCCGAGGGCATAAAGACATCTATGTCTGCCTATAATTTGGCAAAAAAAATGGGTATTGAGATGCCTATTGCCACAGAGGTTTACAATGTTATTTACAAGGGAAAGGACCCGAGGAAGGCTGTTAAGGATTTAATGACAAGAGAACTCAAGGTTGAGCTTGAAGATAAAGTTATAAGTGCCTAAAGTGAGCTAAGGTGCCTATCCTATTCCCCCGATATATGTATCCGAGAAGGTTGATCTCCCCTTATCATCTTTCATGCTCACTTTGGTGAGCAATGGGATAATCAAAACCGTATTTATTAAAAATGATCATATAATCGAGATGCCCGTAAGGGGTTAACAAAACAGATTGTCTTGCCCCTTTTGTCTGGACAGGAGTCCCGTATCGTTGTAAAAATAAATTAAGAGACATTGATAAATATTTGCTTTCCTGAAACCCTGGAAAAACGATCATGCACCTTTTCGCAATTATAACCAACCTACGATTTCAGGATGTCTTGGACATCCTCTTTCTCTCAGTTTTAGTGTACCATCTCTATCTCTGGTTTTGGGGTACGAAAGCCTTCAAGGCCCTGGTAGGACTGTTGGCCCTGGGAGTGATATTTACCCTTGCTCGATTGTGGGGACTATTTCTTACCACCTGGGTATTCCAGATACTCTGGCAAGTTTTGGTAGTCCTCATAATTATCCTCTTTCAATCGGAGATCCGCCAGGTGCTGGAGAGAGTCAATCCCCTTCAAATGATTGCGCTCCGCCGTTTCTCCAAGTCAGCTGATTGGATACTGTGTTGAAAAGATGGGAAAGAGCGCCGATATTATCTATGGGGGAGAAATAGGATATGATGAAAACAAGGCCCTAAAAGGGGGGACGTTGGTTCTAAAACGACTTATCAGCACATGATAAAGAATATATTTACATTAAAACCATGGCGCAAGATTGTAAAAAACAATAGCATATTATAATGCTACTTGAATTCAAACAATAAGTGCAACATTTAAGGTCATGCAGCCTGTTTAATGACTGCCTGAAAGAATACTTCATTCGGTGTCTTATATCC
>Ga0114930_10001774_pt1 | contig 20122 bp, 34 predicted proteins | sample AnhtaG_FD_87300 | JGI IMG/M metagenome (GOLD analysis project Ga0114930, IMG submission 87300) | Deep subsurface microbial communities from Anholt, Denmark to uncover new lineages of life (NeLLi) - Anholt_01485 metaG | ecosystem: Environmental > Aquatic > Marine > Oceanic > Sediment | place... | reverse complement strand
CTCGCCTCACCCGTAATGTCGGGAAGTGAAGATTAGTGTTTAGAGACCCGGGAACCGGCCTCATGCTTCGGCCCGTCCCCTTCAGTTTAGTGCATCAATCGTCTTTCGTTCGTTCTCTCTGCTTCGCTTAGTTCACTCACTACAGCCGATTCATGCCTGTTCATTTAAATTGGATTCAAATATCATATGAAAACTCCTCTTCTTTCATCAGCTAGAGCAAAACGTAAAATTGAGGCATAAGACAAATAATTCGAAATTCTTTTCACATAGCACATTTATAGGTGTTGTGAAGGGGAGGTCATATGGCCGAATTATAAATAAAATGACTTATTTATAATTAGTGACTAAAGATTTAAATAATAAGTATTATATAAGCACTCAGCGTCAAACACTTGAATTCAAATCATTCCTAAAATGGAATGCAATTTGTTGAATTAATAATATGTGGTGAGATTTCGTTGAAAAGAAAAAAAGCGATAATATTCATAATATCAGCATTGATCCAGATTCCAATTTGGCTTACTGGTGTTTTTTGGGGTATGTATTGGATATTTAATTGGATATTTGGGTCTGATGCACATCCGAGTGAGTCTGTGATTACGCAAATTGGCGGTACTATTATCAGTATATTATTAGTATACGGTATACTCTGGTTCACTTATGGCTTTTTAGCATATTCATTTAATTTACCAAAACCGTTCTTGAAAAAACATAATTAATAATGATAAGAAATTAGTATTTAGCAAATGATCAAAGGCTACTAAAAAAAACATGAGGTTAAAAAGACATGAGTCTTAAGCAGCTTATTCAAGGAATATTAACTATCCTAACACTGGTCTTTTTTGCCATTGGAATTTTTACATCATCTACAACCACAATTATTATTGAAGAGGACTGCAATACCTGTCACCAGGGTCGGGCATTATCAGAAGAAGCTGCGGCCATTCATGTCGAAGGTGGCCTGGCAAAAAGGGATTGTACCAATTGCCATGAAAGTATTGAAACTGCACATGGCGGTTTTGAACTTGAAGAATGTGATCATTGCCATACTACGAATCGAGGTGAGGCCATGGCGTATACCGCATGCAGTAATTGCCATTCACACGATCCTCATGAAGATAAGATCTCAACAAATGAATGTATCACTTGCCATGAGACCTGTTCCACGTGCCATAATGTAGAAGAACTCGTCGTAAGGGAAGGTAGGCACTCGGAATTGCAATGTGAAGGTTGCCACATTTATCACCTATATCAGCCGGAATGTACCAGCTGTCATATGGATATGGTGGGATTGCATACCAATATCACAGATGTTGAATACAGTACAGAGACATGCATTTCGTGTCATGGACCAGCGCATGATAAGACTTATGCACAGATAAATAAAGATGTCCAGCGTGAGTACATCTGGCATTATGTTGAAGAGTAGGTAAAAAACATTATTGGTGAATAGATTATGGCAGATATGAGAAAAGTTGTGGTAATAATTACCATGTTCATTTTTATTTTAATTGCTTTTGCAGTAGTTCAAGATGGAAATCATTATGTGAAACAAAATGAATTTTGTAATATCTGCCATGAAAGAGAATTTGATTCATATAATACTCCTGGGGATTCAGTGGATTTTGCCCATTTAAAATATGAAGTATCATGTGCCGGATGTCATGAAGGTCATGATCATGCAGCGTTTTTAATGTCAATGGGTAAAATGATAATACTTGATGTAACAGGAGGTTCAACTCCTCCAAAATCAAAAGATGATGTAACACTGGAAAACAAAGAACGGTGTCTTGTCTGTCATGACAATTACAAGATTTTAATGTCAGACCGTCAGTTAGATCCACATATCGAAGTTACAGATTGTTCTTCATGTCACAGCGGTCATACCAGAGGGATGGATGAACAAACATGTTCAAAATGTCATCCTGTTGAGTATAAAACCCTGGAAGAAGAAGGTGCCAAGCATTCCAAGAAAGGATGTGATTTCTGTCACCCGTCACACGCATTTATTATGGAATGCACCCAGTGTCATGGGTCTTTCCACCAGGGAATATTTGTGGAGTGTAAAGAATGCCATACTGATGCTCATAAACCAACTGATGTAGAATTCACTGAAATGGTTCTGAATAAAAGCTTATGCATACAATGCCATACTAATGTAAATTTAACATTTAATATCAATCCGTCCAAACATGCAAACCTGGATTGTATTATGTGCCATCCTTCTCATGGTCAGAAACAACAATGTTCAAAATGTCACAAGCCCCATGGTGAAGAATCTACCCGGGCAGACTGTTTTGTTTGTCATAAAGGCCATACTCCAAGAGATGTAAAATATTCGGGTTCCACACCAACAAATCTGTGCCTTGAATGCCATGAGGAAACTGGAAATAATTTATTGAACAGCGACACTAAACATTCTGGAATGAATTGTGTAAAATGTCATCCAAATCATGCCCAAATTCCTAGCTGTATGGATTGTCACGGTACACCGCATACCAGCACGACAACAGATTGTGAACGCTGCCATATATCGGCACATCAGTTATGGGGAAAATAAAAAGGGAGGTCATTAAATGCTGGAAAAATTGATAAAATCCGATGTGGTCCTGTATTATATTGCTCTGTTTATTGGGTTTATCGGACTTACAATGATGGTTGTTTTTGTACCATTTAAATCAGTTGCTACATTAATGATGATGCTATCCGGGCTTGGATTAGTACTACTGGGAACAACGACTGTGATGATATTGATCTTATGGGATTTGAAGACTAAATATTTGGACAGGCACCATGCTTCAATTCACAAAGACTGATATTAATACATCAAATCCAGAGCATCACAGGCAGTCATGCCCACTTGGACCCCAAGATCCATGGCTGCTGAACTGACTTCAACTACCCGGGATTTCAATACGTCATCGAAACTTCTAACTCCGGTGACTTTTGCTGCAACATCACCCAATTGCTCGGCAACGGTCATGTCCAGGTAACCACACATTACAAACCCCTTTGGTGCTTTTATGATCAAAAGGGGAGCATGTCCCATATCCCACCTTAACCCTGTGGCGTTGCCTTTATTCAGTTCTATTGTCTCGATCTGCATATATTATTATATCTTTTGAAGATCATTGGACTGACATGCAGGACAGGAAAGTTTAGATCCCATTCCTTTAAATTTATTGCCACACGCCTTGCACTTGTATGTTACCATAGCATCTCCGCTCAGATCAAGATTATCGGCTGTACTTGAATCTACGAAACACATAATTTTTACACCTCATTATAACATCAACTCTACTATAATAAGATTTTTGGGGTACCAAACCCTTATATATCTCCCTCACATCATAAGCGGAAAGTACAGATGACACTATCGCCCCCGGTTAAAAGCCGTTTAAACCTTACATTATTGATCCCATCGTCTTTCACATCAGAAACGAGGGATGGAAGGATCAAGACATACAAGGTCGGCCAGATTGCCAGGGCGGCAGCGGTGTTCAGGGTCGATAACATCATAATCTATCGTGACCCGCAGTTCGATGACAGCAGGTTTATCAGCCTGGTGCTAAGATACGCAGAAACGCCCCAGTACCTGCGAAAGCATCTATTCCCCCTTCAAGAGGAATTGAAGCATGCCGGGGTACTAATGCCACTTCGAACACCGCATCATCCCACAGAATTAAGATCATCCGATCTCAACGAAGGAGAATTCCGCGTTGGGGTCGTGGTCCCAGGACCAAGAAAGAAAAGCGAGAAAAAAGTCGGATCTGACAATAGCGTTTGGGTCGATATCGGAATAGATAGCCCAGTTCGCCTGGAAGCATCTCCTAATGAGGTGTCCACTGGTGAGCGCGTAAATGTCAGAATCTTTTCGCGACGACCAATACAAGCAAAGCTTGTACAAATGGACGAAATTCCCCTGTACTGGGGATACCAAACAACAGTAGAAGACAGCCTCTCAGGTACGCTGAAATCATTTCAGGACACCTTGATCCTGGTTGCCACGCGGCAGGGCCAGGTGCTCGACACCACAACCCTTCCAGGCATTGGCGCCTTGATGGATCAAAAGGCAAAAACAGCTGTTGTATTCGGTTCACCCAGTCAGAGTGTAGAGTCCATTATTGCAGGCGAGGGTTCTCAACTCTCGGATTTCCAGTGCAAGACACTGAATACCGTACCCTGTCAGGGTACAGCCACAGTAAGGGCAGAGGAAGCCGTTTGGGCAACATTGTCCCTGCTTAACCTGGTTAGGTAACATCCGTGGAAGAATCCAGTATAATACGAAAAGACATCGGAGGAAAATAATGGCAACAACACATAGACCAAGACGTGGTTCACTGGCATTCAGCCCCAGGAAAAGGGCAAAAAGCCAGATACCAACAGTTAGATCATGGTCACAGGGCATTGGAGAGCCCAAGCTGAGCGGTTTTGCAGGATATAAAGCAGGCATGACCCACATAATAATGACTGACGACAAGTCAACCAGCCTCACCGCAGGTATGGAGATTGCTGTTCCTGTAACAATAATTGAAATACCTGAAATGAGGGTAGCAGCGATCAGAGCTTATGGTGAGACCGGAACTTATGGCACTAAAATAAAGGGCGAAGCATGGACTAAAGTCGTTGATCCCACTTTGGAGAGAGCATTATTCCCGCCAAAGAAATATAATTCAGAAAAAACATTTGAAAAAATTGCAAAATTTGTAGAGGAAGGAAAAGTCGCAAACATTCACGTTATTACTTATACATTACCCTCTAAAGTTCCGGGCCTTCCAAAGAAGAAACCTGATGTAATGGAGCACAGGATAATAGGTGGGGATATTACTGCAAAACTGGAATATGCCAAATCCATTCTGGGTAAATCAGTACAAATATCAGATGTTTTTAATCAGGGTGATATCGTCGACGTATCGGCAATCACCAAGGCAAAAGGCACACAGGGACCGGTTAAGCGGTGGCATATCAATCTAATGAAGAACAAGCACAGCAGGCAGGGCAGTCTCAGGCAGGTGGGAACCTTAGGTCCCTGGAACCCTTCAAGGGTGAGCTGGAGAGTACCTCAACTGGGCCAGATGGGCTATCACCAGAGAACCGAATATAACAAACGCATTCTAAAGATCGGTGAGAACGGTGCAGATGTTACCTCAAAAGGGGGTTTACTGAATTATGGTGAAATTAAGAACAATTACGTACTGATCAAGGGAAGTATTCCTGGCCCTAAAAAGCGGCTTATCAGGTTAAGACCTGCTATAAGGGCTGAAGTAAAAAACACAGGGATACCACAGATCGCACATGTCAGCCAGGAGTCAAAGCAGGGGTGAAATAGATGAGCAAAGCACAAATATTAGATTTAACAGGAGCGCCAAAAGGCGAAATAGATCTCCCTGACGTATTTGACGAAATATACAGGCCTGATCTGATCAAAAAGGCAGTGTTGGCTGCCCAGGCAAACAGGCTCCAGGTCTACGGACCCACCCCTTATGCCGGTATGAAGACCTCAGCTGATAACTGGGGACCAGGTCGAGGTATGGCCAGGGTACCCAGGATAAAGAACGGCAACCGAGTTGCCCGTATATGCCAGGCAAGAGGCGGACGGAAAGCCCATCCTCCAAAAGTCGAGAAGGATTATTCTGAAAAGATCAACAAAAAGGAACGTATCAAAGCCATAAGATCAGCCATTGCCGCAACATCATCACAAGATATAGTAAGGAAGAGGGGACACAGGTTTGATGCAGTACTTCCAATAATTGCAACAGATGAGCTCCAGGACGCAAAGACCACTAAAGAGGTCACCGGTTTCATGGAAGCTGTCAAAGTATACGAAGATGTGTTAAAAGCCAAGAACGGCAAGCATATAAGAGCAGGCGGAGGCAAAAGACGCGGGCGCAAATATAAAAAGCCCAAGAGCATCCTCCTTGTGATCGGCCAGGATAACGGGGTCGTACGTGCAGCCAGGAACCTGGCAGGTGTGGATGTAGTCACTGTTAACAGACTGAATGCAGAACTGCTGGCACCAGGCACTCACGCAGGCAGGCTGGCCATCTGGACCGAATCTGCAATACATACCTTAGGCGAGGTGGTATAAATGTCAATTATCAAACACCCGTTCGTTACAGAAAAGGCGACCTACGTCATTGAAGAGAACAACACGCTGCAGTTCATAGTGGACATCAATGCAACCAAGACCCAGATAAAGCGGGAGATCGAGAAACTGTATAATATCCCGATATTCAGCGTAAATACCATGATTACCATGAAAGGTAAGAAAAAGGCCATTGTAACCTTTGAAGGCGATAATACCGCCAGTGAACTGGCCTCTAAACTTGGAATATTCTAGGGAAGGTGAGACAATATGGGAAAAAGAATCATATCACAAAATCGCGGTAAAGGCTCACCAACCTATAGAGCACCATCCCACAAATTTAAAGCTGAACTCAAACACATTAAAGTGGATATGGATGAGACTGTGTATGGAGAGATCATTGAGATAGTCCATGATCCTGCAAGATCTACACCAATTGGAAGAATAAAGCTGGACAATAATGAAGAACGTTTCATTCTGATACCTGAAGGCATTTCAGTTGGGCAGAACATAGCATGCGGAATTTCTGCAGAGATCAAGCCTGGAAATACACTGCCATTAAAAGAGATCCCTGAAGGTGTATTGTTATGCAATATTGAAAATACTCCTGGGGACGGCGGACAATTTGCCAGGGCAAGCGGTGTTTATGCAGTATTAATAGCTCATGATGCTAACAAGACAGTAGTACAGCTCCCAAGTGGAGGTATGAAATGGTTAAGCCCAAAATGCAAAGCCACGATCGGTGTGGTAGCTGGGGCAGGCAGGACAGACAAACCCTTTGTCAAAGCTGGAAAGAAATATCATAAACTCAAAACACGAGCTGCAAAGTATCCAAGGGTAAGTTGTGTTGCGATGAACGCTGTAGACCATCCGTTCGGAGGCGGCGGTTGGCAGCATCCAGGAAAACCCAAGACAGTAGGTAGAAATGCTCCGCCAGGTCGAAAGGTAGGTTCTATCGCGGCAAGAAGAACAGGAGTGAAAAGATAATGGCTAAAAAAATAACATCAAAATTACCAAAGCGAAAAGGCGAGTTTACCTACCGGGGAAAGACTCTTGAAGAGCTCAAAAAGCTGAGCCAGGAAGAGTTTACCGAACTTGTGCCTGCCAGACAGCGCAGGACCATGAAGCGCGGCCTTGGTGATAAACATAAAAAAATATTACAGAATATCAAAAATGGTGACACCACCATAAAAACCCATGTGAGGGACATGATAATAATGCCTGAAATGGTGGGTCTTAATCTGGAGATACACAATGGTAAGCAGTTCGAGAAGGTCGAAGTGATTCCTGAGATGCTTGGACATTACTTTGGAGAATACTCACTGACACGAAAGCGAGTTGCACACGGCTCGGCCGGTGTAGGGGCTACCAAGTCCAGTAAGTTCGTGCCACTCAAGTAATGGAGGAAAAGTAGATGTCAAGAATTCAATATTCAAAACAGACAGACCCTGAAACCTCATGCAAGGCCATGGGTCATGAACTCCATATCTCCCCAAGACATTCCAGGGAAATCTGCAGGGTGTTAAAAGGTATGAAGGTAGACCAGGCAGAAATGTACCTGAAAAATGTGGTAGCATTGAAACAGGCAGTTCCTTTCAAAAGGCATAATGATAGTATGGGACACCGTAAAGGCCCAATGGCAGCAGGTAGGTATCCCCAGAAGGCTGCAAAAGAATTCATTAAGATATTGGAAAATGCCAAAGCCAATGGCGAGTATAAAGGACTGGATACCGAACGGCTGAAGATAATCCAGATAGCCCGCCAGAAGGGCCGGGTCATTAAGGGATTTATGCCCAGAGCAAGAGGTAGTTCTTCACCAAAGAATACAGAGACAGTCAATATAGAAATGATCCTTGAGGAGGTGCAGTAAACATGGGCGTCGAGAGAAAATTCGTTAAGGAAGGACTAAACAAGGCAATGATCAATGAATACTTTACCAAGCAGCTTGAGCGTGCTGGATATGGCGGAATGATCATGAACCGCACACCAATGGGCACCCAGATTACACTACAGGCTGAAAAACCAGGTATGGTTATTGGAAAGGGCGGCAAGGTCATACATAAACTAACCCGGGATATGGCTAATATATATAATGTGGATAATCCTCAGATCGATGTGCAGGAAGTTAAAGTACCTGAACTTAATGCCCAGATGATGGCTAATCGTCTTGCAAGTTCTCTGGAGAGAGGCTGGTATTTCAGAAAGGCAGGCCATAACATGCTGCGCAGGATCATGGATTGTGGAGCATTAGGCTGCGAAATCATTATTTCAGGAAAGCTTACAGGACCCAGATCAAGAGTCTCCAAGATGATGGACGGTTACATTAAACACGCAGGCCAGCCAGCAATAGAACTGGTGGATAAAGGATTTGCCACAGCAATCAAGAAGCTGGGAACCCTCGGATGCAGTGTACGCATTGTACCCCCTGGCACCGAACTCCCGGGCAAGTTCCATATGCTCGTGGATCAAGCCCCAAAAACTGCTGAAGTTGAAACACCTAAGCAAGGCATCAAGGAAGTGCTGGAAAAGGCTCCTGAGAAACAGTCTGCTATGAAGAATATCAGACAGGTCGGTAGTGCCTGGGAACACAAGCATGGCGATATGGACTGGCATCCAATGTCCATACCTCATCCAGCGGCTGCAAAGCCTGCTGAGAAAGTTGTCCAGGCAGAAGAGGTTGTCGAAGAAGTTGTATCAGAAACACTTCAAGACACTCCATTCGAATCAAGTTCTGAACCAAAAGTCGTTTCGAGTGATGATACCCGGATCCACAATGGTGAAGAAGAACACAAGCACGAAGACTATGATTACTGGCACCCTGCCTCAAGAGTTCACAAACCCAAAGGAGAGGAATAAACATGGCTATCCTGCGAGTAGACGAGATCAGGAACATGAGCAATGAGGAAAGGCTGGATGAACTGGAAACGCTCGGTCATGAGCTTATCAGGGATCGTGCCATAGCATCGGCCGGTGGTGCTCCTGAAAACCCGGGCCGCATCGGTGAGATACGCCGGACCATAGCCAAGATCAAAACGATCCAGAAGGAGCTTGGCGATTAAGGAGACAAATAATGCAGATATCACCACAAAACCTCATCCATCACGAATTGATAGGTCTTGAGGTAGAGGTGATAGACAGCACTAATAATACTCAAATTGGAATCAAAGGAAAAGTAATAGACGAAACAAAAAATACTCTGAAGATCGAAGTGGACAGCTGCCAGGTAAAGATCCTGCCAAAAATCCACACACACTTCATATTTACAATACCCGTCCAGTCAGGTAGACGTTACCTCCCTGACCAACAGACGCGGGTCAAAGTCGATGGATCGTTACTGCAATCACAACCCGAAAATCGTATCCAGACTAAGTTCAAAAAAAGCATTCAAAGACGAATAAACAAATAATAATCAAATAAAAATAATGAGGAAATTAATATGACACGAGATATTGGGTTGGACGTTAATGCACCTGAAACTGAGTGCGATGACATCAATTGTCCGTTCCATGGCACGCTGCCGGTCAGAGGACAGGTTTTTACTGGCTCTGTGGTCAGCAGCAAAATGAATCAGACAGTGGTGGTCAAGCGTACATCCGAGAAATTGATCACAAAATTCGAGCGGTACGAGAAGCGGCAGTCAAAAATGCACGCTCATAACCCGCCCTGTATTGATGCTGTTGAAGGCGACATTGTAAAGATTGCAGAATGCAGGCCACTTAGCAAGACCAAGACATTTGTAGTGATAGAGGTGTCGAAATGATAGGTATAAAAGCTAGCATACCCCGCTCTTTGAATGCTGGAGCCAGGATGGATTGTGTAGACAATACCGGGGCAAGGCAGGTTGAGATCATATCTGTTAAGCAGTACAGGGGTGTCAAGAACAGGATGCCTAAAGCCGGAATTGGTGATATGTGCGTGGTAAGTGTTAAAAAAGGCACGCCAGAGATGAGAAAACAGGTATTGAAGGCAGTTGTGGTGCGGCAGAAGAAAGAATTCAGACGCCCGGATGGCCTGAGAGTTTCCTTTGAGGATAATGCTGTTGTGATCACTGATGATTCCGGTGTTCCTAAAGGTACTGAGATCAAAGGGCCAGTGGCAAGAGAAGCAGCAGAGCGTTTTAGCAAGATAGCTTCAGCAGCTTCAATTATTGTTTGAGGTGCACGCGATGAAGATTAAATCCAAACAACCACGAAAACAGAGAAAAGCACGCTACAATGCATCGCTGCATCAGCGCCAGAAACTGATGAGTGCACCACTTAGTCCTGAGTTGAAAGCCAAATATAACAAGCGAAACCTCCCGGTAAAATTGGATGATACTGTAATGGTTATGCGTGGCGATCACACGGGAACAGAGGGTAAAGTCGAACTTGTGGACCTGAAACACGGCACCATAGTAGTAGAGGGAGTAAGTGTTCCAAAAGCAGATGGAACTGAAGTTCCCAGACCCATATACCCTTCTAATGTAATGATCACAAAATTAGAACTCAAAGACAAGATGAGAGAGAATACACTAACAAGAGGAGGCGACCAAAAGTGAGCAGACATCAGAAAAGAGTAGTAGCTCCAAAAAGTTGGCCCATTTCCAAAAAGACTAATGTCTGGGTAACTAAATCCAACCCAGGTCCCCATTCCCATCATTCAGCTATTCCGCTGGGTGTGCTTATCAGGGACATATTGAAACTGACCGATAATCTGAGAGAGGCAAAGCGGGTCCTGAACGAGGGCAATGTGCTGGTTGACGGTATAATCAGAAAAGACCACAAGTTCCCTGTAGGAATATTTGACGTGGTGCAGTTTCCCAAGCTCCAGGCAAGTTACCGGATACTCCTTGATCCCAGGGGTCGGCTGATGGTCAATGAACTGGATGTGGCAGATCCCAAGAAACCCTGCAAGATCCTTAACAAATCAGTAATTAAAGGCGGCAAGGTCCAGCTTAACCTCCATGATGGTACTAATATCTTAGCCAATAATGAGTACAAGTCAAACGACATTGTTATTCTTGATATACCTGGTAAGACCATCCATAAACATATCAAATATGAACCAGGGAATCTGGCTGTAATCACTGGCGGTACCCATTCCGGAGAACTGGCCAATATCAAAGAGATCAAAAAGGTACGCAGCAGCAGGCACAATATGGTGGTGCTGACCAAAAAAGATGGTACCGATTTCGAGACCATTGAAGATTACGTGTTCGTGGTAGGTACTGATAAACCAGAGATCAACCTGGGAGGTGCTATCCATGAGTAAAGATAATGTTATGAGGATACCTAAGATCGATAAGGTCACGGTACATATTGGCGTGGGCGAAAGCGGTGAGAGACTCAATAATGCAGAAGATATCCTGCAGGCCATAACCCAACAGAAGAGTGTAAAAACAAAAGCTAAACGGACCCTGCAGGCCTTTGCCATTAAGAAAGGTGAACCTATCGGATGCAAAGTGACCCTGCGGGGTGAACTGGCAGAGAGTTTCTTACGCACCAGCCTAACAATCCTAGAGAACCAGTTGAAGGCATCCCAATTCGACCGGACAGGAAATTTCAATTTCGGAATTGAGGAACATACTGATTTTCCGGGAATGAAATATGATCCCAATATAGGTATCTTTGGCATGGACGTTACAGTATCCCTGATCAGACCAGGTTACAGGATCAGCAGGCGGAAGATCATACAAAGCAAGATCCCAACCCGCCACAAATTGACCCCGGACAATGCGATGGCCTTTATTAAAGAATCATATGGTGCGGAGGTACTGGTATGAACGAAGTTACCACTGAAATCGAGACGAAATTCGGTCGAGGTGCCAATAAGTGTCGTAGGTGCGGTCGCAAACAGGGACTGGTAAGGAAATATGGAATCTATCTATGTCGGCAATGTTTCAGAGAGATTGCACCGGACATGGGATTCTCAAAATATTCGTGAGGTAAAGAAAATGGTATTATTAGATCCCCTGGCAGATGCACTCTCCACAATAAAGAATGCAGAGAGTACAGGTAAACCCGACTGTGTCATCCATCCCGCTTCAAAACTGATCAGCAATGTATTGAAGATCATGCAGGATTTGGGCTATATCGGGAACTTTGAGTTCATAGATGACGGAAAGTCCGGCATAATTAAAGTAGAATTAAAAGGCAAGATCAACAAATGCGGTGTTATTAAACCCAGATCAGCAGTTGGCTACAAGGACTTTGAGAAATTTGAAAAGAGGTATCTTCCGGCCCGGAATTTCGGTGCACTGATACTTACTACACCAACAGGTGTTACCTCCCATTATGATGCCAGAAGCATGAACACGGGCGGACAACTACTGGCTTACGTGTACTGAGGTGTGAAATATGGCAAAAGAATTGAAAAAGACCCTGGAAATTCCAGATGGTGTGAATGTGGTCCTGGACGGAAACAATGTTTCAGTGACCGGCCCCAATGGTGCCAATGTCAGAGAACTGTGGTATCCCGGGATCATCATAACCCAGGAGGGAACCCAGGTCATTGTTGATTCACCCAATCCACGGAAAAAACAGCAGGCTATGATGGGTACCCTGTCATCCCATATCAATAATATGATAAAAGGTGTGACAGAAGGGTATACTTATAAAATGAAAGTAGTATTCTCTCACTTCCCGATCCAGTTGAAAGTGGAGGGGGAATATCTGAATATCGGAAATTTCCTTGGTGAGAAAAAGCCAAGAAAAGCCAGGATATTGGGTGACACAAAGGTAGTGGCCAAAGGAGACGAGGTAGTAGTGTCTGGTATCAATAAAGAATATGTTGGCCAGACCGCGGCAAATATCCAGCAGGCAACCAAGATCAGACGATTCGATCCACGAGTGTTCCAGGACGGCATATATGTCGTGGAGAAGACGACAGCGTAGGTGATGATGATGAAAGAAGATATAATTAAAGAATTCACTTCATTAAAAGGCGTTGGTGAATCAAAAGCCAAAGCCCTATATGAGGCCGGTTACGAATCAATTGAAGAGTTAGCCGATGCCACTGTTAAAGAGTTATCTGAGGTCAAAGGGATAACATCAGCCCTGGCAAAGGGTATTAAGGATCAGGTTTCGGAAGCAGTGGAAGATAAATCTGCGACTGTAGAAGAATCTGAAGCTGAAGAAGCTATCATTGAAGTCCCAACAGCAGAACTTAAGATGGATCCAGAATCTCTCAGATTGTTGAAGGTCAGGAAGAAGCAGAAACTTAAGAAACCTCATTTTGTCCAGACCGACCAGCATAAGAAAAAGAGACTAAAAGACACCTGGAGAAAACCAAAAGGACTGCATAACAAGAAGCGCCAGTACATCCTTGGCAAGGGTGAGATGGCAAGGCCAGGTTACGGAAGTCCAACGGCAGTAAAAGGTCTTCATCCATCAGGTTTTATCGAAGTGCTGTTGGATAGGATCCAGGACGTAGATAATATCGATCCCAATACACAGGCTATCCGTATTGCCAGGACCGTGGGTCAGCGAAAGCGTCTTGAGATTCTCAAGAAAGCGAAAAGCATGGGACTGAAGATACTCAATCCACCACTAGAAAGGAGGGATGAGTGAAATGTCTGATATTAGAAACCAGCGGGTCATTGCAGCTCATATACTGGATGTTGGCGTCAATCGTATATGGTTGGACCATGAAGCAGCAGATGAAATTGCCACAGCCATTACCCGTCAGGATATTAAGGCACTTATCCAAAAAGGTGTGATCAAAGCAAGACCAATAATAGGTATATCCAGGGGCAGAGCCCGAAAATTAGATGCCAAGAGGGCATACGGACACCGTAAGGGGCATGGTTCGAGAAAAGGGGCTAAAGGTGCCCGTAATCCTAAGAAAGAGCTCTGGATGAAGAAGATCAGGGCTTTAAGGCGCCGGCTTCACGAACTAAAGGAAGAGAATACAATTGACAGATCAACATATTGCAGAATGTACCGCAAAGCAAAAGGCGGAGAATATAGGAACGTAGCTCATATGGAAGCACATATCGAATCTCATACGCACGGAGGGGACTGAATCATGGCAACAGGACCAAGATATAAAGTACCGTTCAGGCGCAGAAGAGAAGGAAAGACCGATTATCGTCAGCGTCTTAAGCTGTTAATATCAAAACGCCCCAGGATCGTAGCTCGGAAAAGCCTGAGACACATGAGACTCCAGATGGTTTTACCTAAACCCCAAGGTGACATCACAATGGTCCATGCAGACTCCAGTGAACTTGCCAAATACGGATATACCGGTCCTACCGGAAACACTCCGGCAGCATATCTCACAGGACTGCTTTTCGGATACAAGGCCCAGAAGGAAGGTTTTGACAATGCCATTTTGGACATGGGACTGCAGGTCTCATCAAAGGGTTGCAGGTTGTATGCCGCATTGAAAGGTATAGTGGATTCAGGACTGGAAGTACCCCATGACCCCGAGATATTCCCAGAAGATTCCAGAATACATGGTGAAGATATCAAGGAATATACAGGTACCGACATCCCTTCCATGTTCGAACAAACCCAGACTAAGATTAATGAAGAATTCGGGGAGGACTAAAGTATGGCATATAATTATGAATCAGAATGGATCCCTAAAACCAGATTAGGGACCCTGGTCAAGGAAGGACAGGTGACCTCAATGGAGGAAGCCCTGAGGTCCGGACTGCCAATTAAGGAATATCAACTCGTGGACCTGCTGCTTCCTGAACTTAAGGAAGAAGTACTTGACATTAATATGGTCCAGAGAATGACCGACTCAGGTCGTCGAGTGAAATTCAGAGCCACAGTAGTGGTGGGTAACGAAGACGGGTTTATTGGAATGGGCCAGGGTAAGGATATCCAGGTAGGCCCTGCCATCAGAAAAGCCATTGACACAGCCAAGATCAATATAGCAGCCATAAAAAGAGGCTGCGGTTCCTGGGAATGCGGATGCGGCACCGAACATACTGTACCATTTGAAGTGGTCGGTAAGATGGGCAGTGTCAAGGTCATATTAAAACCTGCACCCCGCGGGCTGGGACTGGCTTCAGGCAGCACAGCAAAGACTGTGATGCAGCTGGCCGGAATTAAAGATGTCTGGACAAGGACCGAAGGTCAGACCAGAACTACCTTGAATTTCGCAAAAGCCACCTTTGAAGCATTGAAGAACACAACTGTCATCCGCACATTGGAGGCAGTATAATGTATACAGCAATACGGATTCGAAGTACGGTCAATACCAAGCCCGATATCAAAGAGACCCTGAAATTGCTCAGGCTAAACAGGAATAATCACTGTGTAGTGTTAAATGAGAATCCCCATACCAAAGGCATGATCCAGAAAGTGAAGGATTACGTGGCATGGGGTAATATTTCCCAGGAAGCACTGGCCCAATTGCTGCACAACAGAGGCGAACTGGAAGGCGGCGTCAAATTATCTGATGAATATGTAAAAGAACATTCATCTTATGACAGTATCGATGCTCTGGCACAGGCCATCTTTGCAGGTGATGTATCTATGAAGGATGTGCCTGGATTGACACCGTTGTTCAGACTTCACCCACCCAGAAAGGGGCATAAAGGTATAAAGAAAACTGTACCTCAAGGCGGAGAATTGGGATTCCACGGTGACAGTATAAACGCACTTCTCAACAAGATGAGGTGAATAAAATGAAGAAGAAGAATGTGTCAAAATTCAGAGGTTCCAGGACGTGCGGTGGCGGTACCTCAAAGAATCGAAGAGGTGGAGGCAGCCACGGTGGTCGTGGTAATGCTGGCGGATGTAAGCACCATTTCGTACGCAATTACATGAGAGGGTTAGCCTATGGTAAACACGGGTTCACACGGCCCCAGAAGATGATCTCATATGAATCTATTGTAAATGTGGGTGAACTGGATGAACTGGCACAACAGCTGGTTATGGAAGGATTGGCCCAACTGGACGGTGATGTGTTCTATATAAATCTGGTAGATCTTGAATACCCTATTGACAAAGTATTGGGTAACGGGACAATTACTAAATCCATGGTTATAACGGTCTCAAAATGCAGTGCAAAAGCACAGTCCAAGATCGAAGAAGCAGGTGGGAAAGTTATAGAATTCCAGGAACCCGAAATGGAATTTGTTGATACCGAGATCACAGCATCAGATGTTGAAGAAGACGTTAATCAATCAGAATAAATAAATAAAATCAATAAATAGAAAACAATAAGGTTAAATTATTGTTTTTCTATTTACTAATTTATTGAAGATAATAAAATCAGGTGCATTTGATGACTTTTAAGGATACCATCGAACCATTTTTAAGACAACTTCCCGCTGTATCGAGACCTGAAGGGCATGTTCATTTCAAAAAGAAGTTGGGGTGGACAGTAGGGATACTGCTGATGTATTTTGCCCTTTCCAATGTTCCTCTGTTTGGCATGTCACCAGACTCAGTGGATCTTTTCGAGCAGTACAGGGCATTCTTTGCAGGAGCTTCAGGCTCACTAATGCTGTTGGGTATAGGCCCAATAGTTACCGCATCCATTGTGTTGCAGTTGTTGGTGGGTGCCGATGTTATAAGGATGGATATGAGCAATCCCCAGGACCAGGCTATTTTCCAGGGTGCTCAGAAACTATTGGTCTTTGTAATGATAGTACTGGAAGGGCTGCCCCAGATATTAGGCGGATTTATCAAACCAGATACAGGTCTGGCCACAGTGTTGGCAAATGATTTCAATCTCTCGATGGCTGGAGGAGTGGATCTGGTAATATTAATTATATTTATTCAAATATTCATTGGCGGGACCCTTGTCCTGTTCATGGACGAGGTGGTATCCAAGTGGGGTATCGGCTCAGGTGTGGGATTATTCATTGTAGCAGGTGTGTCCCAGTCTATTGTGACCGGTCTGTTCAGCATCAGCCGCCCAGGCGGTCCTGGCAGTGCTCCTGTAGGTGTGCTGCCCAAATGGCTTTATTTCACCACAGATATCGGATTGGGTAATATTTTCTCAGGCAACATTTTCCAGAACGTGTTCATAGATGGTGGCATCCTTGCACTTATCACCACTGTGATAATATTCCTTGGTGTGGTGTACGTGGAATCAACCCGGATCGAGATCCCGCTGGCTCACAGTGCTGTACGCGGAGCACGAGGAAGATTCCCTGTAAAGCTCATATATGCAAGTGTACTTCCCATGATCCTGGTGAGGGCACTGCAGGCCAACATCCAGATGGTGGGTATGTTGTTATATAGTAAAGGTATAACGTTTTTAGGAGTGTTCACGGGCAGTACCGCAACAAGCGGCCTGATGTATTATCTAGCCCCCCTTAATAGTCCAAGGGACTGGATCCCCAGCCTAGTTGCCCAGAATTTTGGTGAACTCAATACCCAGTATGCAAATACTACCGGTTTTGTACCTGTAACCGTACCTGCTGTCTGGCAGATCGGACTGCATGTTTTTGTTGATGCGTTTATGTTGATATTTGGCGGGATCTTATTTGCACTGTTCTGGGTCGAGACCACAGGTATGAATGCCCAAAAAACAGCCCAAAAGATACACAATTCAGGTATGCAGATACCAGGCTTCAGGCGGAATGTTGATAGTATTGAAAAGGTCATGAAGCGGTACATCCCCAGAGTTACGATCATTGGCGGTGCATTTATCGGTTTTTTGACCTTAGTGGCCAGTCTCATGGGTACGCTTGGAGGTGCAGGAGGTACGGGTCTCTTATTAGCTGTAAGTATTATATATCGATTATATGAAGACCTGGCAAGCGAGCAGATGATGGAGATGCACCCAATGATGCGGCAGTTCCTTGGAGGGACCTGAGTGGTAAATCTGGTTTTATTGGGAGCGCCTGGTGCCGGGAAAGGCACTCAGGCCAAGATGCTGTCAGATAAATACCATATTCCCCACATATCCACGGGTGACATCCTCAGGGAGAACATGGCTAATGGGACCCAACTGGGACAAAAGGCAAAACAATACATGGACAAGGGCGAACTTGTACCCGATAGTTTGCTTATAGATATTATTACAGACAGACTGTCAAAGCCAGATACTGATGCAGGATATCTTCTGGACGGATTTCCCAGGACAATTCCACAAGGAGAGACGCTGGAAAATATCATTGATGCTTTGGGAAAAGGACTGGATGCAGTAATTGATATCGAAGTTCCAGACAACGAACTGGTTGCCAGACTGGCAGGACGAAGAATGTGCAGGTGTGGTACCAGTTATCACATAAAGTTCAACCCACCTGATAAAGCAGGGTTATGTGATACTTGTGGAGCTGAGTTGTACCAGCGGGACGACGATACCGAATCTGCTGTTAAAACAAGACTTAAGGCTTATTACAATCAGACCCATCCCCTCATTGATTTTTATTCTGAGAGACAATTGCTCCAGACCGTTAATGGTACTGGCAGCATTGAGGATATCTTCCGGGAGATCACTGCAATAGTAGATAACATAGCTAAGTAGGAATAAACAAATGGCAAACTCCAATTGGAAAGATACACTGGAAAAAGCGGCACTTGTCCTGGGATTCGGGATGATCATCGGCATCGTGGTGCTGGGTGAGGGATTCAGAACGCAGATCGGACAAATAGTAGAGATTCTCCTGGGTCCACTGCCAGATATTTTACCGTTCCATATCATGCTCTTTGTCATGGCAGCCATTACCGGATTGTATGCTTCATTGATCCAGAAATATACCATGGACTGGGATCTGATGCACAGGGTCCAGGATCAGATGAAGGGATTCCAGAAAGAGTTCAGGGAAGCCCAGCTTGCTGATAACCAGGCAAAAGTCAAGAAACTTGAAGGACAGCGGTCAGCTATGATGCAAGACCAGATGAAGATGAGCAAGCAGCAGTTCAAACCCATGGCATATATTAGTATCATATCACTGCCGCTATTCATGTGGGCTTATCTTTACATCAGTACGCACTCGGGTCCATTACAAGTACCTACCATGGTGTTTCCATTCTGGGGTGAGAAACTGCTGACTGATTTTGCACTGGATCCTATCCAGTACTGGATATACTGGTATTTCATTTGCAGTCTGCCTATCAGCCAGATCATACGCAAGAGTCTGAACATCGGCGGCGTTTGAATTATGATTATCACTGTCAGCGGCCCACCAGGAAGTGGGAAGAGTACTCTTTCAAAAACGATTGCTGATCATTTTGGACTTACCCTTATATCCTCTGGAGATGTTTTCAGGTCTATGGCTGAGGAAAGGGGTGTTAGTATGGAGGAGTTCGGACAAATCGCAGAATCTGACCCTGACATCGACAAAGAGATCGACAAACGGCAGATGGAACTTTCAAAGCAGGTCGGGGATTTTTTATTTGAAGGCAGGCTTTCAGGATGGTTCATTGAAGCTGACCTTAAGATAATGCTCAAGACAGATCTGGAGGTCAGAGCCCGGCGAATATCCCTGCGGGAGAGTATATCAATGGAAAAGGCCATGCATGAGACCCTGGTGCGGCAGCAGAGTGAGGCTAAGCGGTACAAGGATTATTATAATATTGCAATAACCGATCTGACCCCATATGACCTGGTGATGGAGTCCAGTGTTTGGGACCAGGAAGCAACAGTGAAGATTGCTATTACTGCCATTGATTCAATGAAAGAAAAAGGAAAGAGGGGTTAAATTGGAATACATATTACCTTCAGATACTGTGAGAGAGTTGAAGGAAAAAACAGAGGATGTTACAGACCTGGCCTATGGTTGCATACCTGATCGCCGTCCAATCATGGACCATATAAAATTTGGTGTAATAAACCTTGATAAACCAGCTGGTCCAACCAGCCACGAGGTTGTGTCATGGGTCAAGAAGATCCTGGACCTTCCAAGAGCAGGCCACAGCGGGACCCTGGACCCCAAGGTCACGGGACTATTACCCATTATGCTGGGGGATGCCACAAAGTCAGTTGGCGCGCTGGTAAAATCGGGTAAAGAATATATATGTTTAACAGGGATTTCCACTCTTTAATTCAGGTTACATTCTTATTTAAATCTGACTTCAATTCTTCGATTTCCCAACCATGGAATCGGAGCATTCATTTCGGTTTCATCAAATTTCTTCATGAGTT
>Ga0114930_10001773_pt1 | contig 20124 bp, 17 predicted proteins | sample AnhtaG_FD_87300 | JGI IMG/M metagenome (GOLD analysis project Ga0114930, IMG submission 87300) | Deep subsurface microbial communities from Anholt, Denmark to uncover new lineages of life (NeLLi) - Anholt_01485 metaG | ecosystem: Environmental > Aquatic > Marine > Oceanic > Sediment | place... | reverse complement strand
CCGGTAGATGCCCTGAAATGGATGGAGGAGAAGCAGATAGCTGAATATCCACTCGGTGAATTTAAGAATGTGGATCGGATTGACTGAAACCGAAAAAGAGGGAGCGAATAATGGCACAAAAACAACCCTCAGGGGGAGAACTGCTTATTGCCGGTGTTGGGGGGTGGGGGATCATCACTATGGGGGACTTATTGGCAAAGGCAGCACTTAAAAAATATAAGCATATCGTCTGGTTTCCCTCATACGCAACAGCGATGCGCGGGGGAGAAAGCGAGTGCTGTATTATTTTCTCCGATGAAAAGATCCCTTCGCCGATAATCTACAGAAGCGGAACAGTGATCGTTTTAGGCGCCTGGCGGATAAAGGCTTTTGAGGATCGAGTTCGCCCCGGTGGATTGATGATTATCGACAACACCGGAGTAAAAGATGAGTATAAAGTCGTCAGAAAAGATATAAATGTTGAGTATGTTCCAGCTATGGAAACAGCTTTACGCCTAGGCAATACTAGAAATGCCAATCTTGTTATACTGGGTACATATTTGGAGATGACCAAGGTTATCCCACCACAGCTTGTAATCGACGAGATAGAGGCCAGATTTGGCGGCAAGGGTCGAGAAGAGGAAGCCTCAGCGCGTAAACGGGCTTTGCAAGAGGGAATGGCCCTAGTAGGTGCCCCTAAAAGGTAGGGCCAAATCAATAACAGTCGAATATCTTCCCCGGATTCAGGATATTGTTGGGATCAAAGGCTTTCTTTATCCTTTTCATAAGCTCTAGCAGTTCACTGTCCATAGTCATAGCGAGATAGCCTTTCTTGTCAAAACCGATGCCATGTTCCCCTGATATTACACCGCCAAGAGATGCACCGACTTCGTATATATCCTCGAAAACCTGGGGCAACTTCCTTTTCCAGATATCCTCAGCCATATCTTTTCCCAGCAGCATCAGGTGCACATTACCATCCCCGGCATGGCCAAAGGCTAAAATGGGCATCTCATGCTTTAGGGCTATCTCCTTAGCCTTCTGTACGAACTCCGATATTCTGCTCCGTGGCACCACCACGTCTGCCGTTTCCAGCGGCCCAGTCTGTTTTAAGGCCGGGTAGAATCTCTCCCTAGCCTCCAGAAGCTCCCTCTTGGCCCGCTCACTGCCGGGGACAAAAACGTCTACGGCGCCATTTCTGAGGCACACCTCCTCTATGCGCTGGGCATCCTCGAGTATCTCATCCTCACTCTCCCCCTCGATGATTATCATGAGAAAGGCCTCGTAGTCATGAAGCGGAATCTCCCGGTCCAAACTTTTTTCAACTATATCAATGATATCCCTCTCCATAAACTCTATGCCGACAGGGGTGATTTTGTGTCTAAGGATATCTGGAACCGTTTGAATAGCATCCTGTAGCCTGTTGAAGGGGATGAAAAGGACTTCTCTCCTTTGCGGCGGGGTGGTGAGCTTCAGAATGATTTTGGTTACCACCGCAAGCGTTCCCTCTGAGCCAACGATAAGCTGGGTTAGGTCGTAACCTGTGGAGCATTTGACGAACTTGCCCCCTGTTTCCACGATCTCTCCCGTTGGCAGAACCGCCTCCAAACCCAATACGAAATGTCTCGTTACCCCGTATTTCACCGCTCTCATGCCGCCGGCATTGGTTGACACGTTTCCGCCGATAAAGGCGCTCTTCTCGCCGGGATAGAGCGGGTAATAAAGCCCGCGTTGCTCTACCGCCTGGTAAAGATCGGCGAGCACCACTCCAGGCTCGACCACCGCGATAAAATTCTCCTCGTCTATCTCCACTATTTTATTCATCCGCTCTAAGGAGAGGAGAATGCCTCCGTAGATGGGTATACAGCCACCGCATACGCCAGTTCCCCCCCCTCGCGGTGTCACCGCAATCCTTTTCTCATTGGCTAAGCGCAGCACCTTAACCACCGTGGCTGCATCCTCTGGTTTTACGATCACATCCGGGCGGTACGGCTTAGGGATAGCCATCTCATCACGAGAATACCTCTCCTTGTCATCCTCACCTACTAAGACATGCTTATGGCCCGCTATCTCTCTTAGCGTGTCGATGATTTCGCCTGTTACCTTATTGTATTTAGCTGACATCGCTTTTCGGCATCACCTTGCTGGATTTATTACAGAGGAGCTTGACTTTAGTAGTGGCAAACACTGGCCAACAAGCCCAAGGGGGAGACGAGAACCCCCTTGAGCTTGGCAATAATATTCTGGGTATTCTGCAGGCAGGCCCTAGGAAGAGGCTTTCCGGCCCTCTTTCCAGAAATCGGGCGTCCTTTTCTGGAAGAATGCCTCGTGTGCTTCCGCCACCTCGGGACGACTGAAGAAGTCGGGAGCTATCTCGTTTAGTATTCTCCCCATGTCGGCTTCCAGGTATTTATCGATGGAGGCAAAGCTCCTTTTCACCAGGGCCAGACACATGGGGATAATATCCAACAGCTCGTCGCACCACTTATCCACCTCTTCATCCAGCTTTGATAAGGGAACCACGGTGTTTACCAAACCCCACTCGAGGGCCTCCTGAGCGGTGTAGCGGCGGCACAGCATCCATATTTCCTTGGCCTTTTTGATTCCCACCACGTGGGCCAGGGAGGAAACGAGATAGCCGTGGATGGGGCTGGCGATCCGGGGGCCGTTCTGGCCCAGGATGGCGTTGTCAGCAGCAATGGTGAAATCGCAGTGATAGGCGAGGTGATGATGGCCGCCGATGCAATACCCCTTGATGGCAGCGATAACCGGCTTGGTTGACGCTACGATGGCGCCATCAAACCCCCCGGCAAACATGTCTGACGAAGAGGGTTCTGCCTCAGCTTTGGCCTCCGCCGCTTGCTGGGCCTGCGGCTGAAACACATCCTTTAGGCCTCCGGCGGCCTCCCACTGCATATCGCCGCCCACGCCAAAGTGATCACCGACACCACCCATCACTATTACCCCTATGCTTTTGTCGGCCTCAGCATCCCGTAGTGCGACTACTATCTCGCCGAACCCCACATTGGTCAGGGCATTCATCCGCTGCGGGCGATTGGAACATACCCTGGCAACACCACCTCCACGGTCTCGATATTTCTTCTCATACATAACTTCCTTGAAATCGAAGCCGGGGACCGTTTCCCATGCTGACCACGCCATTGTTAGAATCCTCCTATGATGATTTTTACCTCTTCAAGCTCTTTAAGCAGAGCGGCGCTGTCTATGGAAGTGAGCTGGGGTGGCAGCTTGCCATCGACAGCCAGGATCTGGGACCAGATAGGACAAGCCATGAGCTTGATGCCAGCCCCGCTTGCCGAAGTGAGCAGACGCGAGACGTCGGTCCAGCGGTTGTCCTTCACATCGGCTATCTCGACACCCATAGCAGTGGCGTTACGCGATATCTTTATCCTGGCATCGCGGCTTTGGAAAAGTGGAGACCAGCCAAAGGCCTCACCCGCCAGAGCGGCAAGTGCCTCTTCGGTGAAGAGAATGCCCACATCATGCCCCGCCTTTTTCGCTTCCAACGCCATCGCCACATTGCCGACGACTGAGTTCTCCAGGGCGTCCCGACAAATAAGAATGGTATCCAATCTTCGCCTCCTTCTTAGGCCAAAGGCCTGTTATAAAGTCCTTGTGTTCGCAATTCTATCACCGTCACGGTTACCAGTCAACACTACCCATCATCCTCAGGTCATCCGCCCCAGGTCCCCTCACCCTCGCCTCTTCATCCGAGCACAGAGATGGACTGGTGCAAGGTGCACCAATAAGGTAGAATGGACGATTCCCATGTTGGGCACAAAATGGGTTATCAAAGGCATACTCATCCGTGGTGATGCAAATAGACATGGAAGTGGTCAAACAAATCCTGTATAATGGAGCGGTGAGGAGGTCATTACATGGCCACAGAAAGAGAAGAGGTCAAGATTCGCGAGATGACGGAAGCGGACTTGCCAAAAGTAAAGGAAATAGATCGGGCACTGGTTGGCCCAGAGCGGGCCCTCTCTTGGCCGCTGAGGGTTGAAGCTTATTGGTGGGTCTATCGTCCCCTGCTGAATTTTGTGGCTGAAGTCGATACTGAGGTGGCAGGTTTCCTACTAGGCGACATAAGGGGAGCAGAATACGGGACGGACATAAGCGGATGGATAGATATAATGGGCGTTGCCCCTGAGCATCAGCGCCGGGGGATTGGCAAAAAGCTGGTGGAAGCATTCTGTGAAGCATGCCAGAGGAACGAAGTCAAGGCAAGGGTTATCGTCAGAGAGGATGACGAACGCCTGATAGAGTTTTGGGCATCTGTGGATTTCCAGAGGGGTAAGCTGGTCTCCTTCGAAAGGTGAGGCTTCAAGACAAATGGTTATCGTGCTCTCCCCACCCAGCCTACGTGCTAGAAACCCATCCTTTTAGGATTCAAGAAGGCTTGATAGGCAGCCTGACAATGAACTCCGCCCCCGCACCTGAGGGGCTCCTGGCTTCGATATCGCCACCGTGAGCGCGCGCTATCTCCCTAGCAATAGCCAGCCCCAAGCCAGTGCCGGTTTTCCCCGCCGAGGCATCGGCCTGATAGAAGCGCTCAAATACATGAGGCAGCTCCTCTTGAGGGATACCGGGGCCGGTATCAGCAACAGTGATTTCAACAAATTCAGCAGAGGACTGTCGAGTAAAAATGCTAACCTCGCCCCCTTCTGGGGTGTGCTTTAGAGCGTTATCCAGCAAATTGCTGAAGACCTGCTCCAGGCGGTCAATATCGCCGACTATTCGCGGCACTGTCCCGAGCTCTGTTTTCAACGTTACGCCTTTCTCTTCCGCCCGCATGGCGAAAAGTTCGTGACAGTGCTGCAGAAGTGCTGCTACATCCACCGGCTCCAGGGACATCTGTGTCTGCCCTGATTCGATCCTAGAAAGCTCGAGGATATCGTCTACCAGGCGTATCATACGCATGGATTCATCCTGAATGATCTGGGCCGCCCTGGACTGGGCCTCACTATCCTTGGCGGTCCCATCAAGAATTGCCTGGGCAAAGCCTCTAACAGCGGTAAGAGGGCTCCTCAGCTCATGGGAGACGTCTGCTACGAAGTCACGCAGCCTCTGCTGAGACAGCTTCACCTGGTTGGCCATCTTGTTGAACCCCAGGGCAAGCCCTCTAACCTCTTCAGGACCAGCTACCGGCACCTCTTGATCATACTGACCCTGAGCTATCCTCTCAGCTGCTTCTGTCACCCGCTGCACGGGACGATAGACCGAGCGAGCGAGGAAGATGGCGATCACCACCGAGACCACCAAGGCGATGAGTCCGGCCCACAGGAAAGGCTCGGCGAAACTAGCCCATAGGGCCAGAGCACCACTAAGAGGCACGGCGAGAACAATGGCTTCAGGAATGGATCCGCCTTGAGAACCGAACAGTTCGGCAAGAGGGTAAGCAGCGTAGACCCAGTTCTGTCTCCTGGATGTTACGTAAGTTCCATGATAAGGCTTCGAGACATCAAGTGCCTGCCCTTCTACAGGGATCTTTTCCAGACGCCCACCCTGACCGTCCCCGGGAGATGCCTGCCTAACTACATTGCCCTGGTCATCGACCAAAAGAATGTTAACACCTGTTTGCTGGGACTGTTCCACCAGATTGGCCCACACTTCATCCAATGATGCTTGGCGCTCAGCCAGCAGCTTGGCTTGAACGTAGATAGGGATCGTCATATCGTCCAGGCGTGCCGCGGCGAACCTGATGCGATATCCTTGGAGAATTAACAGCGCGGCAAAGGCAACTATGGCCAAGCACAGAACCACGATTAAAGCATGGGACAGAATTAGACGCGTGCGCAGACTCATTCAAGACCTCTCTATGGCTATTGATTGGCACGTCGGCTGAAGAACATAATCTCAGTCAATCGCCTGCACCTGTCCTAAACACCATCTTGTATCCAATGCCCCGGACCGTTTCTATCAAAGCTCCCGACCCGGCTATTTTGTCCCTCAAATGATTGATGTGAACATCAACAGTCCGCGTCTCCCCGTAGTAATCAAATCCCCAAACCATCTCGAGCAGTTGCTCTCTGGTCATGACGCGCCCCAGATTCTGCGCCAGGGTGGCCAAGAGTGCGAACTCCTTGGTTCGCAATGCCAACACTTGCCCACCGATGGTTGCCTCGTGCCGGGAGAGATCGATTCGAAGGTCGCCGACCTCTATAGCTTTGCCTGGTCTAAGGCCCGCCTGGTAACGGCGCATGATAGCCTTAACCCTTGCTGCCAGCTCCCTCGGGTTGAACGGCTTTGTCAGGTAGTCATCCGCCCCCAGCTCAAGCCCCACGATCTTATCTATATCCTCTTTGCGGGCGGTGAGCATCAGAATAGGGATATCGCTTTTAGCCCGTATCTGACGACACACCTCAAAGCCATCGATATCAGGCAGCATCAGGTCCAGAACAACTAGTGCAGGCTTTATGGCATCCAGCATTGAGAGGGCATCGCTACCGTTGCTGGCTCCCTCGACACGATATCCCTCCTGCTCGAGGTAGAGCTTAGCAAGCTCTAGAATGTTTGGCTCATCGTCAACGACTAGGATGGTTGGCACTACCTTACCTCTATAGGCTGCTGTCATCATTATATCTCAAAGTGCTCGCTGTGCCCACCTATAATAACGTGGCAAGCCAGGGAGTACCCGGCTTGCCACCTGAGCGCTTACTATAGTGCCTTGTTAGGCACGATGGTTAGAAGAGCCTTGTCATTGGTTAGTCTGGTCTGCCGGCCGAGGCTGCATTATGCTCGCCATTGTGAAGCCTGGTCTGCAGGCCGGGGCCTGTATTAGACTCGCTATTGTGAAGCCTCATCCGCAAGCCTCGCCTCATATTCCACTCGTAAGGCTCGCCATTCACCTCACAGGTGCCGTGCCCCCAGAGAATGACTCGGCCACGGCCGCGGGCGTGAAGATCAATGTCTACACCGGAGATGACGACGATGATCAGCCCTCCCTCTATATGTGCGGTACCATGGAAGCCAGCGTACTGGATCCAGCCGTCATCGAACACCTCCTTTTCCCCATAGCCAGTCACATCGATGATAGCGTTGCCGGTCAGATCCCTAACCCACAGCACGCCATCGCCGCTGAGGTCGACAACGCCTCTGCCGCCTAATACGGCTATACCATCTCCCCGAGCGGTGAGCACACCTGCGCCCGAGGCTTGGGCCCCTTCGGAGCTGGGGGCTTCAGCGCTGGCTGCCAGAGCGAATCCCAGGCTGCTCACCAGAAACGCCGCCACTAACACTAAACCAAGCACCTTCTTCATTGTTCTCACCTCCTCCCTTTTATTGAGCTAGTTGCAGGCTGTCGCGGGGCCCCTATGTGATAGCCTGTGTACCAGCTCTACCTTCGGCCCTAATTATAAAGCGCAATTGTTATAGCAGTTTTTCCCCAGTGTAAAACTTTTGTAAAATTTGGGGTGTTTTAATATCACCTAGAGTATCTTTGTAGCTGCCACACTTGAGAAAATAGATAAGGGAGGCGAGATGTACTTTTCGGATGCCTTGGACCAGCCATAAGCTGAGGGAGAATTGAAAAGCCGGTATATTCCAAACGGTTAACGAGGGATTCACATGGACCTAATTTACACAAAGAGGGGGATTTCAAATCGGCGGCAAGCGGAGACAAATAGGATGGCTATAACACGTAGCTACCTACATAATGCACTTTCGTCGTTATGCCAAAGAATGCCCAATGCTAAGCCGTAGCTCCTGAGGTCTTACTGTCGTTACTGCTGCAGAATCTTATAATCTCGGCAAAATTGTTAATCTTCTCCAGATTAGTGGTTTCCAGGAAACCATCGTAAGTAAGGTTAATCCAGGGCTTCCCGTACATTGTGCTGAACTTCTCGGACATGGCAGCCACAATTCCTCCAGGCATACAACCATGCGGCATTACCGATATCACACCAGCAATCTCGGGGTTCTCCATCCACTCGATCCCGGTTCCTATGCTAATAACCGCCTCGCTGCCACACTTTGGGGACAGATACTCACTAGAGAGCGCCAATATCTCCCTTGTTGAAGGCTCCCTGGTATCAAGGAGGTCCTCGAAATTTACGACCACCGAGTGCTCATCGTATTTCTGCAGAAGCTTCTTTGTATAACCGACAAGGACCTTCTTGACTTTCCTATCCCTAATACCATCCTCTATGTTCCTGTGTGTGATATACTTTATCCATTCCCCAATCGATGAAACGATAGCCTCGAGTCCTGCCTTCTCGCACTCTTTGACCAGATTGCTGTTACTAAATGGGTTAGATCGCAAGAAAATCTCGCCGTTGATCGCGACAAGTGGCCTTCTCGGCATATCGGGGTCAATCAAAGATCTGAACGCAGCGGTTGCCTCTCTGAGAATGTGGCCAAAAGACCCTCTTTGGCGAATGCGGTCGGCGATCCTGTCTACGTATTCATTGAAGAGCTCCTCTGCGGCCCCCGCTGACTTTTCATAGGGGCGGGTGCGCCAGACAAGCCTCTCCAGGTAATCCCTGGTAACGATGCCCTTCCAGGCAAGGCGCTCGAATGCTGGGCCAAGGCCCAAGTCACGATAGGCATTGTTTGACACGGTGGTTCGTATTGAGAAGTCGAAGCCGATCTCCTTGAGTATCCTGATTTGCTCTACAGCGTATTTTCCGAAACGGCAGGGCCCAAAGGCACTGGCCATAAACCCCTCGACCGCTTTCAGGTCAAAATCACCCCAACCGTTTTCATAGTAGAACCGCATAAAGTCGCCAAGGGTTACGCGATACGGCAGGCATTCCGTGCCCCGTGTTACCTTATTACTATAGAGAAGTGACTGTTCGGTTGACTCAGGGAGCACAACTGCCTTTACTCCGTAGGCTTCCATCGCTGCCGCTAGCAACTCGGCGCCAGGTGCCATCCTCGGTATTAGAAGCGTTTTCTCCGACTTCATCGTTGTCGGCGCCGACCGATAGGCACTCTGGTCCCAGCCCTTGACATCATATAGCTTCCTGCTGCGGTCAAACCCTTTAATAGTATCGACAAAGGCCTCGAGGCGGGTAACAATGCCGGCCTCGGCGGCATGCTCGTCTATCTCCAGCTGACCCAAGGGCTTGCCACCCATGATATCTTCGACAATGTTGAGTATGAACGAATTGGGACCGCATCCAAAATTGGTCAGTACAAGCCCATATAGCTGCGGGTCTGAGGCAGTAATAGCAGCGCCGGCTATATGCTTGCTTTCGTAGAACCAATAGGGACGGTCTGAATATTCCTTGGCGTTTACCGAGGTCAGCGGTAGGAAGTCGAGTGGTATAGGCACCACACCGAGCTGGGCCAATTTCTCGGCTATGCCAAGATTGGCCCCGGCATCCTGCGACATATAAGACCTGGCAAGAAGCACCACGCCTAGCTTATTCTCCTCGCGGAGTCGCTGTAGCAGCTTATTCCCCAGTTCTTCCCGTGCTGTTTCAAATTCACGCTGTGCTTTCAGGCTAGCAAGAGCAGCCCTCTTGCCTTTCCTCTTGTTAAACCCCATCTCCACTGCAATATCGGCAAGGGCATTTATTACATCGGCATCGCCCCTGCTGAAGTCAATTATCGGTACGAGTAGCCGTTTTTTCAGGTCCAGAATCTCACGTATTATGAACGGGGACGCCTGGACCAGGGGGCAGGAGTATTTCTGGTTCTCATCTCCCTCTTTCACCCCCAGCCGTATGGCGCAAGGATACAGAATGTAGTCAACATCTTCGAAGTTTGCTGCATGACCATGTAGAAGCTTGATAGGGAAACAACTATCGGTGTAGCTCAACTCAACAGCCTGCTCCATGATCTGCTTGTTGGTCTTGCTAGAAAGGACGACCTTGGCCCCAAGCTCGTTGAGGAACGCTATAAGCAGTGGCGCATAGTCATATACCAATAGCGCTCTGGGGATCCCCACCACAGGCACGGTGCCCGCTCCTTCCTTGTAATCCGCAAATAACAGTCTCTCCCGGTCATCGAATGCGGTTTCGCCTACCCTCTGGCTGAGGCGACTGTCATAACGGTCACACCTACTGCCGTAGTATGTAGCCGGTTCGTTGGGAACCTGCATCCGGCTTATCGTGCAATTATTCTCACAACGCTTGCAGGTAAAGGTTTTAAGCTTATACTCGCTGTCGACAACCTCCTGAAACCCTTTGAACCTCGAGCCCTTGCCCGACATTTCCTCCTTTGCCAGCAGTGCTGCACCTATGGCGCCGCTGACCTCTTTGTGCTCCGCTATGATAGTGGTCTTGCCCTCGAGTGCTGCCTTGAAGGCGGAGACAACAGCCTCGTTGTAGAACACAGCTCCGGTCAGTATTATCTTGTCGCCCAGTTTTCTGTTGCCCACAACCTTGGAAAGATAATTCCCGGCGATCGAGTTGGAAAGGCTGGCTGTTATAACCTCCAGGGGTACGCCTTCCTGTTGGGCAGAAGAAACCGCCTGCCCCATAAAGGCGGCGCATCTTGACCCCAGATCTATGGTATGGGGCGCGTTGAATGCCCGGGCAGCGAAATCACCGTTCTTAACCGAAATACCAAGCTGTTCGGCCAGCTCATCGATAAAGCTCCCGGTCCCGGCAGCGCATGCCTTGTTCATCTGGTAGTCGACTACAATGCCGTTTCGCTTGATAACAAGCTTCGAGTCCTGGCCACCAACCTCAATGATATCCGCCTCAGGGTCTATTTCAGCTGCGGCCCTTGTCTGCGCCGTAATCTCATTCTTTATCAGATCGGCACCGATAAAGCTGCCAACTAGGTATCTCCCCGAGCCGGTGACACCAGCTCCAGCTATCCTTGCCTTGTCCCCAACGTCGTGGATCAGATTGCGGAAAACCTCCTTGACCGCATCAACAGGTCTTCCTGCAGTCATGAGGTAGTTCTTAGCCATGACCTTTGTGCCGGACTCGTCTAGTATCACTGCCTTGGTACTGGTAGAGCCAACATCGACACCCAAATAGCCTGTAAAAGGTTCGTCTATTCTCAGGCTTACCCATCCATCGTACTGGGTAGTTTTCTCAAGCCTTGGCATTTCAAAGTAGCGTTGCTTGGTACCTATCTCCGGCAGAATGGTCACCCTGGAACTCTTCCCGGATTCCCTCGAAAGCAATGCTGAGCCAAGAGACTCAATATAAAGGTAATTTTCGGGTACAATTACATGTACTTGATACCCACTCCTCACCGATAGCACATCGTTTAGGGACTCGACTATGGCAGTGTTGGCGGCGACGCCGCCAACAAAATAGATAGGTTCCTCAAGAGCCCCTTTGGTGAGCGAGGCAACCCCTCGAGCTATGCTGTCACAGAGCCCACAAAGCATTGCTCCAAGTGGAACGCCCTTCTGCTGGAGATGAATAAGGTCGGTCTTGGCAAAAACGCTGCATCTGGCCGCTATCCGGGGTGAAGTGCCTTCAGCCTCCTGAGCGATGCAGGCAAAATCATCCATGCTAATGTTAAGCCGGTATGCCTGTTGCTCAAGGAATCTTCCGGTGCCCGCTGCACAAAGAGGGTTTGATGCCACTTTCCATGGCTTTATCAGCCCATCCTCTAGCGCTATAATTAGAGAGCTCTGGCCGCCAATTTGTATGATGGTTTTTGTCTCTGGATGGGAATGTAGAAGCCCTGAAGCAATTGAAAGCGAGCTGCTGTATTCTGACCAGTTTAGGTCGTGAGGCATAATCGCCCTGCCGGAGCCAGACACACCAGCTGTCTCAATCTCTTCAAGATCGAACCTCTGGCTCAATCTTGAAATAAGCGAGGCGACCGCAGCGTTAGGACTGGAGGTTATCTTCTCGATATCAAGCGCGACTATACCGCAGTCCTCACCAATGAGAGCCAGTTTGGCGTTGACCGAGCCGATGTCTACACCGAGAGAGTATCCCATTTTACGTTGGAATATATTAGCATATTAGGGTACCCTTTGCAAGCAGCCAACACTCCTGAATGCCGTCATCGTCTTCAAGAGCCAGCGACACCCTGATTACAAGTTGTGGCGTTGTAACGCCAGTTTGACCGCGTCCTTTTTTATCGCTCATTTCGCGATACCCACCCCATTTCGTGTCGAATCAGTGTATCGCCTTTCCTCCGGGCCGGCTCCCTGAGTGGCTCATTAGACAGAACTCTATATATGATTTTCAAAACAGTGCTTGCTTTCCCTTAGATCAGCCTTTAGGCGTTGTGCAATCCGAAGAATTGTTCACTGCTGCTTTAACTACCACTTAGAAAATCGAGGACTTCCCTGTTGAATCTGCCCCTCATTTCGATAAAAAATGAATGCGATCCGCCCTCAACTTTAACCAACCTGGCATTAGGTATCTGGCTCGCTAGCACTTCTGAGTAATGAGGCGGCACGATTTTATCGTCGGTCCCGGTTATCACCAGTGTCGGGGCTTTAATCAGGTGTAGCCTGCCGATTGTGCTATAACCGACAACAGCTTCCATTTGCTCAAGATGCCCCCCGCCCCCACCTAATTTCATGGAGATTCTGGATATAGGCACCAGGACCATCCTATAGAGCCTGCGATTGAAGGCTAATGAAATGATAGCGCTCATCGACTTAACAGGATCGACACTGCTGAAATCAATCTCAGTAGCGCCCTCCTTTACACCAATGGCTGCCAGCATCTCCGGATGAATATCAGTACGCCTTTCTCCACCAGGAGAGGTGCATGCTAGCACAAGCTTCCGCACCCTCTCAGGATGACCAGAGGCAATCTCCTGTGCAATCATGCCACCCATAGAAACTCCTAAAACGTGCGCTCTGCCAACTCCAAGGTGGTTAAGCAAACCAATTGCATCCTCCGCCATCGTCGTGATGGTGTATGGTCCGCTTGATTTACCTGTTTTTCCGACACCTCTGTTGTCGAAGATAATCACCTGGTAGTATTTTCTAAAAGCACGAGTTTGGAAAACCCAAGCTGAGTGAGGTCCGCCAAGTCCCTGTATGAGAACCAGTGGCTCTCCATGCCCGTGCACTTCATAATAGATATCGATTTCATTCACCTTCGCTTTAGGCATTTTGTTCACCCCCTAGGGCAAATTGAGTGCTTTGCCCCAGGTTCACTTTTATCACTGGCCTACACCTTTGTCAATATCATCAGCACCCCATAGCCTCGAAATGCATCCTGGGTCAGGACAACAAATCTCCATCATAGAAACACAGGTATCACATATTAATGACGAAATGATCGGAGCCCATCGTTGGACGCTATAGAAGAAACAACAGCATAGCAGCGGTCTTGTTGACAGCGAGCACTGCTGATGATAGTGTGGCGGTGTCAGTGTTAAGGGGAGGCTGTTAGTTGCAAAAAGTATTGGTCGCCGGAGCCACCGGCTATCTTGGGAGATTTGTGGTACAGGAGTTTCATAGGTGTGGCTACTGGATTCGGGCGCTAGCGCGAAACCCCAAAAAACTTGAGCAAACCGGGGCATTCATGGAGCCTGCTGTGATGGACCAAATAGATGAAGTTTTCGTTGGGCAGGTTACGATGCCGGAAACACTACGAGGGCTCTGTGATGGGATTGATATCGCGTTCTCTTCGATCGGTATCACCCGCCAAAAGGACAAACTCACTTTTCGGGATGTTGACTATCAAGGAAATAGGAGCATTCTAAATATTGCCCTGTCAGGATCTGTCAAGAAGTTTATCTATGTATCGGTATTCAATGCCCACCTGTTTGAGTATCTACAAATCGTCGAGGCTCACGAGGATTTTGTTAAAGATTTGCAGGACAGCGGACTCGACTACGCTGTCATCCGTCCGACAGGCTATTTCTCAGATATGAGTGAATTCCTTCGTATGGCGAAATCAGGAAGGGTCTACTTGATTGGGAACGGCGAGAACAGAATTAATCCCATACATGGCGCTGACCTGGCTGAGGTCTGCGTCAGTGCCGTTACTGCCACTGAACACGAAATACCGGTGGGCGGCCCGGTGACATATAGTACAAGGGAAATTGCTGAGCTCGCTTTTTCAACGCTTGGCAAGAAGCCACAGATTACGCGGATACCGCCCTTGCTGGCGAAATCCGTCGTAAAGTTGATCCGACCATTCAACAAACGAATGTCGGACCTCGGTGAGTTCTTTGTAACTGCTGGACAACAAGACGGTGTTGCCCCGGCAAAAGGTGTGCATACATTGGCAAGCTACTATCACGAACTGGCCGCTGAATGGCTCACAGAGAAATGACACGTCACAGAGGGGCGTGTCCGTATTTTCCGTGCTCATCTGGGTACATTATCGTGGCTAACTAGGGTCCAGATTATTCAAAGCCAGGTTTTAAAAAGTCAGCTGCCTCACTGGGTAGGTGCAGTTGCGTTGAAAGCTTTGCAGGACGTATGATACGGGCTAAGAAAGTCTCCTTAAACATGTTTTGGAGAGACCAACATTCGCTTGACTGAGGAGGTTTTACCATGGCTAAAGTCGTGACCGAACGCCACGGCCGTTCATTTGTTGTCGCCATCAACCGGCCAGAAGTCCGTAACGCCGTGAACGCTGAGACCGCTGGGTTGCTCTTCGAGGCTGTGGAATCCTTCCGCCGAGACGAAAGCCTGGATGTCCTTGTCCTTACCGGCGCTGGTGATCTCTCTTTCTGCGCAGGGGCTGACTTGAAGAACGCCGGCGGCTTGCTGGCTCGACCCGGTGCTGACGAGTATGGTGCCATGGGTATCAGCTACATCACGGATTTCCCCAAACCAACTATAGCTGCCATCAACGGTTATTGCCTTGCTGGCGGACTGGAATTGGCTTGCTGGTGCGACTTTCGAGTCGCTTCTAGTAATGCTCGCTTCGGCGTCGTCAACCGCCGCTGGGGTGTTCCCCTTGTGGATGGAGGCACCCAACGTCTACCCAGGATCGTAGGCCTAGGCAATGCCCTCTATCTGATTGAGACTGGCGTCCTGATCGACGCTGACCACGCCCTCCGTATTGGGCTGGTGCAGGAGGTAGTGCCCGAAGGGCAGGTGCTAGCTCGGACCCTGGAGTTGGCCGAAGTTATCTCTACCTATCCACAGATCAGCTTACGTAACGACCGCCGGAGCGCATACGAAGGCATATCGTTTCCCCTGTCCGAAGGGCTGAGGCTTGAGCGGCAGCTTCATAGGGAAAGCCTGGTTGATCCCGCCATGGTAGAGGGGCTCCGACGCTACGCTGCCGGCCAGCGGCCACCTCCACCCCGTCCTCCAGCTTCACCCTAGCCATAGAACTACATCTCTGCTTGCCTTGTCATTTCCCGTTCCTCCTTTCTCCAGTCGCCACTCTCCGTTGGCTGTCACCCTTTTACCACTTCCCATAGTTTACAAATGCAATATTGAACGTTGTAGCCCATTGTTCAATCCTTGTTAGTCATCGTAGGGCTTGAATGAATGGTTTTTGAAGTGCCATGGCAGATGGCTAGCTGGGGGAGCTGGTTATAGGGGTCTTGACAGCCAGAGAGCACAGGTATTAACATCGCTACAGTAGGTTGATATAGGAGATCACAGTTAGTATGCATTCGAAACCTCCTAGGGCAGGCCAGCCATGATAGTGGAAATGAAGATAGGTGCCACCAATGAGGATGTCCACCGGGTGGTGGAACGGGCACAAAACATGGGCCTAGGAATACAGATGAATTACGGCACTAACAAGACCGTTGTTGCCCTCCTGGGAAGCAATACAGGACAGTTACCCGCAGACATCTTCGCCGTTCTCCCTGGGGTCGAAAGAGTAGTCCGCATAATGAAACCCTACAAACTGGCCTCCAGGGAATTCAAGGCTGAGGACAGCGTGATCACCATTGACGGGGTTGGGATAGGGGCCAAGCGCTTCGTAGTCATAGCTGGACCCTGTGCAGTGGAGAGTCGTGAGCAGCTCATGCAAACGGCGAGGGCGGTGAAGAAAGCCGGTGCCAGCATTATCAGAGGAGGCGCCTTCAAACCTCGGACCTCCCCCTTCAGCTTTCAAGGGCTGCGCAAGGCTGGCCTCGAGCTTCTGGCCGATGTGCGGCGAGAAGTGGGCTTGCCTGTAGTCACCGAGGTGGTAGATTCCAGCCAGGTAACTATGATTTCCCGATACGCCGATATCCTTCAAGTGGGTGCCCGCAACATGCAGAACTTCACCCTGCTGACGAAGATCGGCAAAAGCAGACGCCCCGTGGTGCTGAAGAGGGGATACTCGGCCACGGTAGCCGAGTGGCTGACTGCCGCCGACTACCTGCTGGCCGAGGGAAATGAGCAGGTAATCCTTTGTGAGCGGGGAACGAGGGCCTTTGAAGATAGCGTGCGCTTCTCTCTTGACATAAGCTCCGTCGCTGTAGTCAAGAAGTTCAGCCATTTGCCTATTATCGTGGACCCCAGCCACGCCGCTGGCCACCACGACCTGGTGGCGTCTTTGTCCAAAGCGGCTCTTGCTGCTGGCGCTGATGGGCTCCTCATTGAGGTTCATCCCAATCCTCAAGAGGCCCTAGTTGACGGTCTGCAATCGCTCTCTATCCCGGAATTCGAGAAGCTGATGAACGAGCTCAGACCGATAGCAGAGTCCGTGGGCAGGTTCATTTGATCCAAGCCCGGGATTTCATCCCCAGGCTTTACCGGGCCGCCCGCGCCTCTGTCAGCGAGTTACTAGAATCGTTTTGTCAATAGGGGGGTGCAATGGACATCGAGTGGGCGAAAACTAGGGAGCGTTTTGACGCCTCCCCCTATGCCCTTCATCTAGGCATGAAGCTATTAGAGCTATCTGCCGGATATGCTAAAGTGGAACTAACACTGAAGAATGAGTTCAGGAACTGGGATGGCAGAATCCAAGGCGGGGTGATAGTCTCTCTCCTTGACCAGGCCTTCGGTGCTGCCCTTAACACCCTGGACCGGATCTACGTGGCCGTTCAGTTGAACGTTAATTTTCTCGCCCCCCCTGAGGGTGACATCCTGTACGCCGAATCCACCGTTCTGCACCGGGGCAAGAGTTTGGGCGTCTCCGAAATGGTCGTTACCGATTCCAGCGGGAAGCTCATCGCCCGCGGTTTGGGAACCACTATTGCCATTGGAGATCGAGGAGCAACTTAAGGGCTATCCTAGGAATCCTGATTGCCCCACGAGGTATTGACAGACCGGTAGTTCTTTGTTAGTGTGCTACAGATCTTTTGTCGAAGGGCAATATCACAAGTGAGCCTTGGTTTGAAGCGCGGTGCATGAAGTGTCGCACCAAGAGATAGATCGAAAATCCCACCCAGGCTATCTTGAACAATCGGAGACCATCTACCCGGGGAGAAGGCCTTGTCTGTAGCGCCAAACTCTATCGAATGGGCAAGGGGTAACACTTCACATCCATAAAATCCGCTACAAGGCGACAAACTGGGAGAAAGCCCATATCCCTACTCACTAGGTAGTGAGGGGCATTTCTCCTGTGGCGAATGACATGCTCCAGTAATGCCACAGTGCGCTAGTAGCAGGGTTTGGTATCCGTGCATGCATTGAGACCAAGCGTGGCTAATTTGTCGATTTGGAGGAAGCTGTGAAGGAAGTAAATGGCGACGGGCTAGCAGAATGGGAAACACAATTGGAGGAACTCTCTAAGGCGGAGCTTATTGAACTTGTACGATTGTATTCCAGACTATTTTTGGCGGTAGATGGTTTCTGGTATCTAGCGGTGAAAGAAATTATTGATGAGGATACAGCTACCGCGTGTGACTTTTGGGTATGGGATCGGTATACACCCTATGAAATCAAGAGGCTGATGCAGTTCAGGAAACTCGAGGGCACTGACCTGGCAGCCTTCGCAACGTCTTTTAGATTGTCGCCCTGGTTCTCTAACCTAACGTATAGGTTGACTCAAGAAGGGGAAAAAATGCTAACCCTTACCGTGCTGGAATGCCCGACACTGCAGGCTCTGCAGCGAGAAGGAGCAGGGAGGGAGAACACCATCTGCTGGCAGGTAGACCCAGAAATTTTTCAAAAGTACATACAATTTTTCAACCCCAAGGGCAAAGCCAACCCCATTGAGCTACCTCCCAGAACAAGCGGGTCTGGCATATGCTGCCGCTGGCAGTTCGTAATAGAGGAGTGAAGAGAGAACAGCCAGCGACCATGCCTGACCACGGTCATCAGCCAAGCAACGTGAGAGGAGCTAAGGACCAACCCACTCGTCAAATCTTTCAGGCCAGCCGGGCCTGAGGAGGGGAGTGATGGCGCTCTCCTATATTGCAGCTACTAAACCACTGATCAGGATCGCTCTGAGGTAAGTTGCGTCCGCAAAGCTCTATTTTGGCAATAGTGCCGCTCAGCTCCTTGGCTCTAAGCACCTGGCGGGGGTTGTCTATCTGCTGTTAAACTAAGAAGGCCGAAAGAGCGTTCGGTGTGTTTTTCGCTATTTCAATTCCACTTTCGCACACGTTGAACAGTTATCACATCGACAAACTTAGGCCCCCATCGACAGGCATAATAACTCCAGTAACATACGAAGCTTCGTCAGAGGCAAAAAAGGCGGCTACCGTGGCCACTTCCCACGGAGAGGCAAAGCGGCGCATGGGTACTTGTCTCAAGTTGATTTCACGGATCTTCTCGTTTTGCCAGACTGGCCTGACCAGCGGGGTATCAATGTAGCCCAGCAGGAGGGCGTTTGCCCTGATATTGTACCGGGCGTAGCGACGGGCAATGTAGACTGTTAGCGAGTTCACAGCGCCCTTGGATGCCACATAAGCAGCGGCAGGGCCGGGGCGGATGGAGAATATTGAAGACACATTAACGATCGAACCGCCACCGCCCTCTATCATCCGGGGTATAGCATACTTGCACATCAGGAACATCCCCTTAACACTCGCCTCGAATGTTTTGGCCCAATCATCCTCTGTGGTATCGACGATCTCGCCCCCAAAGGCGATTCCCACATTGTTGTGCAGAACATCGAGCTTCTCGAAGTGCCTCAAACATGTATCAACAACACGTGCACAGTCTGCTGAGTCTACTATGTTGGCTACGCACGTCGCAGCCTGCCCTCCTTCACCCCGGATGATATTTGTAGTGATGTCGGCTGCTGGCTCATCTCGATCGACGCACAGAACCTTAGCACCTTCGCGTGCGAACTGAATGGCCGCAGCTTTCCCATTTCCAACCCCTTCTCCACTGGTCCCCGCTCCAACTACAATAATCGCTTTGTTTTCCAGGCGTCTATTCATCTCTATTTTTACCTCCATTTGTCAACATCGCCACACACGCCTCCGATAATGACCTAGCTACTGCCGGGGCACGGATCTATATCTCTGCACCGATATTCAGAGGTGCTCCCTGGCCGCTATTCTATATCGTTGATTCCCTGCTTGCAAGGTAGGATAGCATAAAGTACACCGCTCTAGGCAAGTTTCCCACTGTGGGCCAGAATTAGTTAACTGGCGGCGAGTGTGCGTCTATGTACGTTGAACTGGCTGAAGGATGACCGTGTCTATGCGAGGGGATTATGCCCGAGAATAACTATTAGAGCAACTTTCGCTATGAATCACGCTCGCCGTGGCCATCCATTAGGATGGCCACGTGATCTGTAAGGCTGCTAGTGTTTATGTTGACGCGGGTATCCGTAAAGACAGCAATGAAGAGCCCTCTGTATCCTGGAAATGGGGCTACTCATCTTTTAAGGCGACAAGGATTCTATGCTGTCGCTGAGATGTTGGCTGCTCATCCTGTGCCAGGCCTAAACGCATAGCTAGGGGGGAGAAAGAGCCTTGCCTTTCTTCAACTACCCCTTTTACCATAGGCATGCCTCTTAACATCTCTGCCAGACGGATTGATCCCTTCACATTGATCGAAATTCTGGTAGGTTTGCCCACCGAGCCTCCCATTGCTAGGAGTTGCAACCCACGGAATGAGCGTAGTGATTCCCCCAATTCCTTCAGTCGATGTAGGGCTATTGGCGGTATTACTACCAATTCTACTCGCCCCTGATATAGCTGGGCACCGTTATCTACCTTCGGCACCGGCTCTTTCACGGCCGGCTCACTAATCACAGTCGCCTCCATCGGTATCGACACAGTGGGCTCATGCGGTATCGATACAGTGGGCTCATACGGTATCGACACAGTGGGCTCATGCGGTATCGACACAGTGGGCTCATGCGGTATCGACACAGTGGGCTCATGCGGTATCGACACAGTGGGCTCATGCGGTATCGACACAGTGGGCTCATGCGG
>Ga0114930_10001772_pt1 | contig 20126 bp, 18 predicted proteins | sample AnhtaG_FD_87300 | JGI IMG/M metagenome (GOLD analysis project Ga0114930, IMG submission 87300) | Deep subsurface microbial communities from Anholt, Denmark to uncover new lineages of life (NeLLi) - Anholt_01485 metaG | ecosystem: Environmental > Aquatic > Marine > Oceanic > Sediment | place... | reverse complement strand
CTGTCCGTCAGAAGGAAATAGATTTGATTCTCCTGGATATTCTTCTCCCTGATATGAATGGTTTTGAAATATGCCGCCGTTTGAAGAAAAATCACAAGGACATCCAGGTGGTAATTGTGACATGTCTTGATGATCTCGAGAGCAAGATAAAAGGGATTGAGCTTGGTGTGGATGATTTTTTGGTTAAACCTATCATCGGGCGAGAACTCAAAGCGCGGGTAAAGACACTCTTAGAAAAAAAAGTCCATCTGGACAGCCTTCGAACTCATTATCATGAGGCTTTGGGCAGATCTCAGCTGGATTGGCTCACGGGTCTTTATAACCATGGCTATTTCCAGGAATTTTTAGGGTATGAACTGAAACGGGCTCTTAAGCAGGGATTCCCTGTGAGTTTGATCATGATCGATGTGGATAACTTTAAAAGCTATAACGACACTCTGGGACATTCGGCCGGAGATGCCATTTTGAGAGAGATGGGACAGGTGTTGAGAAATAGTATTCGAGAGGTGGATTTTGCCGCTCGTTATGGAGGAGAAGAGTTTGCCGTGGTTTTGCCCTATGTCCACAGAGAGAATGCCATCATTATCGCAAAAAGAATCCATAAGGCTTTCACGTCCCATGAGTTTTTCCACGATAAGTCGATAGAGCTGGGAAATCCCACAGTGAGCATGGGCATTGCTATTTTTCCCGAAGAAGCCTCGAACAAGGCAGATCTCATCATTCAGGCGGACTCGATGCTTTATCTGGCCAAACAGAGTGGCAAGAATCAATGCCACATTTCAGAACAAAAATCCCTTTCTCATTTGGATCACTAGCCGGCTATAGGAATCCGTCCCTCATTTCATTTGCGGAATTTTTTTATAAATTCTTCAACTTCGGGAACACCCCCCTGGTAAATTAAATACCCGTTATAGGGCTCTCGTCCCGTGATATCATCGTTGATTGGGGTGATCATGATCTTCTTGACTTCCTCCAGGTCATTCGTCTGTTCCAAGGCCCATCCCAGTTTAATATAAGCCACTTCAGGCAGCATATTCTCCGCCGGTATTACTCCCAAATCCATCATATCGCGTCCGGTCTCATAGACATACATATGCACATATCCCCATAGAGTCTGCACAGTCATATAAACGGCTACACCTTCATCAGCTGCCCTTTTGAGCGCTGGATACAACGGCTTATTGACATGACCCAGTCCGGTACCGGCAATGATAATACCTCTATACCCGTTATCGATTAGGGAATGAATGATATCGGGACGCATGTTAGGGTAGTAGTAGACAATAGAAACCATCTCTTCAAAATAGGGCAGGATTTTGACTTTCCTATCTTTCCTCCGGGGCTTATACTGGTTTTTAAACAATTCCACACTGTCGCGTGTGACTTTTGCTAGAGGAATATCTCCTATGGTGCGAAAGGCAGAGCGGTAAGAACTGTGCATTTTTCTTACTCGAGTTCCGCGATGAAGAAATCCGTATTCGTCTGATGTGGGTCCGAACATGCAGACCGTGGTCTCGGCGATGTCGGAATGGCCTGCGGCGTAGGCCGCGTGCATCAAGTTTAAGGCCGCATCCGAGCTTGGCCGGTCGGAAGAACGTTGAGAACCGACTAAAACAATCGGGACAGGCTGATCCTGAACCATATATGTCAGGGCCGCCGCCGTGTGATGCAAGGTGTCGGTTCCATGGCCGACGATGATGCCATCGATGCCGTTCTCAATTTCTTTTCCGATGGCTATCGCCAGTGTTTTGTATTGCTCTGGTCCCATGTTCTCGCTAAATACGGCAAACAGCTTTTCTGTGGTCAGATTACAGATGTCGGCTAGTTCTGGAACTGCTCCATAGAGTTCTCCTGGAGAGAAGGCCGGGATAACGGCGCCCGTTCGGTAATCAAGACGCGAAGCGATGGTTCCGCCTGTGCCGAAGAGCTTTACGTTGGGCATGTTATCCGAATAGGGAAATTCTTTTTCCGGGATTTTGTATTTGGCTTTTTTATAGCCTAGCTCTTTTAAATTTTTGATGGTGTCGATGTTGATGCCGATATTATATCCTGAGGCGATTTTCAAAACGATGTGCTTATTGTCATCATTTTCAGAACGGGGCAGAATAGTGCCTTCAAATAACCCGCGGGTGGTGTCGATTTCAAATTTTCCCCAAACTCGAGCATTAAATTTCTTGAGTACTTTAAGTGCCTGGCCTTTGTATCCTTGAAAAAGATCTTCGCTCATTGTTCGGCTCTCTTTGTCGGAGTTTTGTGGTTTATGGTCTCCTCCACGAACTTTTTGAGTCGGTTCATGGATATATTGCCCAAGGCGATTTTATTAAGCTGGCCCATAGTCCAGCGGACTCGTGCTCCCTCGTCTCTAGTTATGCCAGATTGATCAGCGATCTTTATCAGATAGGACGCTTTTTCTAGGATCTCGTCTTCTGCAACATCTTTGAATTTTAGGTTGGTCAACACTGATTCGAAATCCATACGAGGGTAACGATAGATTTCAGGCAACACCGTTTTTGCCAAGGTTACATCGATCTTTTTTCCTTTGAGGAATTTCAGAAGTTCAAAGACTCTTTCATAGGAAAAATGCGTTAAAGGAGAAAGCTGTCCTTCGATGTGTTTGAGTGTTTGTCCCAAAAGTGTGCCGGCGAATTTGGGGTTGATTCCCAATTCGCCGATGATCTTTTCCAATAGAGGGAGTAGATTGTTTCGCAAAAGATAAGAAAAGGTGTCGGAAGGAATTCCCCATTTCTGCATCTGGGAGTATCGAGTGCTGATATCTACGGGAAGCCGCTTTTTTATAGAATCGATGTGGACATCATCGAGCGGAATAGGGACTGAATCGGTATCCGGGTACATACGGTCGGGTCCCGGAAGCACCCGCTCGAAGATCGTGGTACCGTCTTCGAAGGATTTCCTGCTTTCCCGAGGAACGCCCTCGAAGGCCAATCGGCATCTTTCCTCCACAGTATCGAGGGCCGTGGGAATGTCCTCCTCTGGGCCCCAAAGGATGATTTGAGAATCGTTGTCTTCAGCTTCGAGCAAAGCTCTGACCTTTCGCCAATCGGCCTTACCCAGTGTCACCTCCATCTCCTCGGAATGCGTCATATTGGGCGGTTCGATACAGGCTATGACTTTCAACCGACCGCTCAATTCGTCGGCAAACATTTTACCTGGCTGGGTGAAATGGGAAAGGATGCCTTTTATTTCAGGAAGGTTTATGGCTACGACTTTCAGGTTATTTTGGATAGCAGAGGCAAGAGGGGGATAAGAAAAGTCGAATTTCGACCGGTCGATCTCTTTCCAAATAATTCTCCAATTCTTCAGGTTTTTGACCTTTTTTTTAAGTGAATCTCGGATACGGAGCAAGGCCCACTGCCGGAATGCCTCGTTATGAGTGAGCTCGGGAATCCATTTGTTATGAGATACTCCTTTGATTTCAACCCGGCTTCCCCCGTGGCAGCTTACGTTGACATCTTCACGGCCTGACCCAATGCCTGTCGCCACTTTTCCTGTGCTGCGGTTTAAAAAACGGATGTATTCTGCTCCCCCGCGTACCTCATCAGGATTGGTAAAATCTGGATAGGTCACAGTTTCAATCAATGGTATGCCCAGCCGATCTGTCTGGTATTTTCGGACGTGCCCGATATCGGATATTTCCCGGCAGGAATCCTCTTCGATGCTGAGTTGGATGAGGCGGACCTTTTTGTTTCTCAACTGGATTTCCCCTTCCACTCCAAGAATGGCCGTCCTTTGAAAGCCAGTGGGAATGCTTCCATCCAGGTACTGCTTTCGGATGATGTGCACCTCACCGACGATATTGAGTTTGCACAGAAGGGAAATTTCTAAGGCAATGTCCAAGGCCTCCCTGTTTAGAGGGAAAGGTGGAGTGTCATCTATGTCATATGTACAGGCGGTTTGATTCTTTATGCGGTATATTATTTGTTTCCTTGTCTTAAATTCCATCAAGGCCGTACCGTCATATTCGCCGAGTTCGCTCAACGTGGGGCGCATATGGCGGATAATTTCAGCATCATAGACGTCCTTACGGTTATACAATCCGGCAGGACAGTTGCAAAAAAGTTTTTTTCTGGTTTTGAGCTGTTGATGGACCTCCAGTCCGGATTTGAATCCGATGCGGTCGTAATCGGCCTGGGTAGCCTCCTTCCGGGAAACATAGCCAATGGCTTGTTTACTGGCCTCGTAGTTTGTTGCTGGATTGAAATTATTATTAGGATCGGTATCTTCGGTCATTTTACTCGATTTGGAAGCGAAATTTTTGTCTCTCTTTGAGGAACACAAAATATTAAATGCGTATTGGTTCAAATACGAAAGAGCTATTTTAACAAAAATCCTTTCTGTAAACACCTATTTTTCGAATCGATCCAAAGCGGCCCCCTAGATTTCACAGTGCTTCCTCAAATATTATCTTTTCGTTTGTTTGATTTCTCCTGGGATTGTGTATTTTAATCCCCAGTGTGTTAAATTATTTAGAGCTTCTATAGATTTTGCAGTAAAATAGGAGTGCTTAGAAATGAAGGAGGTCTAATCAATGAGAAAAAAGAGGGAAACCTTAAAAGATGGGATAAAAGTTTTGATCAGAGATCTGCATTATGAGGATCTCGATAAATTGATGAAATTTTATCGTTCTCTCCCTGACGAGGATAGGGTGTATCTTAAAGTGGATGTCACAAAGAAGAAAGTCGTTGAGCAAAGGATGAAATTGATCGAGGTGGGAACGGTTTTTCGAATCATCGCCTTGCATGATGACGAAATAGTCGGAGATGGGATGTTCGAGATTTCCAAAGAAGAATGGCGCAAACATCAAGGGGAGCTACGGGTTATTGTTGCCAGGCCTTTTCAGCGAAAAGGACTCGGGATGACCATGATGAGGGAACTCCATTCTCTTGCCTTGAAAAAGGATGTCGACAAGATCGTCGTTAAAATGATGAAGCCTCAGAAAGGCGCTATAAATATTTGCAAAAAACTTGGATTCCATATGGAAACCGTCATCCCGAATTATGTTTGGGATCAAGCGGATGAACCTCAGGATTTGGTGATCATGACCTGCAAACCAAAAGACCTATGGAGAGAACTCGAGCATTCCTACAGCGAATCGGACTGGCGACGCTGCAGGTAATGAAAAAGACACTGGGGCTTCTTTTCGTTTTTATGCTCTTTTTCCTTGCCATTGTTCCTTCTCTTTCTCATGCTGCAAAAAAGAGGGGGCCGATCATCCTTGGAATAGGCGGAGGATATTCTTTTTTTATCGATTCTGGATTGAGAACCTACGAAGTATACCATCCCAAATTGATATTCCTCAGTGAGCAACTGAACATGAGGAATAATTTCAATTTCCATGTCCAATATTTCCCCTGGCACGGATTCGGATTTCAGTTAGAATTCGATCACCAAAGAGCCAGCTACAATTCCGATTTGAAGTGGTACGGGTACCCCGATCCCGAGCCTGCCGAAAAAATAATCGAGATAAACCACATCGAAGAGCCTTACAAGGAAACTTGGAGTTTGTCCTCTATCACGGCATCCATATTGTATGCGCTGACTCTTCGATACAATGAAAAAATGCGACCGTATATCTCTGCCGGAATCGGGTACTATTTTACGAGCGGTGATGAAGAGCGGTTTTATTACAAATCTCGGCTTGGACGCGAAAAAAGCGGCAACCTGGTAAAGCTCGGCCTGGGTGTTAAGTACCTCATCACTCCCAAGATCGGCATTAACTTCAGAGGGGTAGGCGGGACGATCTGGCGGAGAGAATATGGTTTTAGCGAAATATTGTATAGGGGTCCCGAACAGTTCGACTATCTAATATATGCGGAGACTGGGAAGATTGTCCGTGCAGAAAGGTTGCTCCTCAATTCTTTTACGTATTTGGGAATCATCCTGAGCCTGGAATATACCTTTTAACCTGAATTATTCATAAACATGATTTTTTTAACGGGATTTAGTGCTATATGCATTGAAATCAGGGACATATTGCCAGAAATTGGGGACATGCAGAAATTAGGGGACACGTTACCGATTTTAAAACAAATCGGTACACGTCCCCAATTTCTGCTAACGTGTCTCCTGAATTTCTGGTACGTGTCCCTTGATTTTAAGCTCGTACATGAATAATTCAGGGTAACCTGGATAATTTATAAATTATCCAGGTTAAGTGGGGCAGATCGAATGAATGACGCACCATCTTCCATATTTAAAAAAGGATCTCAGGCTGCAATTATCCTTGCCCTTTGGATCTTTACGGCTTGGTTGTTTTATCCGCTATTCACATTGAATGCCATACAGATGGCGAATGCCAAACTGTATCTCTTTAGGGCTGCCATCGGGATCGCCATCATGCTCATTTTGTTCGGCAAAACTATTTTTGACCTTTTTTTTCTGCAGTCTTCGTCCGAAGCAAAGGCTATACTTAATACAATTTTCCTCGTTGTTTATTCCTTTGTCATCGCAGGTGGAATCATCTATATGGTTTCGAGGATGATTGTCCTGTACATCAGGAGCATTGACACCGGATCCCCCTTTTAGTCTCCATTTTGTTTGACAGCTCATCTTTTGAGACGATAGCCATCCAAAAAAATCACCCTGAAAATCCTCTTTAGGGGGGATTGCTCAAATTTCACATAGGTTTTACATTATTAATGCATGGGCTCTGTGCTATAGCCCTGCATTTAATGTGGTAAAGTAGATGAAAAAAGGAAGCAAGAAAAAAGAGCAGTCCACAGACAAAGTCAAAGAACTGGCACGGAAAATCGAAGAGTTGGAGAAATTCAAGGAGAAGTGCGAGGAGGAAAAAGAGGCATACCAATACAGCCAAGCCAATCTGCATGCTCTTATAGAAAACTCCCAAAATTCCATTTGGTCAGTAGATAGGGCTTATCGGATTCTCACCGTCAAGTCCAATTTTAAGAGAGAATTTGCCGCCGCTTTCGGAATCGATCTCAAAGAGGGAATGAAAATAACCGATTGTGTACCTCCCGCGATAAGCAAAATTTGGATCAGGCGTTATGAACGGGCCTTTAAAGGTGAGAATTTCACTGTGGAAGATGAGTTCCAAGTGGGGGACAGATGCATTAGCACAGAGATATCTTTCAATCCCATCCGGCAGGAGAAGCAGATAACCGGTGTCTCTGTTTTTGCCCATGATGTCACGGAACGCAGGCAAGCAGAGGAAGCTCTCCGAGAGAGTGAAGAGCGGTTCAAGATCCTCTTTCAATCTGCTCCCGATGCCTATTACTTGAGCGATTTAAAGGGGAAATTTATCGACGGCAACAAGATGGCTGAAAAGTTGACCGGCTATAAAAGAGAGGAACTCATCGGAAAAAATTTTTTAAAGTTGAGGCTGTTACCTCCCTCACAAATCCCGAAAGCAGCCAAACTCCTGGTGAAAAATGCAAAGGGAATTTCCACTGGACCCGATGAGTTTAGAATCCATCGGAAAGACGGCACCAAGGTCATGGTGGGCATCAGCACTCATCCGGTGAAAATCAAGGATCAGACTCTGGTTTTAGGAATTGCGAGAGATATCACAGAACGCAAACGTGCCGAGGAAGCCATAAAAGAGAGAGAAGAGAAATTCCGTACGCTGGCAGAAAAATCACCGAATATGATCTTTATCAACAAAAAGGGCCGTATCGTGTATGCCAATCAGCAATGCGAAGAGGTTATGGGATACGTAAGGGAAGAATTTTACTCTTCTGACTTTGATTTTTTTACCATGATTGAACCTGATTCTATCGGCATCATCAAGGCAAGTTTTAAAAAGCATATGAAGGGAGAAGATGTGTCTCCCTATGAATATTCCCTGATAGCAAAAACAGGGAAGAGAATCGATGCCATTGTCACGACCAAGCTTATCAGCTTTGGGGGCGAAAGCGCCATCCTCGGAATCATCACGGACATTACCGAACGCAAACAGGCAGAAGAGGCGTTGAGAAAGTCAGAGGAAAAATACCGCCACTTGGTAGAAAATACGAACGAGGTTCTGTACGCTTTAGATGAAAATGGCATAATTACTTATATCAGTCCCGTCGCCAAAACACTCAGCGGCTATAATCCATCGGAGATCACGGGCAGAAATTTTGCGGAGATTATCTTTAATGAAGATGTGGAGCGTGTCCAGGAGCAGTTCAAAAAGAATATTACGGGAGGGCCTGAACCAATTGAGTGTCGGATTGTAACCAAATCACGCGACCTCAAATGGATCCGATCATCCGGACGGCCCATCTATTTGAATGATCATTTTTTGGGCGTTCAGGGTGTGATGTCGGATATCACCGATCAAAAGAGAGCTGAGGATGAGATCAATTTTTCAGATTACATCAAAAGGATCACCAATCATCTTTTCTCCATGTTCAGCCGGAATGCAAAAAAGATCCGATTAGAGCTGGATGTGGGTGAGTTTTATCTGGACATCGATAAAGCCATCCCGTGTGGATTGATCATCAACGAGCTTGTCTCGAATGCCTTCAAACATGCCTTTCCCGATGGCAAATCCGGAAAAATTCAGGTCTTTTTGAAAAACAAATTGGATAGGTACACCATCCAGGTTAAAGATACAGGCGTCGGTTTTCCAGCCGATTTGGATTTGGGAAATACCGAAACTTTGGGATTGCAGCTTGTGCATGATTTGGTGAAACAAATCGACGGATCTTACGAGAAGCAAATCGACGGCGGCACCACTTTTAAAATAACCTTTTAGATAATCCTACCTTAAAAAAATTTCCTGAAATTTTTGCCATGCAAAACCGTCCATCTTCTTGAGGATCCCTTCACAAAGGATTTTATCTTTCTGAAACATTTCTGCAAGTTTACGTCTGGAGGGGAATTCATGGACGACAAAATCTGAAAGCTTCTCGATTTCTTTCTCTATCCAGTCTTGAGTGGAAATATCAGCCTCCATTTCTTCTCTGAGATAAGAGATATCAACTGCCGGTTTGAAGATGTATAGCCACCCTTTCTCATAGGGATCATCTTTTATATTACTAGCATTTTTGACCAATTCTTGATTGACATCGGTTATGGTGCCTTCAATTGGGGACACAAATTTCATTTTCTTTCGGTCCTGTTTGATGATGCACATTCTTCCCCTTTTGTTAAGGCGTTCTCCCGGGAAGTTGAGCTTGATCTTATCGATATCCCCAATGAGTTTTATAGGAAAATCGTCGATCCCTATTTTGATTCCTCCTCCGGGGATAGCTTTGTACCAAACATGTCCATTCGATATAAACAGTCCCTTCGGAATCACAAGTTTTCCTGATTTGAGCAGTTTCATAAATTCGTCATGGATTTTCATCGAGAGAGAGACAGAATCAATTGTTTTTTCTTCCTCTGCTGGATCGATTCTGCGGATAAGAAAATAGAGTGTTAAAAAAGTACCCGCGATTAAAAAGACAAGGAAGACGATCATTTCACACCTCCCTTATTAATATTTATATTGCTTCCCAATGTCATTTCATTCATTTAAACTGCAAAAAAGGTGCCAAAAGGATCAAATTTGTAACTATTTGTAAATAAATAAATTGAAAGAAATTTCGAAACCTGCTCATGTAGAGAAATGCCCCACATGTGGAAAAAATTCCCCATTTAATGAGTTAATTTTGAATAATCTCCTTTATGATTAAGTTTATTTTTAGTATACTAAGGCCTAATTGCACATCTTCTCATAAATTGATCATGAAAATTCGCCATTTGTCCTTGAGAACCAAACTTATCCTATCCTTTATCGGAGTGATTTTCTTCGGGGCGATCTTGACTATGATCTTTGGCTCTCGACTGGTCAGAGGAGCCATTATCGATGAGGCACAGGAAAAAGTGAAGTACGATCTTTCTTCGGCCTGGATGGTTTTTAATGAAAAGCTCAACCACATCGGTGACATCATCAGTTTTACCGCGGAAAGGGAGGGCATCCAGGATGCTATCGTAAACAAAAAAAATAATATTCTCCTCCGATATCTCAGCCGAGTCAGAATGCAACGAGGGTTGGATGTCTTGACCTTGACAGACAGCACAGGCAGGGTAATAGTGAGAACCAGAAATCCTGAAATAAAGGATGATGATCAATCTCAAGATGAAATCATAAAAAAGGCTCTGGACGGAGGAGATTTTGCCTCCCCGCAGATTGTCACCCATGAAGAGCTTATTAAGGAAGGGAGAGAACTCGCCGATCGGGCATACATGGAATTCGTCCCCACTCCTAAGGCATCGCCTAGACCTGAAGACAAAGAGATCAATGGCATGATGTTGAAAGCGGCTTCTTCCGTAGAAGACGACAACGGGAATCTTCTGGGAGTGCTCTATGGGGGTATTTTGATCAACAGGGACTTCACGATTGTCGACAGAGTAAAAGAGCTTGTGTACAAGGATATGAAATATAAAGGTCGGGAAATCGGAACAGCCACGATTTTTCAACATGATCTTCGGATATCCACAAATGTAAGAAATGAGAATAGACAGAGAGCTATCGGAACACGGGTATCCGATGAGGTCAATAAGGCTGTTCTGGAGAGGGGAGAGGCATGGATCGACAGGGCTTTTGTGGTCAACGACTGGTATATCACAGCATATGAACCGATAAAAAACATAGACGAAAAAATCATCGGCATCCTGTATGTCGGAATGTTGGAACGGCCCTATATCGATACCACCAAGAGGGTCATTATGGCGTTTGCCGTTATCGCTATCCTTTGTGTTTTCCTGCTCCTGGGTATCCTTATTTTTTCCACAACACGGATCATAAAACCTCTGCAGAAAATGGTGCTGGCCACTCAAAAAATTGCAAAAGGGGATCTTACGCATAAGCTCCACGTAAAATCGAAGGATGAGATCGGTGCACTCGCCGAGTCTTTCGACAAAATGACAGGAGAGCTCAGGATGGCGAACCAAAAACTCATCGAATGGGGAAAGACGCTGGAAAAGAAGGTAGATGAGCGGACAAACGAGATACGAGAGATGCAAGCCCATCTGATCCAGCAAGAAAAATTAGCGTCTCTTGGGAAATTGGCCGCCGGCGTCGCGCATGAGATCAACAATCCTTTGGGGGGGATTCTGATATACAGCCATCTGGTTCTCGAGGAAATGAAAAAAGAAGACCCTCATTACGATAATCTTGCGAAAATCGTCAAAGAGACCACACGCTGCAAGGATATCGTGAAGGGCCTTCTCCAGTTTGCCCGGCCGAATGAGCCTGAAGCGATCCAAATCAATATTAACGCCACCCTTGATGAAACCCTTTCCCTTTTGGAATCCCAGTCTATATTTCAAAACATAACCATAAAAAAACAATTTTCCGGCAATCTTCCCCCTGTTGTGGCTGACAGTGCACAGCTCCAGCAGGTCTTCATGAACATCGTTCTCAATGGAGCGGAAGCGATGGATGGAAACGGAAAATTCACCATCAAAACATCCTTGGGGGGAGATAAGAAGAACATTCATATTGAGTTTGCTGATACGGGGCATGGCATCAAAGAAGAAGACAAAAAAGGGCTGTTTGAGCCTTTTTTCACGACCAAAGAAGTCGGGAAGGGAACAGGATTAGGCCTGGCTATCAGTTACAGCATTATTCAAAAACACGAAGGAACGATCAAAGTAAAAAGCCAGGTGGGCAAGGGATCGACCTTTACTGTCATAATTCCGGTCAAAAGGGAAATCGAGCATGATGAAAACGGTTAACATCCTGATCGTGGATGATGAGAAAGTCATTCAGGATTCCTGTGAACAAATCCTTAAAAAAGAAGGCTACAAAGTTAAAGTTGCCAGTGATGGAAAAGAGGCCATGCATATGTTCAAGGAGGAGCTCTTTCACGTTGTCATTCTGGATATCAAATTACCTGGTATGGATGGGATCGAAGTCTTATCCAAAATAAAGGAAGAAAGTCCGGAAACTCCGGTGATCATCATGACAGGATTTGCCAGCATAGAATCTGCTGTTGATGCTTTAAAAAGCGGAGCTTTTGATTATCTCTCCAAACCTTTCACTCCGGAGGAGTTAAGAATCAGTGTAAGAAAGGCTCTAGAAAACAGACAAATATTTTTTGAAGGGATCTATCTACGTAAAGAACTTGAAAAACAGACTAAGTTTGACATGGTTCTGGGGAAGAGCGATGGCATGAACAAAGTGATGGATATTGTCAAGCGCGTAAGCCCCTCAGAAAGCACGGTTCTCATTACGGGTGAAAGTGGGACAGGAAAGGAACTCATCGCCAGAGAAATTCACAAACATAGCCTCCGAAGAGATGCGCCATTTGTTGTAGTCGATTGCGGGGCTCTCGTCGAAACTTTGTTTGAAAGCGAGCTTTTTGGCCATGTGAAAGGTTCATTCACAGGAGCTCACGTTACCAAGCATGGACGCTTCGAAGTGGCTAACGGCGGGACGATTTTCTTGGATGAAATAAGCAATATCAGCCTCAACATCCAGGCGAAGCTGCTAAGGGTTATTCAAGAGAGAGAAGTGATGCGTATAGGAAGCTCAAAACCCATTAAAGTTGATGTGCGTATAATCGCTGCCACCAATGAGAACCTGGCTGAGTGTGTCAAAAATGGGAAATTCAGGGAAGACCTTTTTTATCGTTTGAATGTTGTCCCTCTCCATCTTCCGCTGTTGAGAGATAGAAAAGAGGATATCCCTCTTCTCATCGACCATTTTTTGCACAAATACAACAGAAGATCCAAAAAACAAATAGTCGGTTTAAGTCAAAATGTTTTAAAGGCTTTGACGCAGTACGACTGGCCTGGAAACATAAGAGAATTGGAAAACACGATCGAAAGAGCCGTCGTGTTGTCTAAAAGTGATGAAATAGAATTGGATGCTCTTATTTATCATGGGATCAGTTCTGGATCCTCTCTTCTTCGCCCGATTGATGGAATATACAGAAGTCTAGAGGAAGTCGAAAAAGAGTACATAAAAACGGTTCTCCGTGCCCGTCACGGGAATAAAAGCCAGGCTGCCAAGGTTTTGGGGATTGACCGCAAAACCCTTTTTGCAAAAATAAAAAAATATCATATCCAATAGAACGTCCTTCCAATTGCCCATCTTCTTCATGTGACACCGACATTTTATCTGTCCGAGAGAAAAAGCTAGGGCAAAATTGAGCAGGAGTGGGGAGAAATTCCACAGTCTTCTTATTTCTCAAAACGTATTCTCCTGAAATCTTGTTCATCTCTCCTCTGATAGCATCGATTTTCTTGCTTTTTTTTTAAAAAAGGCACGGAAATTGCAGATATCTTCATCTCATGCAAGCTCAATGCTTTTTTTTAGAGCAGCTAAAAATAATTCAAAGGAAATAAGGAAAGAAAAAATGAGGGTTGTGAAATTATCAAAGGAAAATTTAGTCCCCTTCTTAGAAGTCATTTCAGAAAAGACAGGTCTCTGGGCTCCGGTAAGGAAACCCAACTCTGGACATGTATTTAAAGAAATCGATGATTTTACGCAAATCGATGTTGACTATACGCGTACCCTCCTCCCCCCAAAAAAAATCTTTTTGCCTCCGTCCTTTAACATGTTTAAGGCAAGCAAAAACAACTACGAAGAAGATTTTTCACATGTTTCTCCCAAAATCCTATTCGATGTTCACCCGTGCGACATTCATGGATTATTGATCATGGATCGATTTTACAGCTATGTCTTCGATGATCCTTACTATTCGAAAGCCAGAGATAACACATTGATCCTTGGCCATTCCTGTTGGCCTGATGAAAATTGCCTGTGCAAATCCACCAATACCCATATCGTGGAAGAGGGTTATGATCTTTTTTTTACAGATCTAAAGGACTCTTATCTCGTCTGGATCGGATCCAGTAGAGGAGATGATCTGATCCGGATAAAAGCGGAATTGTTTGACGAAAACATCGCTGACAAAGATATCCAGAGCTTCATACAATGGCGTGAGGAAAGGGATAAAGCTTTCCAAACAGAGATCAATTTCAGTTCCATGCCCGACCTTGTTGAGCTTAAATACAATGATACCCTTTGGGAAAAATTGGGAGATGCCTGTTTGGCTTGCGGGTCTTGCACGAATGTCTGTCCCACATGTAATTGTTACAATGTTGTCGATAAGCCAACTCTGGGCGAAGATTCTTCACAAATTGTCCGTTGCTGGGATGCCTGTACCCTCGAAAACTACTCAGAGGTGTCGGGTGGAGAAAACTTCAGAAAAAAAAGATCGGACAGGCTAAAACTATGGTATACCCACAAGCTTCAAGCCTACATATCCAAATATGGCAAACCCTCCTGTGTAGGTTGTGGCCGCTGCATAGCTACCTGTCCTGTGGATATCAATGTGAAAACAGTGGCCCATACGCTAGACGGTGACAAGGTGGATTCCTTCTGGAATCGATTCCACAAAGAGGTAAGAAAATGAGTGTTGATAAAAATGAATTAAATCCAAACAATCCATTCCTCCCCGAGCCGGCAAGAATTGTTCGGATGTATCCTCTAACAGAAGATGTCAAGTTTTTTCAAGTGCGGATTGCGGATATGGAGAAGGCTCTCGCCTTTAAATACCGCGTAGGACAATTTGCCATGCTGTCTGTCCTCGGTGCGGGAGAGGCTCCTTTTTCCATATCTTCTACACCGTCACGCCCCGGGCTTTTGGAATTCTGTATCAGGAAGACCGGGACAGTTACCGAGGCCCTGTTTAAGTTGAAAGAAAATAATATCATCGGAATTCGTGGCCCCTATGGGAATGGCTTTCCCGTGGAAAAGATCAAGGGGAAAGATGTCCTGATCGTAATGGGCGGTTTAGGAGCCGCACCGCTTCGTTCTGTTCTCCTTTATTGTCTCGACAACAGGGACCAGTTCGGAAGAGTTATTTTACTCCACGGAGCCAAAAAACCCTCTGAAATGATTTTCCGTGATGAGTTTCTGGACCTGAAGCAACGAGAAGACCTGGAGTGTTACTTGGCCGTGGATAAGGACGACACCAAAAAATGGAAAGAAAACGTCGGTGTGGTGACAACTCTCTTCCCGAGAATCAACGACATCAATCCAGAAAATACGTTCTCACTGGTGTGTGGCCCCCCTGTGATGTACAAGTTTGTTCTCAAGGAACTCGTCAAGCTAAATATTCCTAAGGATCAGATTTTGATGACCTTGGAAAGAAGGATGAAATGCGGGGTGGGAAAATGCGGGCATTGTGCCATTGACTATATCTATACCTGCCTCGATGGTCCCGTATTCACATATTGGGACGTCATCCATATGAGGGAACTCATTTAAGGGAGAATCGATGAATCAAGAAAAACTAAAAATCGGAATCTATGAACTCACAGGTTGTGCCGGAGATGCCCTGTTGATCCTAGATTGTGAAAAAGAGCTTATTGATATATTCAACGCGGTGGACATTCAATCCTTTCTGATGGCAAAAAGCGATAATATCGAAGGAGACCTGGATGTCGCACTGGTTGAGGGTTCTGTGACGACTGAAAAAGAGATCGAAGAGCTAAAAGATATCAGGAAAAGAGCCAATCTCGTCGTAGCTCTGGGATTATGCGCTACCGTCGGCGGCATTCAGGCCCGGTTTGGCGACCGGGAAGAATGGGAAAATAACTATAAAAATGTTTATGGCGATGCAAAAATGACACATGTCCAAGCACTCCCATCCAAACCCATCGATGAGTACATCGAAGTTGATTATTATCTTCCAGGATGCCCTATCGAAAAAGAACAGTTTTTGAATTTCTTCACTAGATTTCTGAAAGGCAATCCCCCAGAGAAGTCCCAAAATCCGGTGTGTGTCTCCTGCAAATACAACGAAAACGATTGCCTCCTTAAAAAAGGAGTTCTTTGCCTGGGGCCCGTGACAAACGATGGATGCGGTTCCATATGCATCAATCATAACCTTCCCTGCATAGGATGTTGGGGGCCTTTAGATGTCGCTAACAGAACAGCAGAATTCTATCTTCTCCAGGAAAAAGGATATGACGTCGAGGAGATCAAGAAAAAAATGGCAAACTATTCCGGCACGAAAATTGCGGAATTTTTTGAAAAGGTCGGAAGGGAGAAAAGATGAAAAAGATAACCATAGAACATTTGGCCCGAGTTGAGGGAAACGGGGGTGTGACAGCCACCATCGATGGCAAAGTCGTTACCGATGTGAAATTCAATATATTCGAAGGCCCTCGTCTAATCGAGAGACTGACTGTCGGAAGAACTCCGGAAGAGGATGTGAGTATCGCTCCCAGGATATGTGCCATCTGTTCCATTTCACATAAAAATGCTGTTCTTCGGGCAATGGAAAACGCATTGTCTATCACTGTACCGCAGAGAGTTTATCTGGCAAGAGAGCTCATGCACATGGGGGAGATGATCGAAAGTCATTCTCTTCATGTCTATTACCTGGCGTTGCCTGATTATGTGGGTTTTGCCAATGCCATAGCTATGGCCTCCAAATTCGCCTTTGAAGTCAAAATTGCCCTGGAAATGAAGGAATTTGGGAATCATATCATGAAGGTCCTGAGTGGTCGTTACATTCATGGTGAGAATCCGGTAATCGGAGGTTTCGGGAAATATCCGACAAAAGAAGAGCTTATCGGGCTAAAGAATCGGGCGATTCAGTTTATGCCTTTTGTTTATAAGACGGTTAGTTTATTCTGCGAACTGGATTATCCTGATTCTCCCGAAGAAGATACTCTGTATGCATGCTGTGAACCCGGCAACAATGCCTACGGCTTTTGGGGGGATGAGATCCTGCTTTCCACAGGAGAGAAAATATACCGGGACGACTATAAAAAATTGACGAACGAGTTTATTGTTCCCCACTCCTATGCCAAACGCAGCAGATATAACGGAAAACCTTACTCTGTGGGGGCTTTGGCTCGAGTGAATAATCTCGGAGATAGGCTTGAAGGGGAAACAGGAGAGTGGCATAAAAAATATTTCAATGACCGCTGGAAAAGGAACCCTCTCTTCCACAATGCCGCGCAGGCCCTAGAACTCCTGTACTGCTTCGAGAGAATTCCGCAGCTCGTCGATGAGATTCTACAACTTACTGAAGATCTTCCTCTTGTCGAGTATGTCGTAAAAGAGGGCAAAGGGACGGGATTGGTGGAAGCTCCCCGTGGCTTGCTCATTCACCATTACGAAATTAAAAATAAAATCGTGGAGCATGTGGATATCGTCACACCCACAGCCCAAAACGCTGAGGACATCGAAAGATACTGCCAAATTGCGGCACAAAAACTTCTTGATGAGGGTAAAGAGGAAGAAATCAGGGACCGATTGGACTTGGTGGTGAGAGCATTTGATCCTTGTATTAGTTGTTCTGCTCACTTGGCCAAAGTGAAACATGCTCCTCGGGAGAATTGGAAAGAGAGATTGGACAAAATCAGAAGCAAGAAGGTCCCGATCTTCGTGGGAGTTGGAAATCCGAGTCGATCGGATGATGCATTGGGGATCGATCTGGCCCAAAAAATGAGAGACAAGGGGATCAACAATGTTTGGGTGGAGACAGAATCCAACTTGAATGAAATACCGGTAAATATTCAAAATGGCCAACACGTGATATTTCTTGATGCAATCGATTTCCAAGAAACGGCCGGGAAAATCACTCTTCTCCCTCTCGAGTTTGTGTTCCGGAATGTCTCCTTAAGCCACAGAATCGCCCCGTTTGTCCAAGCATTGCTGGACAACAAACAGCTAAAAGACGCCTTTATCCTTGGCATCCAACCTGAATCTGTGGAGGAAGGAGGGGATATTTCTCTTGCCGTCCGCGAGGCAATCGGTGAAATTCTAGAATATTTCGAGAATTAAAGGACACATAGGAGAATTTTGATATTTCTGTGGATGGATAAATGATGAGTGAAAAGAGAAGGCTTCTGATCATTGATCCCGATCGAAAGGAGAGGCAAGATATGTCCGCGTTCCTTCGGAAGGAAAACTATTATGTTGAGAGCGGAGTAGGTCTTCCCGACGCAATAATGAAGTTATCCGAAGGATGTTTCAACTGTTTGATAATGGATGTGGATTTGCCTGAAATGAAAGGCTACGAGGCTGTATCAATATTGAAAAATATCGATCCCGAGATAAAAATTATTATGACGACCAAAAAAAATTCCAAAAGACTTGAGGCAAAAGTGAGGGAGCAAGACATCTTTTTTTACTTTATCAAATCATTCGGAAAAGAAGAATTGAATATGGCGATAAACAATGCTTTAGTTATGTAAAGGAGGAACAAAATGGATAAGACAAAAATTTTAATCATCGATGACGATCCTGATTTTGTGGATGCGGTCACTCCGATTCTACAGTCAGCACTGTATAATGTCGTCAGTGCTTCCAATCCAACGGAGGGCAAGAAAAAAGCCCTCAGTGAAAAACCAGATCTTATTCTTCTGGACATCATGATGGACAGTCTGTTTGATGGATTCTCTCTCTGCCATGAAATTAAAACATCGAAGGAATTCGAAAGCATGAAGGACACTCCTGTTATTTTTGTCTCTGCTGTGAAAGAGATGACTGGTTCTCGATTCCAATTCAAAGGTGAAGAACAAGGACTTCGTGGGCCCGATGATTATATTGACAAACCCGTAAATCCTGATGATCTGATTGCCCGCATTCAAAGACTCTTAAAGAAATGAAGGAGCCTGGAAGAAGCCATTTGTGAAACATTTCGCAAGGATAATTTAATGCTAGATAAAAAGCCCGTCGTGCTTGTAATCGATGATGAGGAGTCCATGCGTGACTCCTGTAGCTTGATCCTCGCTAAAGATGGATTCCAGCCAGAAACAGCAGAAAATGGGATTATTGGATTAGAGAAGGTGCAAGATGTCAAGCCTGATATTGTCCTTATCGACCTGAAGATGCCTGGTATTAGCGGATTCGAAGTGCTCGATAAAATAAAGGAATATGATCCGAACATTGTATCAATCGTAATCACTGGATATGCAACCATCGAATCAGCTGTGGAGGCGATGAAAAAGGGCGCCTATGATTTTCTTCCAAAGCCTTTTACTCCCGACCAACTTCGCATCATAATCAGGAGAGGATCAGAGAAGAAACGGCTTATCCAGGAAACGGAGCGCCTCCGCAGAGAAAAAATGCTCATTGAGGAAAATTTCATCACCATGGTTTCCCATCAGCTAAGAAGTCCATTGGGTACTATCGCTCAGTATTTTGAAGTTATATTGGGAGGGATGGTGGGCAAGGTTGAGCCTAGACAGGAAGAGATGCTAGCCAAAGCCAGAGATCGCCTAAAAAGCCTGATGGGATTGATAAACGACTGGTTAGACATGGCGCGAATGAATAAGGGACAAATAGTGGACAGACTCAAACCGCTCTCTTTGAAAGAAGTATTAAAAGACATCATGGAGTTCATGCAACCGAGTGCTCAAAAAGAAAATATCCAACTTGAGCTCGTTCCCTATTCAGGGAAGGACTGGGTTCCGGGTGATGATGAAACGTTAAAGCAGGTTTTTTCCAACCTCATCACGAATGCCATTAAATACAACAAACCAAATGGCACGATAAAGGTATCCCTGGAAGAAACCGAGGATTCTGTTGCGGTCAATGTCGAAGATACAGGGATAGGCATTCCAGAGGAGCATCTGAATTACATCTTTGATCAATTTTATAGGATCAAGAAAAATGATGAGAAGAAATCTAGCGGCACTGGACTTGGGCTGTCCATTGCGAAGAAAATTGTTGAAGCTCACGGAGGAACAATTCAGGTCACGAGTGAAATAGGAAAGGGAAGCACCTTCACGGTTTTTCTACCGAAGACGAGTCAGGAATCTAGAAATAGCTGAAATGAACGCTTGGTTGCGGAGCTTCGCTGAGTTATCGTCTGAGCAAAAAAAAATAGTCCAAATGCCTTCCCGGGAGAGCAGTCTTGTTTCCGGGCCTCCGGGTTCGGGGAAAACTCAGGCGCTCGTCCAACGGGCCGATTATCTCATTCAATCCCAAAAAATCTCGGAAGAAAAAATCCGGCTTTTTGTATCTACCGATGTCATGGAGAAATTCATCAGGCCGGAGATCAAGAGCTTAGGTTATCCAGACTGATCTTTAACACTTATAAAATTGATCTTTTTTAATTTCAACAACTTAAAGACAATAAAAAAGCTCTTGGCACTACACTTTGCTCTTTTTGAGTTAAAATTCATAGCTCACGTATTGTTGG
>Ga0114930_10001771_pt1 | contig 20131 bp, 17 predicted proteins | sample AnhtaG_FD_87300 | JGI IMG/M metagenome (GOLD analysis project Ga0114930, IMG submission 87300) | Deep subsurface microbial communities from Anholt, Denmark to uncover new lineages of life (NeLLi) - Anholt_01485 metaG | ecosystem: Environmental > Aquatic > Marine > Oceanic > Sediment | place... | reverse complement strand
CTTCGAGACTATTAAAAAATCTCATGGTGTGGATGAAGGTTATATCTCATATCTTGCTGAGCGGTACTTTTCCCAGCTAGTCAATTAAATGGATTAATAGGGCTGAATTACACACTTTGGCTAGTTGTTCAGACGTTTATTAGAGTTAGCGTTTAGTTCACCTGATTGTTTTAGTACCACCACTCCGGTGGTTCACCACCATCATCATACCACCAATCGCTGTAACTAGTTTCACTTCTCCAGAAGGTCCAAGACGCATACATTGCCCCGTCCGATACGGCTATACCGACTACTAATCCCACTTTTTCCAGTAAAAATTTCTCTTATTTTATTGCAAAAGCCAATCAGTATTATCTGGATATCCCTTAATATTATATAACCAATCTAACCATGGAATATTACCTCCCGTTTCGGATATCCATATGTCATATGCCTTTTTCACTAATGGTGGGCCAGTTCCGGCTTCTCCTGTCCAAAATGTCCAAGATGCATATTGTCCTCTATTATCATCTACTATACTGACAACTGATGTTTTCAATGGTGCATGAAGTAGCCAAGCCCTATGTAATGGACTGGACATCCAACTATCTACTATAGTTCGTGCAAGGTTTTGTCTACTAATCCCACCCCACGAAGCACCCCATGCATTCTCACCATAAGAAGCACCCATCGGCGTGTGGAAAAGTTCTCCCCGATCTGCCATCTCCTCGGTATGCGCCTTAGATAACCTATATAAATCATCATCCCATTTAGTAGGTGGCACACCAGCATTCTCCCTTTCCGCATTTACTAGCCTAAAAGTCTCCTTTTCCAGTGCTAGTAAATCCTGCTCTTCTTGTTCGGCTTGTTCTTGAGCTTGCTCTCTTTCCCTCATCTGGGCGATGAAAGGCTTGGCATCATTTATAGCAATGGCAAAACTAACGCCTTCTACTGCTTCGTGCACGACTTTAGCAGTTGCTATTCCTATTACTTCTCCCTTGAAATTTGTTAGTGGTCCACCACTATTCCCTGGATTAATGGCAGCATCAGTTTGAATATAATCAACCCCCTCACCTGTTCGAAATGCTGATATTATTCCTTTTGAAACAGTTGCACTACCCTCCAAACCAAGAGAATAACCTATGACTATAACCTCTTCTCCAATTTCTAACTCATCGGAATTACCAAGGGCTACTATCGGGAGGCTGAAACCGCTCACTGTAATTTTGATAATTGCCAGGTCTCTAAGCTCATCCCTACAAATGACTGTGCCTGGAGATTGCCCGCTATCCATCAAGATGACTATTGCTGACTCGACACCTTCCACAATATGGTTGTTGGTGAGTATATAGCCCGATTCATCAACAATCATTCCTGAACCAATGCCATCCTCAACTTCTACTCTGACAACTGCAGGCTGAACCTTTGCTACAATACTAGTTACATCTTCCTGTGCCGGGCCGGTTTCCTTGAAGAATTGGGTGACCTTGCTAATTCCAGTTGTAACAAAACCTGAGGAGATGTCTTTGTAGGTAGCTAAGGGTTCGAAGCCTACAAACGCGCCTATCAGAACAATACCCAAAAACGAAAAGAAAACTAGCTTGAAACTGGGTTTGATTCGCTTGTATTTCCGGCTGCGCAGCACTGAGATGATCCAGATTAGAAATCCAACCTCCAGCAGCAACACCAAGGTGCCTGATGTCGCACCAGTTTGGTGTGTAAATAAGAGATAAGCAGTCCAGACTATCAACCCTGAGCCGACAATAACTAGGAGATTTAGAAGCAATTTGCGAATCTTCAGAAACCTTGAACTATAAGCGATTTTATCCCTTATAAGTAGACCGGCTATAACGAGTCCTGCCGCAAGAACCAGAATACCCCAAGTGCTTGGCGCTCCCCAGATACCAAGCAGAATCGATACTCCAACAACAATGACAATAGCTCTAATAATATTTACTGCGAGTTTGGTAGAAGGTTGGGGGGCTTTTACTTTGGTCAAGTAAAGCCTCACTTTTGGCAAATAGAGATTAACCATATCTGCGCTCAGACTAATAGCTACCCATATTAAAGAAAAAACAAGTAGACTGGCTATTATCCTGCCAGCAATAGTTTTAGCGTCTAGTGGTAACATAGAAACCTGAACAGATATATAAACACCTAATAAAAGGAACCAGTGTAAGAAGGGAGCACGCGTCCTATCAATAACTGACCGTCTTGGTTCCCATTTCGCCTTGAGTAACCACTGGTTGAAAGCGTCAAAGGCAATCCTTCTCAGCCACAGGCCAGCAACCCAGAAGGCGAGAAAGATCAACAGTGGTATAGCTACTGCAAGCCAATTGTCGTTTATCCACTGAACCCACTGAGTCATTGCTCTTCCTTACTTCTCCTATTACTGTCTATTAATCAACCTGCAATCAATAAAGAATGAAGTCCCTTTTGAATAGCCTAGACTATAATGTACAGTCTGCACTACTTGATTTGACCCTCGTTGTAAATCATTATAGATGAAGTAGGGGTTAGATACTAGACTAGAGATCAACGGGAGAATTAACTCACTGGGGGGAAAAAGAGCGTTTCATTTCTTGCTAACAAATTGACGGTTTATGTGGGGCGCCGAATTAAGTCATACAATACTGACTTTAGTATCGTCCTCTTCATTTGAAGAGGGGGGAAAGGTTCCTGTTCCTGTTTTGTTCTATTGCTTACCATTTGCCTCGTATGTATCTCTTTTTACTTAGCCATTTTAGCCATGGCATACCTCTAGCCTCATGTTGCCATTCATTATATATTCTCGTTACCAATTCCGGGCCACCACCTACACCAGAAAATGACCATGCTACATAAGTTCCATCTTTTGACCTTGTGTAAGCAACGCCTGCATTTTGTACACCACGGTACAAAAGCCATGCTCTATGTAATGCACTACTTAACCAAGTGGAAACAACATCTTTGGGCAACAACTTACCTTTTGTCATGTAGCAGAGTTCACCACCGTGTAAGCCATTACGGTTAGAATGAAATTGATACCCTTTTCGGGCCATATCGTTGGTATGGGCTTTGGCTAAAAGATAAAGGTTTTGATCCCAGCGCACTCTGGGTATGCCTCGACGCTCTCTTTCTTTGTTGATTAGGTCATGAATAATTGAGTTGGCATGTACCATGCTATTTGCATTTTACCATGGAATGTTCATCAACCAAAACCTAGTAGAACGAGGTTATACATTGTGGCGGTTTGTTACCGCCCCCGCAAAAAGGTGCGCTGAATTTCACGCCTGAAGGCTAGGCGTGACACTATGACTCAAAAAAAGGAACGATTTTTATAAAGACTAGTTTTACTTGACACAGTCAATCGTGAGATCAGACTCCTGGCCTTCATTGAAACAGGAAAAGAGGCTGCTTGACGGAACACTTGCGGCGACTTACAATTAAGCTTAAGGGAAACGCGACGGTAGAGTATGGATACCGAACACAGGCAATTGACATCTGACGATTCATTGGTCGAGATACTGCCTCAAACACGCCGCTATAGACTTGAGGAATCTGGCCTGGCTTCGTTTGATGGCTCATCTATTACCTATCATCGAGTCCATTACACGGATAATTTGGCCGACCCAGAAGAAAAAGTTCGTGCTGACCTTTACCTCGATCTTGTTGAGAAGTACGGCTATTTCTCAGAGGACTGCATAGTCATGGAGAAGTATCACAAGATTGGCCATCCCCGGAAGAAGTCGGATGCAAAGATAGACATTCTCGTTAACTATCCTGATGGCAAGCCATTCATGGTCATTGAACTTAAGTCCCCCGAAGACTACGAAGACTACATGGAGACAAGCATCCAAACCCAGCTTTTCAACCTTGCGGCGGTCGAGAATCAAGGTCATAACTCCATTCGTTATCTACTTTATCACACACGCTTCTGGGAAGGTCTAAGATTAAGAGAAAAGACTATTTGCATTGATTACTCTAAATATCAGAGCTTTGATCAGTGGAATACAGCAGGTCGACAGAACCTACGGGCGATTCCAGAAAAATACGGGATCGTTCGCGTTCCCAAGTTTATTAAAGGTGGAGAGCACGACTTACGAACCGATGTACAAAGGGATGAACTTCAGCGTGTGCGTAAGGACTTACACAATATTCTATGGGGTGGTGGCAAATACCAGAACGAGCTTTTCTTTAATCTCGTTGGCCTCTTTCTCGTCAAGATATATGACGAGAAGGAAACGGTTGAAGGTGAAGCTTACCAATTCCAGATCTTCTTCCAAGATGGGGCTGCGGAATCATCTGACACGGTCTATGACCGTATGAACGAGCTGTATTTCCGTGCACTGCAGCAATATTTGGGATATACGAAGGACGAGTTACGTAAAATTAAAGATATAGTATTTGATTCACAAAAGGTTAGATATGTTGTGGAAGTTCTCCAAGACATCTCTTTCACTGTGAACAGGTTTGACGTTATTGGTGACTTCTTTGAGGGCATCGTTCGTGGTGAGTTTAAACAGTCCAAGGGGCAGTACTTGACACATACAAACCTTGTTCAGTTCATGGTGCAAGGGCTAAGAGTCGGTGATCTCGCTCTTGAGTTAGTCAATAATGAGAAGAGACTCCCATACATTATCGATCCCGCGTGCGGATCCGGGGCATTCCTGATTGAGTGCATGAAAGTGATTACGGAACACGTCATGTCAAGGCAGGACTTGGTCCGAAAAAGCTCTTCAGTCAGAGACCTTACCGCAGAGATGTTCCCCGAATTTAGGCATAACGCGTGGGCGAGACACTACGTATACGGCATCGAAATCAACGGGGACTTGGCTGCGGCAACAAAAGTGAACATGGTAGGCCACGGGGACGGATCGGCAAATATTGAGGCCAAGGATGCTCTGATTCCGTTCAGAGACTTCTCACTGGGTATGCTTCAGATATCGAAACCTTCAGATGTATATCCTCTCATAGTAAACGAGCAGTTTGACATTGTATTATCCAATCCACCGTTCAGCATCACAGTTGATCGAGATACTGCAAGGACTTTCCCTGAAAGTTATATACAAGGCGAAGAGATATTGCGGAGATTGCGATCGGAGAACGAACTGGAAGTGGCAACGGAGCTGCTGTTCATCGAGCGATATTATCAACTCCTTCGACCAGGCGGTAGATTAGCTGTCGTTCTACCAGAGAGCGTTTTTGACACCAGCTCAAATAGGGGGATCAGGCTTTTCCTATTCAAGTACTTTAAAGTGTTTGGGATAATTTCGCTTACTGCGGAGGCTTTTTCTCCATACACCACAACGAAAACAAACATCCTTTTTGCAGAAAAGAAAACAAATGCAGAAGTGTTGCGTTGGAACGAAGCTTGGGAACGCCACATTATGAGGTATAGGAAACTCCGGTATGAGATTAGAAAATACCTAGAACAACCATCAATCTATAGGAAGATTACAGAAATAGTCGGCAAGTACAGTAAAGAAGTCGGCATTGATTACGATGACAATGTGCAAGACGAGGTAGCGACAACAGTTGTTAACTACATACGGGAGAAGAGCGGATTCGGCGAATCGCCGAACCTAATGGAGGAAGTAGTATCTCTGATTACCGACTATTTCGAGGACGCAACTGAAAAGCAGAGAGAAGAGTTAGGGGCCATCATACAGCGCAAGCAGTCCCTCAAACCGGCTTTGGAAGAATATGTTGGTCTTGTACGGTCAAAGGAAAAGCTAGTCGAACTGCTTGAGGACTTGTTGGGTGAATTCTTTGATTCAGGCCACAAAGATCTTACCATTAGTGAATTAATTAATGAGTATGACGAAGATATCCGCTACGCCGACGAATACTGGTGGGTTTTCAAGTTTGTTACCAAGGAGCTTCCCAAGTATAGAACCATTTTGGCTCATGCTGAAAAGATTGGCTATAAGCGTGGTGTAAGAGGTGAGGAGAATCGCCCCAATGAGCTTTTTTCTATGTCAGAGGACATAATAGAGATAGATGTTCAAGATCCCAAGACTATCCTAGATGAGTTTGTTGCTAATGTCAGATGGAGATCCGCAACGGAGCGTTCAATATGAAAACAATAACCATTTTCCCGGAGGATTTTGCACGTACGTTTACACTTATTGCAAGGTATGACACGCATTATTTTATTAAACATGATATCCCTGAATTCCTCAATTCACTTTCAAACACTGGGTACTCTCGTTTCAGGAATTTTTTCCGTGGCCTACGGAGTGGAGAGTATATCCCGAAAGACAGCTATTCGGACGTAGAGACTAATTATGTGTACCTGACAATAGGCCAGTTCTCTGGAACAACTGTGACTTTTGAGGGTTTGACTTTTTTGGAAGAGTCAGTCGGGGGGAAATACGTAAACATCAGAGTGAATCCTGGAGATTTGGTTATCACTCGATCTGGGACAGTAGGCATAGTTCATGTGTTTGAGCCGCCAGATGATAAGATCTATGTGCCATCGCACCACTTAGCCATAGTGAAAATTTCCAGTGACCAAAAGCAAGCATCAGATTACTTCAGGTTGTTTTTGCAGGGTAAATTTGCACGAAGCTATTTTTGGGCATTTGCTACAGGTAAGAGCCAGAAGGAGATAAGCAACTGGTCTATCAAGAGTATTCCGATTCCCCAGTGCGAAGAACCGGAGAAGGTAGCAGAGAAATGTAAGGAGATAGAGCGAAGGATAGAGACTTTAGAACAGGAAGCGGAAATGATGAGACAGGAGAAGGAACGAGTCCTATATGAGGCCATATGTGGGCATTAAAGGATAACCACGGACGGAGGTAGAAGGATGAAAGTATCAGAGGAAATAAGGGAACTGGACGAACTAGAATTTGAACAACCTTTAGAAGAAGAACTTGAGCGTGTGGAAGTTCCTCCGTCCATGAGGACAGTTTATACTGAAAAGGGAGACCCCGAAGTAGAATCACTCTACGGCAAATATAAAAGGGGGAAACTTGTATTACAACCAGATTTTCAGCGTCATTTCGTATGGGATGTAGTGAAGTCAAGCAGGTTAATAGAATCGGCACTTTTGGAGATTCCTCTTCCAGTAATATATCTATCTGAAGAGAAGGACGGAAAGGAATATGTTATAGATGGACAACAGAGGTTAACTGCCTTTTTCTCATTTGTCGATGGGAATTTCCCGGACGGAAGACCCTTCAGCTTGTCAGGACTGAAGGTGTTCACTGAATTGAATGGACAGTCTTTTAGAAGACTAAATGAAGAGCACCAGGATAAAATAAGATATAGCAAGATTCGGACTATTACTTTTAGGAAAGAATCGGAGGGGAACCTGAAGTTTGAGATATTCGAAAGATTGAATACTGGGGCTGTATCTCTAAATGATCAGGAATTGAGGAATTGTATTTATAGAGGCCGCTACAATGAGTTGCTGAAGAGACTCTCTAAAGACAACGATTTTACCTATATACTGGGTCTTAAAAAACCAGATACTCGAATGAAAGACATTGAACTCGTTTTGAGGTTTGCGGCGTTTAATCATGCTACCTATCTGAATTACAAACCACCCATGAAAACATTCCTAAACCTCGATATGGCAGATTTCCAGCATATATCAGGGAGAAAGGCCGATGACCTGGAAAATGCGTTCAAGAACTCAGTGATGGTAATAAGATCCTTGCTGGATACTCACGCTTTCAAGAGGTTCTATAAGGGCGACGAAGATAACCCGAACGGATACTGGGAACCAAGGAAATTCAACGCCTCTTTGTATGATGTCCTTATGTATTCTTTTGCGAGGGAAGAGAAGAATAGGGTATATCAGAGTTTGGACTCAGTCCGTGAGTCGTTTATACATCTAATGACTAATGACCAAGCGTTCATAGATACGATAGAGCTTTCAACCAGTAGCATTCAAGCCGTAACGACGCGATTCGATAAGTGGCGTCTGACATTGCAGGGTATACTCGGTATTGCTCAGAAAGAGCCTCGCTGCTTTTCCCTGAAATTGAAGCAGGAACTATACGACAATGACCAGGCCTGCGCAATATGCGGTCAAAGAATACACCATATCGATGATGCTGCCATTGACCATGTAGAGCAGTACTGGATGGGGGGTAGAACCATACCCGAAAATGCAAGACTGACTCACCGATACTGCAACTGGGCAAGACCAAGGAAAGAAGCCACGTAGGGAAAACCGCTCAATATATGCATAAACGCGAACCACGGGTCAGCTGGAGGCAAAGGCAAATACCGCACTAAACAACATACTTGTGGTTCTATCTATGGAACCCTTCGGCCTAGCGGATTGGATTCGAACATTTACTTTGACTGAACATTAAGCCAAAATGTTGTATGTTCAGCAGATCAGTTCAAAGGGATTAAAAGGTATTGCGCCTAACCAAAACTGCAAAATAGCTAACAAATAGCTAACGGACGGAACGCAACTGGATAATACAAAACGGTACTATACGCACAGACTAAGATTTTCGGGGTGGACAGTAAAACACCAAACTGAACGTAAAAGTACTATTAGGGACACCGTCTAACAGACTTTTAATCAGGGTTAGCTTGGCGAAAGGGCAAATACCGCCCTAAACACTATGCCTGTGGTTCTATCTATGAACACCTTCGGTCTACCAAAGCTAGTAAGCCCACCCAATTGAGGGAGTTTAGAAAGAATCAGGGTGTCAAGACACTAGATCAACCGACACCCTGATTTTACTTATTATCCACTAAAATATCAAGGCTTAATCCCTATTCCTTTGGTAGCAGTAGTAGGATCTAAACCAGAGATTTTTGTGTTCTGGGTTCGACATAAAGAATTTGCTAGTTAATCATACGCATCATACGCCTTCGACAAAACACGCGATGCGCCGTGTCCAGAAGAAGGGGATATAGCAGTTACACTACAAGGTCACAGCATCAATGATTTTCAGCTGGATCCTCGCAACTAGGGGCATCTGATGGGAGGGGAGGCCTTGTACCTTTAGAATCCTCGTAGGCAAGTAGTCGAACGGGATAGTTGATTGTTATGCCTTCTTGGGCAAAGCGCGCATGGAGACGCTTAATGAGCTCACTTTTTACACGGAATGAAGCGATTCGGTCTGTTGCATACAACCAAACCCAGAAGTTAATGTTCGAGTCTCCGAATGCGTCATACGCGAACCACGGTTCACGCGTCTTGATAGCCTCGGGTAGCTCTTCAATTATTTCCCGAGCCACTGCCAAGGCTACTGCTTCCACTTGAGCCAGGTCACTGCTGTAGCTGACGCCTGACTCTACCATTACTGCTAGTTCCATGCTTGGACCATAATAGTTTGTAATTATACTATCGACTAACCGGGAGTTAGGAATAACCATCATATTATTGAAAGTCGTGCGAACACGTGTGCTGCGCCAGCCCACATCGACAACATATCCTCTTTCACCGCTGTCCAGTTCGATATAATCACCGACGCGTACCATTTTGTCTAGCACAAGCTGGGTCCCGGCAAAAAAGTTACTAAGAGTGGGCTGAAGCGCTAAAGCTACTGCTAGCCCGCCAATTCCCAATCCTGCTATCAGCGGACTGATTGAAATTCCACAATAGTCCAGTAGCATGAGTAAGCCAACTAAAGATACAATTAGTATCGCAATCCTTTGTACGAGACGGACGAGGCTATGACGTACTCTTTTCCTATGCAGATACCAGCTCAGTAGCAGTCCTCCACTTCGTGCCAATCCATAAGTAACGAGAATAATCGTGACGGCGACAGTGACTTTTCCGAAGTAAGAGCGCCACAGCACTAGATAGGGCAAGGAATTCAGTGCTAGGAGAAGTCCCAACAATACTATCAGAAGGAAAATAGGCTTGGAGAAGCACAGCAATAACTGTGGAGCGAGGGCGGTTTTACTCCGCTTTTCCAACTTTCGCCTTATGTATCCCATGCTCAACAGAACTAAATACGCAATAAAAATAGAGGCAACTAATAATCCACTCGCCCATAAGCCTTCTAGGAGTGGAGAACCTGACACGAATTGTGGCATTATTACTCGCCTCCCATAGACAGCAATATTGTAATCATGCGAGCTCCCACGTTTTTACCTATTGTAGCACAGGTAGAACTACACTAGAAATCTTCCTGTGCCTCTTAATCATCTTGGCAGCGGGGGTTGGATTCGAAGGGGACAGGGGGCGTATTAACGACTCCACTCTACTGCAACTGAATGTCTAATGCTCTGCTAATTAGAACAGACAACTTCAAGAAAGAGTCTCTGGCATCACTGACTATAGCATCATCACCCCGTATCATTCCAAGCAGTCTAGACAAATTGGCTATCTGTGCGATTATGTCCCGTTTCAGTTCCTCGATGTTTCGTGGTTCTTCTATTGTCAAAATTGGCCTCCTGTTTCATATTGCATTGTATCACAATGAAAAGGGTGCTCCAATCGGGGAAAGGGCAAGAGAATAAAAAGGGAAGCATCCCTGCTTCCCCCTGACAATCTTGGTAGCGGGGGGCTGAATTCGAGCCCACGACCTTCGGGTTATGAACCCGAGTAATATAATTAGAAAGCACCCAACTTCCAGTAGAATTGCCGCCACCTAATGGCTTACATAATTACTATATATGGACTTTTATGAAATAATCACAGGCTGCTTGTTAATCCTGAAGCCCCAAAATACAGGGTGACTTAATACCTGGGCATACCATACCAGCCCTCTAGGATTCTCAAGAACAACAGCTCATCCCCAGAAAATGGCAATTCCAACGGTGTCGACAATCCACCCAATAGCTTCTCCAGAAAGGAAGCTTGCGTGCTATACTCCTCTACTTCAGGCAAAGTGATACCAGCTAGGCTAGCGGCAATGTCTATGGCCGTATCCAGGCCTCCCAACTGATCTACCAGTCCGAGATCTAGTGCCTGAGTCCCGGTATACAACTGACCCGTAGCCATCTCTGTCACACGCTCTACCGGTAGGTCTCTACCCTCAGCTACAGTAGCTACAAATTGACTGTAAAGGTCATCAGTTATATCCTGCATTATCTGCCGCTGCTCATCGGTGAGTGGCCATATACCCATGTCCTTATGTTTACCTGTCTTGATAATCTCCAACTCCAGTCCTAACTTTTCTAATAGCCCTTCAATATAGATGAACTGGCTTATTACGCCTATACTACCAGTGAGAGTACTGGGATTGGCTATAATTCTATCTGCATATGCTGAAATATAATAGCCGCCAGAGGCAACTATATCACCCATAGATATTATAACTGGCTTGCCCGTGTCCTCCTTGAAACGGCGTATCGATGTAGCAATCTCCTGAGAGGCTGCTGCCGAACCCCCCGGGCTATCAATACGTAGAACGACAGCCTTTACCCCACTATCATGTTCAGCCATTATTAGGTACTCCCTAACTAGCCTAGGGCTAATGCCGCCGCTCACTAGCAAGCCCTGCTGACCTGAATCAGCAATAACCCCACTCAAGCGAATCAGAGCTACTTTCCCTTTCTCGGCCGTACAACCGCTTAGGGTAACTACCAACATAAATGCCATAAATATCATGCAGAGTACTTTCGATCTCATTGCTTTCACTGCATTCTACCTCCTTTGACATCAATGCACGATCCAAGATTAATACTATCATATCTAACAATACCTGGTTGAATCTAACCTAGCATGGAGTCCCTGTATCTACGGAAAGAGATATTGTGAGACCGATACAGGTCAATGCCTCCTTTAGGGTCCTCTGATGCTGTAATTTCTGCTGATACCGCTATTGGATCTGCAACCAAGCCTTGCAATATAACCGTTCTCCCAAGGGCTGCCTGGTTCAATGTACATGGTTTTGACTTCTACTCGGTTTAACCAGCCTCTTACTACCTTAGCTGTAAATTCAGGCCCCTTATATTTGACTCAGTATCTGTTCCAGCTGTGTTAGATTGCACCCAACTACTGCCTGTCTGTCGATGACTGTAATCCTTCGAATAGCTCTGGCTCTTTATGATCGATTGTATTGTAACCCTTGACACATCTAAAATACTCATATCCCAAAGCCTCGTCTCTGTATTTATGGGGTAGATTTCTGAAAAAGCTATTAGGGGAGATCTGGCTTTGATGGCAGTTGATGGCCTCCAACTTCTGGGAAAGGTACTTTCTAACATCAATAATTGTGGTTATCTCATCTTCAGGTGTTCCCAGAACTTCGGGATCAAAATGTGGCTTTTCACCACGTTCCAGTGCCAATCTGTTTATCATGCGTAACCTGGTAATCGGAGCAGCTATATAATAGAGTTTGTTGGGGTGCCAGGGTTTGAGTTCCTTCTTACATTTAAATTCAGGATCATCTGCAGTGTGAAAAGCCTGCAAAGTCACCCTGTTTGCCATTATGTGATCCGGATGTCCGTAGAATCCCCTTTCGTTATATGTCACAATAACGTGGGGGCATACACGGCGTATGATATCCACAAGCCTCCCTGTGGCCTCTTGCATGTTTGCCTCGGCAAAGGCCTGTGGATGATGATTATCCGGACTTCCTGGCATACCAGAATCACGGTATCCCAAATAATACACTGATTCCACCCCCAATATTTTTAGCGCCTTTCCCAACTCAAGCGCCCTGATATCCTCTATTTTCAGACCTGGAGAGGGAAGAACAAAGTCTGGATTCAATATTTCACCGACTTCCCCTCTGGTACCATACACGAGAACGGTTCTTATCCCTTCTGCAGAATATTTTGCCAGTATCCCACCAGTCCCGATAGACTCATCATCGGGGTGTGCGTGAACCACCATTAAACTTAGCTCAGTATTCATATTATTCATGGCAATCTGTGGCTTCCAGGAAGTAGAATTAAAGGATGGTCCTATTGAAATACTATAAATCTTAGTTGTAGCGATTTACCCCCATAAACTATACCACTATTTAAGTTAGTCCTGTAGGTATAATCACTGGCATTATAGTCATTGGAGCAGGTAGCCGATAGCGTAATGCACTATGCGGTCGAATATGATTGTACTCCCTCCTGGCCTGCCCCTATAAACTAGTCCAGTTGTTAGGCTAGTCTGGATTAGAAAGTTGTACAATTTATGAGGTAAGGTCAGTCCTCATCATGAAACAAACCTCTGCTATCTACTAAACCATGTAAACAAACCGGCGCCTACTAAAGTTATCACTGCCCCAAAGTAAAACGCTGAGTTGATACCAGTAAAATCGGCTATCACTCCACCTGTAATTGGCCCCACCACCATGCCGATGCTAAATGCCATACTAAACAAGGCAATACTCGAGCCCATGCCGTATTTCTTGCCTTGCTCTACCGCCAGGGCGGAGGCTGCAGGAATGGCAATAGCATTACCCACACTGCCCAAAACGGCCAACACCAGTAACAGGCCAAAGGTATTTCCCAGTGGTACCACCATCAGGAATATAGAGCTGACCAGGCAGCCAACAACAACCAAAAATCTTCGGCTCAAACGGTCAGCAATTCTACCAGAGGGTATTCCCAGCAATGACATGAGCAATATGTTGACTGTCAGGAGGATGCCAACCAGTGATGGGCGTAAGCCCAGACTATAAGTGGCTAGAATAGGTAGGAAGATGAAAAAGATACTCCTGCCCAGGGCAAGGGTAAACCGGAATGAGAAAAGACCGATAATCATGCCACTTCGGCTCATTTCTGCAAAAGATGGGTATGAAGTGGTCGACTGCTTGGGTTAATACCAGCTGGCATACTAGAACGACCTTGGACTATAATAACCAATCTCTTCCTCCATGGCAGTATAGGGCACATCCTAGCTAATATGATTACCCTATACTTCTTCGGCAGATACCTGTGTGCATTACTTGGAGAGAAGAAATTCCTCACCGTATACTTCATAGGAGGCATATTAGGGAATATCTTCTACATACTTCTGGGGCCACCCCTTTCCATAGCTATTGGTGCCTCGGGAGCCATCTTTACCTTGGGAGGATTACTAGCAGTAATGAGGCCGAGGCTGAGAGTTTATGTATTTCCCATACCAGTCCCGCTTCCCCTCTGGGTAGCAGTCATTGGCGGTTTCTTAATACTCTCCTTTTTCCCAAACGTAGCGTGGCAGGCTCATCTTGGGGGTCTGGGATTTGGTCTAACGATAGGTTATTTCTTCAGAAAAAGGGAGCGGAGTTTCTTTTAGTCTGAGCCACAGATTATCACACCCGTTTTGAACATTCTGGCTAATCGTGCAACACGTGGCGTTTGTGACACATATCTTTGCCACTTTAGTGGAAACGTGGTATCGTTCTCAGTAATAGTGGCCCGAGGCAGGCATATGCTATGGATAGCCATGACATTGTGCACGTTGCAGTACTTCCGCCGAACATAGTTGAGGTAGACCACATACGAGGAGTCGCATCCATTATCGATAAGGACCTCTATGGAACGCGGCTTCTCCTTGCTGGGAAGATTCCGAGAATCATTGCCCACTACAACACTCTACGGGCAGCGGAATTGACCGTACAGAGTCTAAGAGGTCTTGGCTTCACAGCGATCGCATGCAAGGATGCGGAACTCCGCAAGCCATCACATAGCTTCAGGGCACACGTACTGCAATTCGGTCAGAAAGAAATCATGTTTTGTGACAGGAGCGGACAATTCATAAAAATGGAGTCAATCGATGCGTTCCTGATTCTCGTGGGAACGATGGAGACTCACGAAAACAAAGAAGTGACAAGAACGAGAATGAAACTCAATTTGCCCGCAACCTTGCTGATTGGCGGCATTCCTGTCCGGCGTAGGGTTACAGAAAAAGCCACGGAAACCTCTATTCAAACCGAGCGTTTTGTGAGGGTGTACGGCAAGAAAGCGTCGGACGACAATGTAGAAATAAGACAATATAACTTTGACTATTCGTGTCTGGGGCCAAAGATAGCTCCCTCGTCCATGGCAAACTTCAGAACTCTCATTGCGAGAATCAGAGACGCACTCCCGCAGGCCGTTTTCGATGACAGGCTGACAGGAAATTTCGGGATAGACCTACCTTTTACTGCGCCTTGGGAAAAAATCGACATCGTCTGCAAGTTGGTTTACCTATTCGACCAATCCTCGAGCAGCTTCGATTAGTCATGATAGCCTGCTCACGTGTAATCACAGAAAACTATCTGCTAAACCAACTGGGCAGAAGTCACCCAATCACACTTTATGACGGATTGTGCAGCGTGTTGGGGTCTTCGAGTGCAGGATGAGGTCGAGGAAGGCGGCTTCCGTCACTGCTCCACCCAATAATCTGCCAATACTTCAGCCTGTTTAAGCACTGTATCAACGGCTTTTTGCTGTTTGTCCGGCGGGTAACCGTATTTATTCAACGTACGCCTCACGATAACCATGAGTTTTGCTCTGGCACTTTCTTTCATGGCCCAGTCTATTGTTGCGTTTTTACGAACTTTATCCGCAATTTCACGGGCTATGCTTTTCAGTCGAAACTTTATCTGTCATGTTACACTTCCCATCCTGCTGGCAAAGTCATAGTGTCGTATCCTCTTTCTTGCAGGAAAGGCACAATTTCTTCTGTTGAAGGGAATTCGCAGATAAACTCTCTTTCTAGGTCGGCAAGTAGTGTGTTACCCAACTTGTCTAAATATTTTTTACTCAAACATAGACTGTACCAATAATCGAGGTCGTTTAGGGTAATTACACCTTGTATTCGTTCACCCCATCCTACTTGTTTTAACAAACCTTCAATAGGTCTTTTTTCCGCATCTACGCAGACTATTACAATTCTATCTGCTCTTATATCCTCAGCAATATCTTCAATGTCTTCTGGAGTCAAGGTTAAATGCTTGACCTGAACCGCTGCCCCAAAATTAGTCCACATATCTATACCTCTGTCTGCGGCATTAGTTACACCCAAGCGGAAAAGTGCCGCTGGCGAGGTTAACTTGGTTATTTTTGCATCAATGCCGAGCACGATACTAATGAATTGTTCGAAGTCGCTTAGTATCTCTTTGTCCTCGTTCTTAACCTCTAATGTTACTTCCGCTCTCAGTGCACGCACCAAAGTAGCGAATAGAGCGTAGACAGAGATTTCATATGCTTTGTCAATACTTCTCCGTAACCCTGCTTGCCGTGTAAAAAGCGAAAACAATTCTTTTAGAGAAAACGTAGAAGGCGTGTTTTTCCTGATATATTCTGCCGCTTCGTGCAGTAAAGCTAATTTTGATTGAAATGACCTGTAGATATAAGCTTCTACGAATCCATTACCCGCTTTGTTAATATCGCCAAGGGTGGCAAGTAGGTGCGGTGGCATCGCATTTGCTTCGAAAACGTTGTCCTGATATTTTTGACTTGAAGTGCTCCGCCGACCTACTAACTTAAGCGATATATCGTCCCGCCATCTTTTTGATATGTTTCTATATGATTCGAGGTCGTTTAGATTCCACCCGCTTTCAGTTCGATGGTGAAACAGTATCTCCGCAATCTGAAACGGTTTATAGAAATGAACCCTGGACTTATTTATGACTTTCCTCAGTGCTAATTGTGCTTCATTGCTCTTTGGCATAGCTGAACCGCTCTTCTTCAAATTTGCTTTTGAAACTGCTTTGAGTATAAGCAAATACTGGTGGTTTCTGCATTGCAATTATCATTGCTTCTGCTACTGACTCAATCATCGGTATTACCACACTGTTACCAGCTTGCTTGCGAACTTGAGCATCAGAGACAACGATTTTAAAATATTCAGGAAACCCTTGAAGTCGAAGCATCTCTTTAGGCGTCAAACGTCGCCTTCCATTCACCAATAGATAATTGTGAGACGCATTCGCTCTCAAAGCACAAGAGAAAGGATGAATTCCTATATTGCCTGCCTTATTCTCGTGCCAGATTGTAGGGTAATCTGGAATAACCTTTACCCTTTCCTTAAGCTTCTTTTCAATATGTTTTGATACAAAGAACTTTTTATCCACCAAATCGTCAGGTTCTAGAATGTCCCGCAGAGTCAATTGTTTCCCTATTCCTTTATCGGGAAATCTGAACGGGTGATTTTCCTTAAATCCTACAATGATAACTCGCTCCCTTTTTTGAGGGACTCCATAGTGCAAACCATTCAATATCTTGGAGTGGACGGAATATCCAAGCCTTTCTAGCTTGTTCAGAATTACTTTAAATGTCCTTCCCTTGTCGTGGCTAACCAACTGTTTGACGTTTTCCAAAAGAAAAGCCTTAGGTCTTTTGTCACGAAGAATCCTCTCTATCTCAAAGAACAGAGTCCCTCTGGTATCAGCAAATCCAAGCATATCTCCAATAATGCTAAACGCTTGACAAGGGAATCCTGCTGTCAATATATCGTGGTCAGGTATGAAATCAGACGGTATTTTGGTTATATCGCCATATGGTCTATGACCAAAGTTAGTTTCGTACATTTCCTGACAGGATTCATCTATCTCAGAAGAGAAAACGCATCTTCCGCCAACACGCTCGAATGCGCTTCGGATTCCGCCTATGCCAGCAAAAAGGTCAATGAATGTATACCCATTACCCTTGGCTTGTGTCACAATCTTGGCCTTCCTGCCTAGCTTCTGAGTTTGCTTATCCAATCAAAATCACCTAGATTCTGTTTTTACCTACTCGCTGCTCACGGGCTCTATCCTGAGCGTTTGCCTAGACACAAGGCTAAAGCGCAGCTTTTGCGCTGTTCCTATGCTCTCTAGAATCCTGAGAGGCACGTGGACCCTGCCGGAAACATCCAACCTGCGAGAGCAAAAGGTTCCGCCTCCTATTTCCACTTCGAAATTGCTGGTCTCAAGAATAGTCGGCAAATTCTTGTCTAGGGAAATAAAAACGTAGCCCCTCTTAACCTCGTGTGGAGCTAAGCGTCTGACAAACCCACTACGCAATCTGATGACACCTTGATTATAAGCCATTTGGCACCTTCCTAGTGACGTTTGCTGATAGGCAAACGTCCACGACAGGGCAATCGTCGCACTTCGGCTTCGTTGGCCTGCAATACTTGTCCGCTATGTCAATTAGAGCGAGATTGAACTCTCTAGCTCCGTCATCTGGTAGAATCGCCTGCATGAAATACCTCATCCTTTTGTTTGCCCAAGCTGGCTTATCAGCCTGCCGGTCAAAGACCCTCCCCAATACACGCTGGGTACTGCCATCTAATAAGGGCAAACACTCACCGTACGCGAGACATAGAATGCTGTTGGCGGTGTAATCACCTATGCCAGTCACCTTGAGTAGAGCGTCTCTGTCTTTCGGAATGACTCCTCCATGGTGGTTTACGATAGCCCTGGCTATCTGAAGCAAGAAGCGGCCTCTCTTAAATAGCCCGAGGCGAGAGAAATACTTGCTTAGGTCACCCAGGTCAGCATCAGCGAGAGCGGCGACATTTGGGTATCTTTCGATAATCTCCTCAAAGACGGGAAGCACTCTGTCTGCGTTGGTCTTCTGGAGACACATCTCAGCCACAAGTATTTCGTAAGGGTCTCGGGTGACGCGCCACGGAAAGTGCCTCCCATTTTGGTCATACCAACATAAGGCCGCCCGACATAGTCTCTCTGCTCTCGTCAACTCGTCGTCTGTTGGTGACTCCAGCGCAAGTGTGCGACTACTTTCACTCAGCATCGCCTTCGCCTCACTATTCCCTAAGCCAACCCTAAAAGAATTATAGCGCCTTCCCCTTAAGTGGTCAACAAATACTAGAATCTGGGAAGAGAGGAGCCCCATTGCACTTTCTAGCGTTTTGTTCACCACTTAACAAAAGGGCGTTTTGTTTTATAAGAAATAATCTACGCTATTGAGAAAGAAATTAGATGGGTAGTGGCTACTGCCGTTGGCTTAGGGCAGTTCATAGCTGGAGGCTTTTATAGTACCGCAAGGTGCCAGAAGGAACCGGGCTGACAAAACCGCTACAGGTTCGGTCTTAAAGGAACATACCAGTTGAATCCATTCTCCGTATCCTCATAAAGGGTCTTGCGACCATGCCGCCGAATCTTCCAAGCCATCATGAGATCCCCGATTGAACCACTCACATTCATCGCCATCGCTATTATCGCCAGAGCTACAATGTCTTCAGCATTTGCCAGTATGCCTATCGCCAGGAAAGCCGGTGTGAGCGTCAAAAATGGGACCAGGGCAACTAGGAGATATTGATTTCTGAAAAAAGGTTCTCTGGCGGTTGCTCCGGTCAGGCAGTTGATGTAGAATCAACAGTAGTCACCGGTCGGTGGCTTTTGCTACAAACACTATTGCGCTACGATTACGGGAAGAATTAGAGGGTCATATATGGGGCTATTTAGTGGCAAGACAAAAGTTAGTATCGAGGAATTTTGTCAGCAGTTTTACGATTCTCAAATCTTCCACCCGGTGATTGCTGGCCAAGATGCAAGTTCACTTTATATAGAGGAGGTCTTCAACTTTGTTGTAGAGGCTGACCAATCCTTTGCAGCAGTTGATAAGACCGTATTTAAGCGAGAAATGATAGCGCTACGCATTGAACTTTTTGGTCTGGCATTTATGCACCATGTAAAAAAGGATGAACACCTTCTCGCTCAGTCTGTTTTTACAAGAAACTACCTAGAGCAGAATGGGCAGTTAGAGATTTGGAATATAATGCCGGAATATAATAAAGCTATTGCTGCGTCCAGCACAGAGATTGTGAGCGGGGTACGAATGAAAAGAGGTTGGACTGCTGCTATGAACAAAATGAGATTTGACATGTTCGTAAGATGGAAAAACGCTGGTGTGGACCCAGAGTGTGCTGTTCGTGTTAGCAATCGATTGGGGACCGAAGTCGCTTGGGAAAAGCACATCACAATTAAGCATCTAACTGCTAGACTTGCAGACCGATTGGGATGTGATGTAAACCTAAAATCAGAAGCACTCTTCAGGCTTGGGACGGCCATATTCGGCCTATACAACGGTGCAAAGGAAGCTGTCAAGTCTGTGAACTTACAAGTCAGCTAGTCCAAAGGTGCCTAACCCATCGCTAGAGTAAACCATTAGCCGGGCAAAACACAGGGGGCTAGATTTTGATACTGGGGCTTATCGCCTATATAAGACTTATGGCTTGTCGACAATTTAACCGAACGATTATACGAATTGGCTGCTTGTTACACGCTGGTCCACCTAAGCCTGTTCGCTAGCAGAACGCAACTGAACTCAGAACAGCAGATGAAGCTGGGAATGGCCAATTACAATTTTGTGGATTGATCCACGAAGTCTT
>Ga0114930_10001770_pt1 | contig 20132 bp, 14 predicted proteins | sample AnhtaG_FD_87300 | JGI IMG/M metagenome (GOLD analysis project Ga0114930, IMG submission 87300) | Deep subsurface microbial communities from Anholt, Denmark to uncover new lineages of life (NeLLi) - Anholt_01485 metaG | ecosystem: Environmental > Aquatic > Marine > Oceanic > Sediment | place... | reverse complement strand
TACGCCTCGACCTTGTTGGCCTTGGGGCCGAGGTGCCGGAGGACGGCCTCCTTTGACAGGAAAGTGATGATGCCTCCGGCAATGAACAGGGCCGGAACGACACACGCCAACGTATGGTTCCTAGCGTACCATTGGAGCATCTTAAACGCTTCGAGGATTGCCGCGGTCACCTTTAGGTTGGCAAGCGGGAGGTAGTAAGCTATCAGGAAGATGCTTACGAACGCGGCAAATATTTTCCACTGTTTCATCGAGACTTAGACCCCGCCATTCATTGCCTTATGGGCATGGTGCCATATAAGGACGAAAAAGAGAGAATCCTTACACGCCCAGCGCCGCGCTCTGGTCCTTCAGGTTCTGCTTGAGCACGGACTCAATGCACTTCCAGAAGCCTTCAAGGCAATGGATCTTCATCCTGTAATACGTCATGACTCCGTCCCTGCGGACATCGACAATCCCTGCGTGCTTGAGGACGGCTAGATGCTTCGACACGGTCGACTGATCGGCCCCGACTAGCTCGGTCAGGTCGCAAACGCACATCTCCTTTCCCGTCAGCGCGTCGAGCATCAATAGCCGGCTGGGGTGGGCAAGGGCCTTGGCCACCGCCGCTCGCGCCTCGTAGTGTTGGATCGGCTTGCGTTTCATACGTCTATGGCAATATTACCATGGCTGCATTACGAGTCAAGTCAAATCAGGGGTTGGGACCCACTTGGCCCGCCGAGCTGCGAGCCATGAGCCGGTGATCGCCGGCCATTGGGACGAGAGCGTTGGGCCCAAACGGGCACCTGTCCTGCCATGCCTCCTGCTGTAACTCATTGCTATCAAAGAACCTATGCAACGTTCGGGTGTTTCCCAGTGGTCCCGTCGACGGTCACGAATTCTGCGCTCTCTGAGTTGCCTTCGCAGATAAACCCGTTGTCGCAGCTGCTCCCACGTTACACCCACGTTACGCCCTGACAGGCGCCCCACGGCTTGCGGTGCTCCCTGCCGCGCGGCCCTGCCGACGCCATCGACTCAGTAGATCAACGAGTCCGCGGAGTGGATGATCAGTTCCAAGGGTCGAAGCGCCTATCCCTAGGGTAGGATCGGCTACCGTCCTAAATCGGTCCGGTGCACGGAGGCACGCACCGTTGGTCGTACCGAGCTAGTTTTCTCCGCAAAGTCCGCGGTTCATTTGGTAGGTGGTCCGACAAAATGCGCAACATCTTGTGTTGAACGATCGCGGTCATCGCGGGACGGTACCACGACAAGCTGGCGTCCGATTTTCGGACTCGCCACTCTAGCTTAGGCACGATATACTGTATGAGCGGCAGGCGGAAAATCGCCGGGCTTAAAGAATGGATGCTATCTGCGGTGGTCTTGCAGGGGAGTAATGTTCCCACCGGCGGTGTCATAGACTCTTGGTGGGATGACCAACGATGACGGAATTCGAGTTCACGCCAGCGCGCATAGATCAGCACACGATCGGTATTGGAGTGGATGTACGACCTCCCATCGAGTTGGCCCTTGACAGGCTGCGAATCCAGGAGTTTTACAACCAGGTCAGTGAACAGTTTCCAAAGCTCTTTGCGGATCTGAGTCAGAGCAAGGACAAATTCCAGATTAGCAAGGACATCCCCGTCCTTGGCAAGGGTAAGATCACCGTGCCGACGTTCACGCTCACTCAGCGTGGTCCGGTGTTCAACTTCCCGATTACGCTGCCCGGTTTCCTGGAGGACCACGAGTGGTCGAAGACGCTGAACGAGGATGTGATCAAATGCCTTGAGACCTTTCACCGACATCTGCCTGGGACGCAATTCTTCCGAATCGGTAAAGTGAGGAATCTCGTATTCCATTGCGAGGGTGCCGATGGAAGTGAGGTCTTCAGCAAGCGCTTCTGCCCTCATGCCCCGAAGGGCTCGGAAGAACTCATGGTTGGATGGAATGATCCCGATGAGCAATACAACAGAAAGCTGACCGCGAACACTATCCAGAAAGGACAGGTCGTTCAGCGGGACGTTGGGGGCACGATTCAGCCGGTGCTGGTCCCACAGGGCGAACATGGGATCAATGTCACGTTCGACGTGAACAACCGTCGCCTGGACGAGCCGCTGGACGGGGGACAGATGAAGATCACTCTCGACCATGCCGACGAACTCTACAACGAGTACTTCTATGGCATTCTGAATGAGGGAAAGCGATGACTATTGCCAGCTCACAGATTCTCAATTGGCTACCTGAAGACCCCGAATATGGCTCTAAATCTGGTACTCACGTGGTCTCCCTGGAAGAATGGCCCGTCTCGCCAGATGCGACAGAGTACGTCAGGCTGATTGAAAACCAGAATCGCGGATATGCGCTGCTCGGAGAGAAGCTGCTTCTTGACGTGGTTGACAGCATAAGACGACTAGTGCCCCTTGAAGTCGGTGGGGAAACCCAACGGCTTCTCGACGCCGCGATTGCCCATCAGACAACGGGGCAGTGTGATGATCTTGAAGCGTGGGCATCTCGGCTTGCGGACGATGTCAAGGGCGCGAATGACTAGATGTCATGCACCCCGCTGATTGCCCGCCTTGGGAGTACCGGAATCATCCCGATTCTTCCTGCGTGATCCTGGAGCACCTTCGATCTGTCCTCATGTACCTCCGAAGCTCAAAGGGCGACACCTTGGGTTTTGTCAGTGACACGAGACGACTTCACCGACAACTGTTCTCAGAACTCGCGCCCAACGGATACAATTACTACTCGGGAAACTACCGAGGCTCCGATTTCCGGTGCCTCAAGTACCAGCCTGTCGGCATCCAGGGCGATCCGAGAGTCGGGTATCCGGCCGAAGATGTTGGGGCGGCAATGAGGCAATTGGAAAAGTGTCTGCGTTCGGGCATCCTCGGGTTAGATGAGTCATTTGCCCTGCCGAAAGCGAAGCTGTCTCGCCAGACAAAGCTCTATTACTTGGTTGTATTCGTGAGCCGGATGTTTGTACAGTTCCTTACCATTCACCCGTACGTCAACGGGAATGGCCACATCGCACGGCTCATGGTGTGGGCCGTGCTGGGCCGGTATGGGTACTGGCCGAACCGGTGGCCGATTGAGCCACGCACAGGGGATCCCGAGTACGTGAGCACGATTCGAGCCTACCGTAATGGGCAACCGCAGTGCCTGGAACATTACATTCTCAAGTGCATCGCAGCTCCGATGGCTTAGTAGGCCAGTGAATTTCTTGATTGCAGGCTTGGGCCCGCACCAAAACAGGTACAGCAGAAAGCAATGAATCGACGACCAGCGTAACGTGTGACGGTCCGGACACGCCGGCCTGCCGGGTAGGCATGCTCGGCTGGTAGATCGGCTGTAGGTTCCGGACGATTCCAGGGTATTCCGTCAATCTGTGGAATAGCCCCGGCGTGAACGCGCGAGCAACCGTGGTATCGAGGTAGCATTCACCCAAGATCCGCACCCACTTCGAAGCCGGGTCGACCACCATCCGAAGGCCCGTAAAAGACCCGCCCGAAAGCACCTCCATTTCGACAATTCACAGGCGACGTACCCGATTAAAACAATTCACAGCGCCCATTCTACCACTCCACCCAGCCACTGGACCTTCACCAAAAGTGCGGGAGAACCGGTCTCAGGCGCCCCATGACAAGAAAGTGTTAGGCTGAATTGGCAGAGCCACAGCCGGCCGCGAAAATCAGCGATTAATTCAGGGCTGTCGGAAGAGCAGGAAATCACAGCTCGGCCAGCTTGATCGCCTCTTTCTCACCGGCCAGGAAACGATCCGTGTATCTCGGGTCGACGTGTTCGCAGACCTGTGTGGCCAGTTCACCGATCCGTTCGTAGTCGGGGTCGTCATCGCTCTGTGCGAAAAACTCCCCCGTGAGGATAACAAGCCGCAGTAGGTGTCGAAGAACCAGGCCCTCATTCTTGACCATGTCGCGGGCACGCACGAACTTGTGGAAATCGCAGTCGAATTCGAAGATCCCCCCGGCGACCCATTTGGGCTGAACAAAAACAGCCTCCGGTGTTTTGAGCTTGGCGTCAAAAAGGATCTTCAACATTTCCGGCAAGGTAAGAGCGGGCTTGGTGTCGTCCTCCCTTTGCCAGTAATCCGCGCCTTCGGTCTCGAACACGGCGGCGATACCGCCCTCGGGGCGCACCGTGGCAAGTCCCATCTGTATTAGCTGCGGCTCCAGCACCTCGGTTTGCAGCGGGCCGGGGTCCATTTCGGGGATGCGCACCTTCCGCTCGACCACCGGTGGTAGTGGAAGCACGGATTCCAGAGCAAGTATCTTTTCCTCGAAGCTGCTGCGTGACAACTTCCCGATCAGAAACGAGCCGTACAGCGGGTCGACGCTTCGGAAGTTCAGCAGCGCATAGATGTTGTCATTGAGGGTTACGGCGTCCTCGTCCTCGTCGTCGGTTCTGGTCAAGAAGCTGAAGGTCTCCAGGTTGCCGATCATGTGCTCCAGTTGATCCTGAAACTTCTTTAGTTTTTCGGGATTGTTGAAGCGCCGGGACAGAAACTCGCGGGCGGTATGCAGCGTCCCCTTCCTGGTGAGCAGGTAGATCAACACCTGATAGGGAATCATGGATCGACTGGCCAGTCTCGCCGGGCCGGCCTGGATGAGCGTCTTGAACTGCCCTTCGGACCAATACTGCTCGGTCTTTCGGCGCGTGGGTCTCTTGCGTTCGAGGTTCTTGCGGGCCCTCATAAGTCCCGGGTCTTTCGAGTTCGGATCGATCTGGTCGTACTTCCGGCGCCACTTGTGGATCTTGATGTCGTCTTCGTGGGCCAGAGCGTAAACGTAACCTTTGGTGTCGAACTGTGGTCGGCCTGCTCGGCCGAACATCTGATGCCCGGACGAGGGCGGCACAAGCTTCTTCTCGCCGCGCTTGCCTTTAAGAAGCGTGCTTACCACGACGGATCGCGCCGGCAGGTTGACACCGGCGGCCAGCGTCTCGGTGCACACCACGAAAGGGATCAGCTTTTTGAGGAACAGATCCTCGACGACTTCCTTGTACTTGGGCAGCACCCCGGCATGGTGGACGCCCACGCCGCGAATCAGCATTTGTTTGAGCTTGGGGCCGGCACCTCGAGCGAAGGCGTCATTGTCGAGATGTCTTTCCACCTCGGCCCGGGTGGCCTGGTCCGTTAGCTTGAGACCCTTGAGACGCTCGGCCACCTCCCAGCACTCGTCGCGGTTGAAGCAAAAGACCAGCGCCGGGGCGCGATTCTCGGCGTCATCGTCGGCCAGCATGGTCACCAGGTGCTCGGTCAACAGCTTGTCACCGACCCAGAGGAACTCCAACGGGACCTGCCGCTGATCGCTTTGGATAAGTCGGAGCTTGCGGCCGTGCTCCTTACTCATCCAACCGATGAACTCCACCGGGTTGCCCACCGTGGCGGACAGCAGCATGAGCCGTATGGTTGCCGGCAACAGCACCAGCGACAGCTCCCATACTACGCCGCGTTCCCAGTCGTTGAAGTAGTGGAACTCATCCATGACCACGCTGCTCACGTCGTCGAGCTGCTCCTGGCCGGCCAGGATGTGGTTGAGCAGAATCTCGGCCACCACGATGCGGATTCGAGCGTCGGGATTGACCCGGCGGTTGCCGGTGATCAGCCCGATTTCCTGGCGAGGAAAGCCCCATGCCTCCGCCCTGTCCTGGAATTCGCGGAATTTCTGGTCGGTCAGGGCGATCAGCGGTGTGGTGTAATACAGGCGCTGACCTGCGTGGAGGGCCTCGAAGATGGCCGCCTCGGCGATAAGGGTCTTGCCCATCCCCGTCGGCACCGTGACCAGAAGACCGGCCTCCGACTCGAACCAGGCCAGCAGGGCCTCCTCCTGGAACGGATAAAGTTCGTACTCGACGGCGTCCAGAAACCGGCTGCAGATCTCTCCACGATCCATACAACGTACAATAGCGGAGGTCACCCGACATGTCGCCCCGCATCGCTTCGAGCGAGCTGCAAGCCTTCAGCTCACATGGCACTGCGGAGGCTGAGACTTAGTTAAGACCCGCGGCTCGTTGGGCTTTGATGGTGCAGGCAGGTCAGGCCAGGGCATCGGCCAGGTATTCCACGACGTGCCTGGCGACTACACCGGTGTGGTGCTGGATTTGTTGGCGGCAGCTAAAGCCTGAAACGGCGATTTGGGCGTCGCCGCGGTTGCGGATGGCGGGGAATAGACGCTGCTCGCCGATGGCTCGGGAGACCTCGTAGTGCTCCACCTCATGGCCGAATGCACCAGCCATCCCGCAGCAGCCGCTATTGATCTCCGAGGTTGCGCCGGCCGATGCATGATGCAGCAGCTCAAGGGCATCGGCCGAGCCTACTATGGCTTTTTGATGGCAATGGGCATGGTACAGCAATGGGATCTTTCGGCTGGTGAAGTCGAGAGCGTCCGGATCGTCGGCCAATACTTGTTGCAGGAAGCTCTCCAACGTCATCGTTTGGGAGGCGATCTTGCGGGCCGCATTTGTGCGCACAAGCTGTGGGTATTCGTCCACCAGGGTCAAGGTGCAACTCGGTTCGGTGCCGACGATGGGCACGCCGGCTGCGGCAAAGCGAGCCAGTCTACGTACGTTCAACTCGGCGAGCTGTTTGGCGTCGGTGAGCAGGCCCTGGCTGATTGCGGGCCGGCCGCAACACAGCGTCCGTGGGCAGGCCACCACGAATCCGGCTCGTTCGAGCAGCTTGACTGCGGCAACGCCTACCTGCGGTGTGAAGTAGTTCGTCCAGGTGTCGACGAAATAGACCACGGTTCCGCGGGACGGCCGGCTGCCTCGCAATGTCTTGCGGTGACGATCAAACCACGAGCGAAAGGTCTGCCGGGCCAGTCGCGGAGGTGGTACGCGACTGTCCAGGCCATAGATTCGCTCGGCCAGGGCGCGCAGCGGTTTGGACTGTGCGATAAGGTTAGCGAGTCTTGGAAAGCGGCCGGCCAGGGCAAGCCGGTGCGGCATGTCGGCGATCAGTCGTGCCCTGCGGCTGACACCGTGAACAAGGTGACGCCTGGACAGGTATTCCGCCTTCAACCGGGCCATGTCCACACCGGTGGGACACTCCGTTTTGCAGGCCTTGCAGCTTATGCAAAGGTCCATGACCTCATCGAGGTGTGGGTCGTCCATTCCGTCGAGCAGGCCGCGGTTCGACAAAGCGACACGAAGGGCGTTGGCCCGTGCCCGAGTCGTGTGTGTTTCGTCGTTGGTGGCCATGTACGACGGGCACATTCCATCAACGAGCCGTTGGCGACATTGCCCCACACCGCTGCACATTTGGGCGAGGCCGGCCATGCCGCCGTGCAACGAGAAGTCCAGATGCGTCTTGACGGATTGTGACGCAAACGACGGGTCGTAGCGTAGATGCTCCGTCATCGGGTAGGGATCGACGATCTTGTGTGGATTCAACAGGTTGTCCGGGTCGAACAGCCGCTTGATATCCTTGAACGCCGCGATGATCTTGGGCCCGTACAGCTTCTCGAGCCAGCAGGATCGGCTTATGCCGTCCCCGTGCTCGCCGGTGATGGTGCCGCCAAACTCGAGCACGAGATCGTTGACCGCTTCGGCGATGCGGCGCATCCGTTCGATATCGTCGGCCTGCTTGAGATTAATGATCGGACGAACGTGGATGCAACCCACGCCGGCATGGGCGTAGCAACCCGCTTCAACGCCCTCGCGGTCCAGGATGGCGGAAAAACGCTCTATGTAATCGCGCAACCGCGACGGATCGACGGCCGTATCCTCGACGAAGGCGTGGGACTGGTCGTCGCCCGGCTTGGACATCAACAAGCCGAGCCCGGACTTGCGCAGGCTCCAGACGTCTACCTGTCCCCGGCTGTCAAGGACCTTCGTGACTGCAAAGGCGGATTTGGCCGCGTCGCTGTCAGCCGCCAGGTCATCTATAGCTGATGCCAACGTGGAGGCATTGTCGCTGTGAAACTCGACGATCAGAATCGCTGAGGGGTCCCCGCTTAGAAAACCACATCGGGTGCGCATGGTCGGATGGGCCCGGCCGGCCTCGAGAATCGGACGATCGACCAGTTCGACGGCGACCGGCTTGTGACGCAAAACCGCCGGCGTTACGCCAAGGGCCTCGAGAAGGTGATCGAAATGAAGAACGACGAGCCCGGTATGCTTAGGGGCCGAAATCAGCTTCAGTTTCGCGCCGACGACGATGCCAAGCGTTCCTTCGCTGCCGCAGATGATTTTGATGGCGTCAGCTCGGTCGCCCGGCGGTCCCAGACGATCAAGTCCGTAACCGCCGTTGCTCCGGAGGATCTTGGGGAAGCGACGTTGAATCTCGCTGTAACATTCATCGCGAATCCGGGCGAGACCGCGCTCGATCCGTTCCACCCGGGTCGTAGCACTTTCGTCATTGGAATCGGATGGCCCGGGCGGCTCACCCAACGTCACCACTTCACCGTCCGGGAGGACGAGGGTCAGCTCGAGAACATGGTCTACCGTTCGACCGTGAACGACCGAGCGGGCTCCACAGGAATTGTTGGCGATCATGCCGCCGATCGTCGCCCGGCTGCTGGTGGCTACGTCGGGCGCGAACTGCAAACCATGCGGGGCGAGGTGGGCATTGAGTTCATCGAGGACCACACCGGGCTCAACGGCGACTGTGCGGGCGCTAATGTCCAGAGCACCGATTCGGTTCATATAACGCGACAGGTCGAGCTGCAGACCGGGTCCGACCGTCCCACCCGTCAAACCCGTCGCCGCCCCGCGCGGGATAATCGAAATGCCGAGCTTGCGACACTCTTCGACGGTCGCCACCACGTCGTCCATGTCCTTGGGCAGCACCACACCGAGCGGGGTGATTTCATATATGCCGGCATCGGTCGCGTAGATCGTGCGGGACAGTGTGTCGAAGCGCACGTCGCCCTTGATCCTTCCGCGCAGTGTTTCCGCCAGAATGGGTCCCGGTTCGGTTTGGATTCCTGAGTGGGCCGGACCACGATTCAACGTGAACTACTCCTTGAGCGCGAAGGTGGCCCGAGCCAGTGCGAGTGTGCGATAGCCTTCGGCGGTGCGTTCCGCCATACGGCTTACGGGATGATGTGCCCGAACGTACTCCACGGCAGTCGTCGCCAGGCGCCGGGCACCCGCCTTGTCGGACAGAAGTTGCCCGATGGCGCCGGCCAGCAGTTCCGCTTTCGGTTTCTCACAGACGACCGCCGTTTCGCCATTGCGGAAATGGTCACAGATCGAGTTTGGGGAGGTTATAACGGCCATTCCGGCGGCCATTGCCAGCAAGCCGTCGTCGTTAAAGGCACTGTCCACCGAGGGGCGCACGAAGATGTCGGCACTGTGAAAGGCCTGGGCGACGCCGCCCGCGGGGTGAGCCAGGGTCACACACGGAAAGAGCTTACGTCCGCGGATCATACGTCGTAAGGCAGGCTCCTGGGGCCCTGTTCCCAGCAGAAACAGCATGAAAGTATGGTCACGTTTTCGCAGGAGGTCCACGGCTTTAATCAGCTCGTCCACACCGCTGCCGCGTTCCAATGGTGACAGGCACAGGATGCTGGGAACTCGCTGTGGATCGGCGAAACAGGCGATCCGCTGCGACGCCAGTACGCCCGGGCGGACAAGGTCGATCCGCTCCGCGGGGATTTTCAGCTGCTCTTCGAGCACCGTGGCCAACGGCTGACTGAACGCAATGAACCGGCCGACGCGCGGCCCCGCGAAGTTCCCGATTGCGTCGCAATCCTTCAGTGACGTCACCTGAAAGACAAGGTCGGTGTCGAAGGCCTCCGCGAGGGCGCCGGCCACACGGTAGGTTGCGCTGGACACGGCATGCATGACGGTGGGCGGTTTCTGTGAGAGAGCGTCCAGGAGCTGGTCGATCCGTCGCCCCGCGACAGGCCATACGACGCGTTTGTGGACCAGCGTTTGGACGGGGCCCAATGTAAGCGTCTCGACATGTGGGTCGCAACTTAGCAGCCGAACGCTGACGGCCTGATCCACCAGCCCGACGAGCAGCCGTCTCAGCACCCGGCCAAACCGGTCAAAGGCTTCGCCGTCAATACACAGCCCGGCGCGTATTACCAGGGTGCTTTGGCTTTCCGTCGTGTCCGACACGGACGCCATGACAACCCTGCTTTGACCGCATGTCAACCGGGCGGCCCGGATTTGTCGCCGCTGAATTGCCAGTATCGCCGTCGTGCGCTATGCTGCGCACGAGCTGGACATCAATTGCATTATGTTAGCGGAAGACCATAGTGAAAGTCTTGCACGGTCTTGAAGCGCTGGACCCGCCCCTGGCCCAGTCGGTGTTGACGATTGGGAACTTCGACGGGGTACATCGTGCCCACCAACAGATACTTGCCCAGACCGGTCTGACCGCAGCCAACACTGGAGGGCCGGTTGTCGTGCTGACCTTCGAGCCGCATCCGTTGACGGTGGTGGCTCCGTCGAAAGCCCCACGGCTGTTGACGTTGCCTGATGAGAAACTGCGACGTCTGGCCGAGGCCGGCGCGGACATCACCGTGGTCGCCAAGAGTGAGCCGGCTCTGCTGGGTCTCACGGCTGAGCAATTCGTTGAACAAGTCATTGTCCGGCGGTTTCATCCCACGCACATCGTCGAGGGCCCCTCGTTCGGGTTCGGCCGGGGTAGAAAGGGAACCCCCGAACTGCTGAAACGCGTCGCGGCCGGGTTCAACTGTGAGGTCCACATCGTCGAGCCGGTCACACTGCAGATCGACGAGGGCGAGACGCTGATGATCTCAAGCTCACTGATCCGGCGACTCTTGACCGAGGGGAAAGTCCGGCGGGCGGGCCTGTGCCTGGGCCGTGCCTATACGCTGATCGGTCAAGTGATCGAGGGTGATCGCCGGGGTCACACCATCGGCTTTCCCACTGTGAACATTGCCGTCTCGGAGCAACTGGTGCCGGGAGAGGGGGTCTATGCCGGGCGAGTCGCTCTGCATAGTGACACTTATTTGGCAGCAATCAGCATCGGGACGGCCCCGACATTCAGCGGCACCAGGCAGCAGATCGAAGCCCATCTGCTGGACTTTGACGGTGATCTCTACGGCGAGAGGATTCAAATCGGGTTTGAACGACGCCTCCGCGAGCAGCGGGCCTTCGATTCGGCCGAGGCCCTGGCTGAGCAGTTGCATCGCGACGTCGAGGCGGTCCGCCGTGGCCCCGACCAGTCGCAATCCCAGGGCGATGCTGGAAAGGCGCAGACTCAATGAGTGCTCTGGGTGCAAAGAGTCTCACAGAAGCAGCCGCACGGATCGCGTCGTGGAAGCGCCCACTGCTGATCTCCCATGACAAACCTGACGGCGACGCCCTGGGTTCGCTGGTGGCCATGCGGTCGTTGCTTCGATCCCGTGGTGTCGAGGCCGTAGCACTTTTGTATGATGTGCTACCTGACCGATATGCGATTTTTCGTCGGTACGGACCGATGCGCGTGTTAGGTCTTGACATCCAGACAACTGACCTGGCCGACATCGACAGTGTACTCGTTCTGGACACCTGCACTTACGGTCAGGTCGATCCGGTCGCCGATTGGCTGCGATCTTCCGATGTGCCCAAACTCGCGGTCGACCATCACGTCACGCGCGATGACCTGGCCGATTATTACTTGATCGACGAATCTGCCGCTGCCACATGCCTGATCCTTTATGACTGGGCAAAGGCGGTGAACTGGCCTATCACCGCTGAGACCCGTGACGCCCTGTTTATGGGCATAGCCATGGATACCGGGTGGTTTCGGCACTCCAGCACGGATCAGCGCGTGTTGGTGGCCACGGCGGATCTGGTAGCTCGCGGCGTAAACCCGCACGAGCTGTATCGGGAGCTATACCAGTGTGAGACACCCGGGCGCGTGCGCCTGCTCGGAGCAGCGCTGGGTACGCTGGAGCTGCTATTTGAGGACCACGTGGCCGTCATGATCCTCTCAGCAGATGCCATCACCGACGCCGGCGCGACACCGTCTGACACAGAGGATATCGTTAATGAACCGCTGCGTATCGGTTCGGTTGTTGTCTCCGTTCTGCTCGTGGAAGCAGCCGACGGCGTCATCCGGGCCGGCTTCCGCAGCAAACCGCCAGCCGAGCCGCGGGCGGAATGGAATCCCGATCTATCGGGAGCCCGCGCGGATGCACCGGTGCCCCATCCCTTGCGCGGTGAGGGGTGGGGTACGGATGTCGATGTAGCCACAGTCGCCCAAGCCTTCGGCGGCGGCGGCCACACCCGGGCAGCCGGAGCTCGCATCAGCGGCACCCTACCCGAGGTCCGCCGGAACATCATTGACCATCTTGAGCGTACGTTTCCCGACTTATCCCGTCCCGGCGCCTGAACATGCGGATACCGCTAATCACATCGGGTTCGCGCCGCCCCCTCCACCCAGGCTCGCGAAGCAGACGGTTATGAACCATATCGTAGCTTTCATAGAAGGGTGGGTCGCAGGACCCGCCTGCTAATTGTCTTGAAGCCTTCAACAAAACCTGTGTGGCACAAGCTGTTTCCCGACACACCGGGATCTCCTGACCGACTGGAAAGTCGGTCCCACAGGTTTTGTTCGGCGGTTTAAGTCTTTATACCCAGGTCGGCTTTGGTGTATAGCGATTCGAAGGCAAACCCGGCTTTTTCGATGTTCTCGCCGGCTCCCTCCTGGCGGTCGATGACCGCCACGATCCGCTCGACCTTGGCACCAATGCCGGTGATAAACCTGGCGGCCTCGAGGACCTGGCCGCCGGTTGTGGCGATGTCCTCGACGATCAGAACCGAGTCGCCGTCGGACAGCTTTCCCTCGTAGGGTTTTCCGGTGCCGTAGTCCTTCTTGGTGTTTCGAATGATGACGAACGGCTTTCCCGAGGCCATGGACGTGGCCGCGGCCAGGGCAACGCCACCCAGCTCCGCCCCGGCGATAAGCGTGGTGGAACCAGCCACGTACTTCGCGAACATCTCACCGAGTGCCTTGAGTATGTCAGGCTGCGTCTCGAAAAGATACTTGTCAAGATAATAATTGCTCTTACGGCCGGATCGCAGCGTGAACTCGCCTTCCAGATAAGCGGCTTCACGAACGCGCTTTGCCAGTTGGGTTCGTTCCATTCCGGAGATCTCCTTTCCTGCCTTTAGACAGACAAATCGCTCTTGGTTGCCAACACGTTGCGGTAGCGCCGCCGGATCGGGGTGACATACGTTTTAACGAACTCATCCACTTGCTGCGGTGCCCGGCCGACGAAGCGCTTCGGGTCAGTCACCTGTTTGATGTTCACTCTTGCAAATGCCGGGTCGCTTTCGAGTCGCTCCAGCAGGTCGTTGTCCTTCCCTTCCATCTTGACACGAGCAGCCGCAGCCTGCGAATGCCGGCGAATCCGCTCGTGCAAGTCCTGTCGATCGCCGCCGGCTAACGCCGCCTGCATCAATATGTTCTCGGTGGCCATGAATGGCAACTCAGCCCGCAGACGAGCTTGGATCACCTTCGGGTAAACAACCAGGCCACGGGCGACGTTGGTGACGATACGGAGTATCCCCTCCGTCGCGAGAAACGCCTCGGGAACACTGAGGCGCTTGTTGGCTGAATCGTCAAGGGTGCGCTCGAACCATTGCTCAGCCGCGGTCTGCAACGGCGACTGGACCAGCGAAAGGACGAACCGCGCCAGGCCGGTGGCCCGCTCGCAACGCATCGGGTTGCGTTTGTAAGGCATAGAGCTGGAGCCGACCTGCTGCTTTTCAAACGGCTCTTCAATCTCCTTGAGATTTGCCAGCAGGCGGATGTCATTGGCGAACTTATGGACACTGGCTGCGATGCCGCCGAGCGTACTGACCACTTGGGCATCGACCTTGCGCGAATAGGTCTGTCCGGTGATCGGCTCGACCTCGTGAAAATCGAATTGTCCGGCGACATCGGCTTCGAGCGCAAGGACCTTGTCATGATCGTTGTCGACCAGTGCCATGAAGCTGGCCTGCGTGCCGGTTGTGCCCTTGACACCGCGAAACCGCAGCAACAGAAGCCGATGTTCGACCTCGTCCAGATCACGGACGAAATCGTAGCACCAAAGCGCCGCCCGCTTGCCGACGGTGGTCACTTGGGCAGGCTGATAGTGCGTCAGACCGAGCGCGGGCATGGCCCGGTACCTTTTGGCGAAAGTCGCCGAGGCGTCGATTACACACGCAAGCCAATCGGCAATCATGCGCAGCGCGTCACGCATGATGATCAGGTCGGCGTTGTCCACGATGTAGGCGCTGGTTGCGCCCAGGTGCAAGATGCCGCGCACCGACGGAGCAATATCCCCCCAGGCGTGCAAGTGGGCCATGACGTCATGCCGCAGCCGCTTTTCATGACGGGCGGCCGCGGCGAAATTGACGTCTTCGAGAGTGCGTTCGAGCTGCCTGATCTGCCGAGCGGAAATCTTCAATCCCGCACGTCGCTGAGCCTGTGCGAGGGCCAGCCACAACCGCCGCCAGGTGATGATGCGGTGTCGTGCCCCAAACAGCTCGCTCATCTCTCGTGAGGCGTAGCGAGCTACAAGTGGGGACTCATATACGTCGCCGGTGGGCATGGCCTCTGTCGGATCCTCAATTCCAGGTTCAGGTTGACCGCAAGCCTCGACCAGGGTATTCTAACGTCTCGGATCACGCAGGCTACTGTCGCGCTGGCCCGCTGTCCGATCGTGCCCACCTCTGCCCGGAAGCCAGGTTGCCCTTTTCGGTTCGATTTGTTAAGATGAACAAAACTCGAGATGTGTGTCGGACCGGCTTCGTTCATCGAGGAGTTGCCTATGGCCTGCCTGATCATCACCAAGGGCGAACAAGTGGGTAAGTACTTCCAGCTTGGCAATCGGACGCTGGCGGCCGGTCGCGATCCGGCACGGGAGATACAGATCGTCGATTCCACGGTATCGCGCAAGCACTTTATCATCCGCAAGACCGGCGATCGTCACGCGATCTACGAAACCAAGGCCAAGAACGGTGTCTTCGTCAACGGGCAGCAGTGCAGCGACAAAGTGCTCGAGGACGGCGATGAAATCCAGGTGGGCGGAACCGTCTTAGTGTACTTTATCGCGGACCAGGTGGATCGTACCAACGCTCTCGAACAGTACCGCAATGGGGGCCGCGAACTCCGCGAGGACCGGACGATGACCAGCTAAGCGGCCTGGCATCACGCGATGCTGCCAGCACAGAACTCGTAATCGACCCCACAGCCGCAGGAGCCAGGCGCTGACAACGAGTGAGTTAACCCGACTGACTCACGCACACCGGAGTTCTGAAACCTTAGACCCATCAACCTGCAGTCCGCCGCCGCCGGGCAAGGTAGAGTGCAATGGCAGTACTACTACTTTGACGAGCCGCAACCCCTCACGATCGAGACCGGAGAGGTGGCCGTTTTCCAGGGTGCCGAACGCGGCACGGGCTTTCAACCCGTGGTGACATGAAAGGAGTGCAAGCGTGGGAATGCCAATCACCAGTCATAGGATTGATGGAGAAGTGCCGACCGCAGGTCAGTCGTGTTCGAGCGAATCTGCGGAGGCGTCGGGTTTTGGCAGAAGGTGGAAGCGTGGCTGGACGGGTCGTCCCTGGATGCCGCCGGCGGTGGTGCTAGTGGCTGCCGGTACTGCGTTGGGACAGCTCTCGCCTGCGGACATTGCCGCCTTGCAGGAGCGTGGACGGGCCGAGGAGTGGACCTTCACTGTCGGTAAGAATCCAGCTACTGCTCGTCCGATGGAGGATCTCTGCGGTCTGATCGTGCCGGAGGATTGGTGGAAAGACGCCCGCTTCGACCCGTGCACGCCGACGCGCGACCTGCCGGAATCCTTCGACTGGCGGGAACTGGGGGGATGTACGTCCGTCAAGGACCAGGGCGGTTGTGGAAGCTGCTGGGCGTTTGCAACGGTCGGTCCCCTGGAGTGCAATATCCTGATCAAGGACGGCGTGGAGGTGGATCTCTCCGAGCAATGGCTGGTCAGCTGCAATGAGGATGGCTGGGGCTGTGACGGTGGCTGGTGGGCCCACGACTACCACCAATGGAAAACAGACTGGTGCGGCGGGACCGGGGCCGTCCTGGAAGCTGATTTTCCCTACACGGCCACGGACGCCCCGTGTGTGTGTCCTTATCCACACGAGTATTGGATTGAAGATTGGGCTTTCATCGGCGAGCCCTGGACCATCGCGCCGGTTAACGCCATCAAGCAGGCGATCATGGATTACGGTCCGGTGACGGTGGGCATAGCCGTAGACTCGGTGTTCAAGGCCTACGACACGGGCGTATTCAACGCTTGCGGAGCGTCCGATATCAACCACGGGGTTGTACTGGTGGGTTGGGATGACAATCAAGGCTCAGAGGGTGTGTGGTTTTTGCGCAATTCGTGGAGCTCCGGATGGGGCGAAGGCGGATACATGCGAATCGAGTACGGCTGTAATCGGGTGGGCTATCATGCCTGCTATGTAGATTACGTATACGCTGGCGTGGGGTCGGTCCGAACCTGCGAGGTGAATAAGCTGGTCGCCTCCGACGCGGAGTCCGGGGCTCAGGCTCAGTTTGGTCATGCGGTGTCCGCTGACGGGGAAGTGGCCGTGATCGGCGCCCGTACCGACCCTTGCGGCGCCGGCAGTCAATGCGGATCAGCCTATGTGTATCGCTGGTCCGGGAGCTTATGGGACGAGGAGGACAAGCTTACGGCATCGGACGCGGATACGACGGACTTGTTCGGCAGCTCGGTGGCCGTGGCTGGTGACATTGCTGTAGCGGGCTCACCTTCCGACGATCATGAGGGCGGAACCGATGCCGGTTCGGCGTACGTCTACGAATGGGACGGTAACGCTTGGGGCAGCGAACAGAAGCTGACAGCCCCTGACACCGAGGCGAACGACCAGTTCGGATCATCAGTGGCCGTCGAAGCGGATGTTGTTCTCGTGGGAGCTAAAAATGAAGGCAACACCGGCGGCTCTGATGGCTCCGGGGCGGTGTACGTCTTCCGAAACAACGGATCAAGTTGGGCCTTTGAGGATAAGCTTACCGCCTTGGATACTGCGGCGGGTGATCAGCTCGGCGGGTCAGTGTCGATCAACGGGGGAGTGGCCGTTCTGGGAGCGGGTTACACCGACTGTGCGGCCGGATCCAGTTGCGGCGCGGCGTACGTCTTCCATTGGAATGGCAGCTCTTGGGTGGAGCAGCAGAAGCTCAGCGCCTCGGATGCGGCCGAGGGCGACCGGTTCGGATCATCTGTGTCCATCGACGGTAGCTTGATTCTGGTAGGTGCGTGGTTGGCCGATTGCGGCGCCGAGTCGAGTTGTGGGGCCGCGTACGTCTATGGCTTTAACGAAGCGGATTGGATCGAGGAAGGCAAGCTTACCGGCCTGGCGGCGGGTGATTTGTTTGGGTGCTCTGTCTCCATCCACAACAACATAGGCTTGGTGGGTGCCCGCTCGGTCGATTGCGTTGACGGAAACAACTGCGGAGCCGCGTATGTCGTGCGGCAGATCGAGGAGAACTGGGTGTTAGACGGCAAGCTCAGCGCAGCCGACGCGGCGGCGGGCGACATCTATGGGGTCGCCGTTGCTCTCGGTGAGCACGTTGCGCTGATCGGAGCTAGCCTGCACGATCTTCCTGAACTTGATAACGCCGGAGCAGCGTATGCGTACGCCTTCCCCGTGGATTGCAATCACAACAGCATCGCCGACACGTGCGACATCCTAGGCGGTACCAGTGCGGACACGGATCCGCCGGACGGTGTTCCCGACGAGTGTATTTGCCTGGAGTCCTCCCCGCCTGAGGCGCAGAGACTGGCACTGCCCGGAGACCCCATTTCCCAAAAAGTCCGCTACCTGTCGTTCAGTGCGGGCGATCCAGGGGCCATCCAGGCGATCCGGGTGATATTCGACGACCTACCTCCCCCCTACGACGCGTGGGATGCTGTGACCATGTGGGTCGCTGAGCCGACGACGTACTGCGAGAACGCGGGTAAGAGGACGCCTCCCTGTCCTACGGTTCAGCCGAGCAGCGAGTTCACCGGAGCCACCTTGCAATGCGAGCCGTACTACATGGATTGGAGCGGTCTTGAGGACGTTCACGTCTACCATGAGGGAATCATCCCCGGCGGCAGCTATCAGATTCAGGTTATTGACGAGACTTGTGACATTAATCTCCAAGAGAGCTATTCGGCTCCGCTGGCGATGACCCAGAGCAACTGGGGCGACCTGGTGAGGACTTGCGCCACGTGTCCATGCAGCCCACCTGACGGAGTCGTCAACATGGCCTCCGACGTGACCGCAGTGCTCGACAAGTTCAGGAACCTTGAGCCGCCGGATGTCAATTGTGCACCGGTGACCAAGGCGCGGGCCGACCTCGACTGGGAGACCCCGAACCAGCTGATCGATATTTCGGATGCCACCTGCTGCCTGGATGCGTTCCGCGGCATGCAGTATCCGCCGGAGGCGTTCCCGGATCCGCCAACGGAGGATCCGTGTCCTGGCTCGTGAGCGGCCCGGCCTACTTAGCATCTGGCTGGCGGTCTGGACAATCGGTTGCTCCGCCTGCTTCCGTGGCAGAGGGCTGGTTCGCACAATATCCCTAGTTGCACGTTTTCTGTTGACAGCGGGTTTTCCCAGACTATGATAGCAGCCGTACTTGGGCGATCTTGGTTTTTTGACAGGAGGTCATCCCCATGCGAGGGAATGCAATATGTCTGCTGGCGTCCGCTTTCATCGCTTTGAGCGTTTCCGGTTGTAACGCCTTCGGCAAGAAGGACACGGCCGCGGAACGGTCCGTCACCGGGATCGATTCGTACACTGCGTCGGTCCAAGAAGCGGCGTATGAGTCTGACCAGTACCCGACCTACGGCCCTGCGGAACCTGTTGAGGTGTCGTCCCAGCCGCCGGCCTCAACGACCGAGTCGGAACCACGCTTTCATACAGTCGCGAAGAGGGATACGCTGTACGCGCTTGCCCGGATGTACTACGGTGACCAGAGGCGGTGGAAGGACATCTATGAGGCGAACCGTTCGGTGGTCAGTGATCCGAACATGATTTGCGTCGGGCAGCGCTTGCTGATTCCTTGATAAGCCCGTGACGACACTGGCGGGGAAGGAGCTGGGGAAACAACGAACGGCGAATCCTAGGTCTACTTGGCTCTTCGCTGTTCGGGGAATGCCGTGGCCACCCCTGTGACCCTCGACACCGATGTACAGTTCGTTCGAGGGGTGGGGCCCGCTCGGGCTACACAGTTTGCGGGGCTTGGCGTCCGCACGGTTGGCGATCTGATCGAGTACTTTCCGTTTCGCCACAATCTAAGACCGAAGTCGCAGGCGATTGGCTCGCTGGAGCTCGGCGTCGCCGCGACGGTGGTCGGTGAGCTCCGTCGGGTTCGAACCCGCGGTTCCTTCACCCGACAGATTGTCAGCGCCCAGGTGGTGGACGGCACCGGTCGGTGTCGAGTCCGCTGGTTCAACTCGCCATTTCTGGTCGGCAGGCTTCATGACGGGCAAATTGTCCACATCACCGGCAAGGCCGATGTCTTCGACGAACTGGCGTGCTTCACCAATCCGCAACTGAGGTTGATCGAAGACGACGAAGACCCTCTCAACGATGACAGAGACCGTTACGATCCCGTCTACCCCGCTACGGCGGAATTGTCCAGCAAGCAGATCGCGAGAATAATCCACCACGTGTTGGACGACGCCGCTGAGGCGGTGGTCGACTTTCTGCCGGAGAAGATCCGATCCCGGCGCGGCCTGCCGCCACGGCCTACCGCGATTATCCGCTGCCACAGGCCTACTTCGATTGATGACGTTACTGTGGCACGAAGGCGGCTGGCGTATGACGAGTTTCTGCTATGCCAGCTGGCCGTGCAGATCAGCCGGCGGCGGTTATCCGTGGGGCCAAAGGCCCGCCCCATCGTCACGACCGAAGAGATAGACCGTCGTATTCGTAGCCGGTTTCCTTTTGAGCTGACGGCCGGGCAGGACAGAGCGGTTGGAGAAATCCGCACGGATCTGGCTCGATCAGTGCCGATGAACCGTCTGCTGCAGGCCGATGTGGGTGCGGGAAAGACGGCCGTTGCGGTGTACGCGGCACTGACCGCCATTGCCAACCGGCTGCAGGTGGCCCTGCTTGCCCCGACCGAGGTGCTGGCGGACCAGCACCGGACCAAGGTCGATCAGTATCTGAGGGGAAGCCGGGTGCGTACCGGCTATCTGGTCGGC
>Ga0114930_10001769_pt1 | contig 20136 bp, 14 predicted proteins | sample AnhtaG_FD_87300 | JGI IMG/M metagenome (GOLD analysis project Ga0114930, IMG submission 87300) | Deep subsurface microbial communities from Anholt, Denmark to uncover new lineages of life (NeLLi) - Anholt_01485 metaG | ecosystem: Environmental > Aquatic > Marine > Oceanic > Sediment | place... | reverse complement strand
GGCGCGAGCGAGGAGTCCCCGGAGCAGGCCACGGCCACGGCCGGCGCGAGCGAGGAGTCCCCGGAGCAGGCCGCGGCCACGGCCACGGCCACGAAGGAGGAGGAGGAGGAGGAGGAGAAGTTTGAATTCGTCGAGGACCCGATCTTCGAGATCGACTACAAGGGGGAATGCGCCTACGAAGTGAAGGCGACGATCCCGGTGGCGAATGAGCGCAAGCTGTCGGAGGACCTGTTCGAGAAGCTGCGGCACGAGGCGGAGGTGCCCGGGTTCCGCCGGGGGCGGGCCCCGCGCAAGCTGATCGAGCGCAAGTTCTCGAAGGCGGTTCGCAACGACGTGGAACAGCAGTTGGTGGGCGCGGCCTTTGAGAAGCTCATCGAGAACGAGGACCTCGTGCCCATCGCGACGCCGGAGGTCGAGGGCCTCGAGAAGGAGAAGCGGGAGGAGCGCAAGGAAGGCGAGCCCATCGGGTTCACGATGAAGTTCGAGGTCCGGCCGCGTTGCGAACTGGGCCCATACCGTGGCCTCGAGGTCGAGCGACCGGTGTTCAAGGTCGAGGAGAAGGACGTCGAAACCGCCATCGAGAGAATGCAGTCTCGGTTCGCCGTGTTCGAGAGCCTCGAGGAAGGCGAGGCGGCGGATGGGGACCAAGTCATCATCGATTTCAAGGGCAGGGTCGACGGCGAGGAGTTTGCCGGCGGGTCGGCGGAGAATTACCCGTACGTGCTCGGGACGAAACGGTTCTTCCCGGAGTTCGAGGAGGTGCTCACCGGGGCCACGCCCGGCAGCACGGTCTCCTGCAACGTGGTTTTTGGCGAGGACTATAGCCGGGAGGGGCTTCGCGGCAAGACGGCCGCCTTCGAGATCACAGTCAACGAAATCAAGCGGCGCAACACCCCCGAGCTGAGCGATGAATTCGCGGCCCAGGCGGGCTACGACAGCGCGGATGACCTGCGCGAGAAAGTGACCTCCCGCATGCGGGCAAGCGCCTCCGGCGAGGGCAACGGCATCGCCCAGGAGCGGCTGCTTCGGGCCATGATTGAGGCGGCCACGTTTGAGATCCCGAAGTCCATGATCAAGCGCATGGCCGACTCCGGCTACGAGGAGCGGGTCGAGGAGCTGCGTCGACAGCGCACGCCCGCGGCCGAGATCCAGAAGCGGGAAGGGGAGTTGCGCGCGGCCACGGAAGCTGCGGCGATCGAGGCCATCAAGGAATGGGTGGCGACCCAGGAGGTCGCGGAGGCCGAAGGCATCGAGGTGACCGACGAGGACTTCGAGCGCGAGGCGGCAGACATGGCCGAGCGCGTGGGCGCGAGCGCTGACGCGGTGGCCGAGTACATCGGTGGCGAGGACCGACGGAGCGGCTATGAGATGCGGTTTCTGCGCGGCAAGGCGCTCGAGTGCCTCATAGGCCACGCCGAGATCACGGACCGTGAGTTGACGCCCGAGGAGTTCCAGCAGGAATTGGCGCGTGAGGACGCGGCGCCGTCCGGCGAGGACGCCGGTGCACAGGAGGGCCGCGAGGATGACGGAGGGCAGAGTGATGCCGCCGAGTAGTGTGCTGGATCCCCAGAACGTGTACGTCTTCGAGGAGACGACGCGGATGGGTCGGCAGTTGGACATCTATTCGCGGTTGCTGGCCGACCGCATCATCTTCCTGGGCTTCCCGATCACGGACGAGATCGCGAACTACGTGATCGCCCAAATGATGTTTCTCGAGGCCGAGGACCCGGACAAGGACGTGAACCTCTACATCAACAGCCCGGGCGGAAGCGTCACGTCGGGGCTGGCCATCTATGACACGATGCAGTACGTCCGGCCCGACGTGTCCACCATCTGCATCGGGCAGGCGTCAAGCATGGCGGCGGTGCTGATGGCGGCCGGGGCCAAAGGCAAACGCTTCGCCCTGCCCTACAGCCGGTTCCTGCTGCACCAACTGACGGCAGGCGTCCATGGGCAGGCCTCCGACATCGACCGCCAAGCCCAGGAGATCGTGCGCATCGGCGACATCATCGACGAAGTGCTGGCCAAGCACACCGGACAGACGCTCGAGACCATCCGCAAGGACAGCGACCGCGATTTCTACATGGGGGCCGAAGAAGCCAAAGAATACGGCCTGATCGACGAGGTCTTCGTACGCGATGGGCGCGAGGCGGTCGCCGTCTAAGGCTGTCGCGTTCAGAGCCGTGGGACCGGGCTGCGCCCCCAGCCAGAGGCGAACTTTTCTGGACCCACAGGGATTCATGAGGTAACGGGCAGGCTCAGCCCTTGTTGGTAAAGGCCTTGACTGTTGACCGAGGCCGTGCTTTGCTGGCACAATATAGACGGAACGCTTTCGGGTAGGTGTCAGGGCCCAAAGAAAACTCTTGACAAATCTCCCGTAAAGTGTTATTTTAGCGGTTGCTGAGCATTGTTGTAGGAGGACCGTATGGCGCCCCATCACCGTGACGATGTTCCCACCTGCTCGTTCTGCGGCAAGCGCCACGACAAAGTGAGCAAGCTGATCGCGGGTCCGGACGTCAACATCTGTGATGAATGCGTGAAGTTGTGCTCGGAGATCGTGGCGGAAGACCGTGCGCGCAAAGGCCCCAAGCGCTCGATGAGCGTGCCGACGCCGGTCGAGATCAAGACGTTCCTGGACGAGTACGTGGTGGGTCAGGAGCGCGCCAAGCGGATTTTGTCCGTGGCCGTGCACAACCACTACAAGCGGATCGCGGCGGGCGGCGAGATCGACGGGGTCGAGATCCAGAAGGCCAACGTGCTGCTGATCGGCCCGTCGGGCTGCGGCAAGACGCTGTTGGCCCAGACCTTGGCCCGGATGCTGGACGTGCCCTTCGCCATCGTCGACGCCACCACGTTGACCGAGGCCGGCTACGTGGGCGACGACGTCGAGAACATCATTCTTAAGCTGTTGCAGGCCGCGGACTTCGACCCGGTGCGGGCCGAGACGGGCATTGTCTACATCGATGAGGTCGACAAGGTGTCGCGCAAGAGCGACAGCCCATCGATCACGCGCGACGTGTCCGGCGAAGGCGTGCAGCAGGCGCTGCTGAAGATCCTCGAGGGTACCACGGCAAACGTCCCGCCGCAGGGCGGTCGGAAGCACCCGCAGCAGGAGTGCATTCCGGTTGACACGACGAACATCCTGTTCGTCTGCGGCGGCGCCTTCGTGGGTCTGGACCGGATCATCGACAAGCGCGTGAGCGTCAACGTGATCGGCTTGACCGCAGACATCCGCTCCAGGAAGGAGCAGAACGTGGGCGACCTCCTGGCGCAGGTCCAGGCGGAAGACCTGATCAAGTACGGGATGATTCCCGAGTTTTGCGGCCGGGTACCGGTCGTTGCGACGATCCGCGAGTTGTCGCGGGACGACCTGATCCGGGTTCTCTTGGAGCCGAAGAACTCGCTCGTGCGGCAGTACGAGAAGCTGTTCGAGCTCGAGAAGGTGAAGCTGCATTTTGCTGACGAGACGATCGAGGCGGTGGCCGACGAGGCCATGGAGCGAGACATGGGGGCGCGCGGGCTCCGCTCGATCCTCGAAGACGTCATGCTCAACGTCATGTTCGATATCCCGTCGCGCAACGACGTGCGCGAGGTCGTCATCACCCCCGGCGTGATCCGTAACCGGGAGGAGCCGCTGGTCGTGTACGAGCACGATCAGGCGCGCAAGGCGGAGGACGACACCGAAGAGAGCGCCCTGGCGTGACGCAATGATGGGGATAGGGTTTCCCGGCGCAAGAGGTCACGATCCAGGAGGCCGGCAGGGTTGAACCTGCCGGTCTCTTTTGATATGCCCTGACGAGACACGCATGCGATCCCACAACGGCGCATGCACGGCGGGTTCATACCGCGGAGCATCCGGACGATGTCGGACTATGACTACGATGAAGCGGGGTTGCGGGAGCGGCTACCGCTGTTGCCGCTGAAAGAGACGGTCGTGTTTCCGCGCATGGTGGTGCCGTTGTTGGTGGGGCGCCCCGCGTCGCTGGCCGCGGTCGAGGAGGCGCTGGGGTCGGAGCGTTTTCTGTTCGTGTGCGCGCAGAAAGACCCGGAACTCGAGGAGCCGGGCAAGGACGACCTGTGCGGCGTTGGGGTCGCGGCCAGCATTCTCCAGACCCTGCGGTTGCCGGACGGCACGATGAAGATCGTGGTCGAGGGGGTGGCGCGCGGGGCCATTCGGCGCGTGTACCATCGCGAAGGGCTGATGGAGGTGCTCATCCGGCCGATTCGGGGCGAGGGCGTCAACGACAAGACAGGGGTTGGCTTGATGCGGGCGGCCATGACCCAATTCGAGGAGTACGCGCGTCTGAGCCAGCGCGTCGCCCCGGAGATAGCCGCGTCCATGCGCAACGTGACCGAAGCCGAGACGCTGGCGGACCTGATCTGCTCGTACTTGTCGTTGGGTGTGGCCGAGCGCCAGGAGTTGATCGAGACCGAAGACACCAGCGAGCGGCTCGAGAAAATCTCCGCGACCCTCATGCGCGAGAACGAACTGTTGGGCATCGAGAGCGAGGTGCGCGACCGTGTGCGCGACCAAGTGGAGCACAACCAGCGCGAGCACTACCTGCAAGAGCAGTTGAAGGCCATCCACCGCGAGCTCGGCAACATCGCCGAGGCGGGCGACGAGTTCACGGAACTGCGCGACGCCATCGAGAAAGCCAAGATGCCCAAAGACGTGCAGGAGAAGGCGCTGCGCGAGCTCGGGCGCTACCAGCGCATGCCCATGATGAGCCCGGAAGGGGCGGTCATTCGCACGTACATCGAGTGGCTGATCGACGTGCCGTGGCGGAAACGGACGCGCGACTGCCTGGACCTCGATCATGCCCAGACCGTGCTGGATGAAGACCACTACGGCCTGAAGAAGGTCAAAGAGCGCATCCTCGAGTTCCTGGCCGTGCGCCGCCTGAGCAAGCACGCCAAGGGGCCCATCCTCTGTCTCGTCGGGCCGCCGGGCGTGGGCAAGACGTCGCTGGGCCGTTCCGTGGCGCGCGCCATGGGGCGCCGCTTTGTCCGGTTCTCGCTGGGCGGGATCCGGGACGAGGCGGAGATCCGCGGGCACCGGCGCACGTATGTTGGGTCGCTGCCCGGCCGCATCGTCCAGAGCATGAAGAAGGCCGGGGTCCGCAACCCGGTGTTCATGCTCGATGAGGTGGACAAGATGAGCTCGGACTTCCGCGGCGACCCGGCGTCGGCCCTGCTCGAGGTCCTCGACCCGGAGCAGAATCACGCGTTCAACGACCACTACCTCGAGGTGGACTTCGACCTGCGCGACGTCTTCTTCATCACGACGGCCAACAACGAATTTGACATTCCCTACGCGCTCCATGACCGCATGGAGGTGGTGCGATTGCCGGGCTACACCGTCTATGAGAAACACCAGATCGCGCGGCTGTTTCTCGTGCCGAAACAGATGAAGGAATGCGGGTTGACCGAGGCCGACATCGACCTAAGCGACGACGCCATTCGGACGCTCATTGATCGATACACCCGGGAGGCGGGGGTGCGTGAGTTGGAGCGTCAGATCGCGAACGTTTTCCGCAAGGTCGCGCGCAAGGTCGTGGCCCACAAGCCCGAGGCGCCCATCGTCATGACGCCGGAATCGGTGGCCGACCTTCTCGGCCCCTACGAATACACCGAGCCCCTCGCCGACGTGGAACCCCATGTCGGCGTGGCCGTGGGCATGGCGTGGACGATGACCGGCGGCGACATCCTCCACATCGAGACGAGCACCATGAAAGGCAAGGGCAAGCTCACGCTGACCGGGCGCCTGGGAGAGGTCATGCAGGAGTCGGCCAAGGCCGCCTACACCTACCTGCGCGCCCATGCCGGCGAGCTCGGGATCTCCGACTCGTTCCATAGGACGATGGACATCCACGTGCACGTGCCGGAGGGGGCCATCGCCAAAGACGGCCCGTCGGCCGGCGTTCCCATCGCCGTGTCGCTGCTGTCGGCGTTGCGCAACAGGCCGCCCAAGGCGGCCCTGGCCATGACGGGCGAGATCACCCTGCGCGGGCGCATCTTGCCCATCGGGGGCGTCAAGGAGAAGGTGCTCGCGGCGCACCGTGCGGGGATTCGGACCGTGGTCTTGCCCAAGGAAAACGAGAAGGACCTGGCGGAGATTCCGAAGGAGGTCACCGAGGACGTCGCATTCGTCCTGGTCAAAGACATCGGCGAAGTGTTTGGGCTGGCTTTCGAATAGACCGCGCCGCACAGTGGGCGGACGCCTCCGGAGTGTGCCGCCGTTCACGACGTGTGGGGAGGGGCAGGTCGCACCCCCCAACCGTCATGCGTCATTCGTCATTCGTGCTCGTAATCGTAATCGTAATTGGTAATCGTAATCGTCATTCGCAATCGTAATCGTAATCGTAATTCGTGCTCGTGCTCGTGCTCGTCATGTGTCATTCCTCATCGTGTCCCGAGCAAGAACGACGACGCCTGCCGCGTTGGCGCTCGGTCATCGACGGACCGGGACTCGACGGCGTCAATTCCGGGGGGGCTGATACGAACGGAGATGAAGACCTGGGTCGGGGCGACGAATGATGACTACGATTACGATTGCGAATGAGGATTACGATTACGAACGACGATGACGATTACGATTACGAATGACGATTACGATTACGAGCACGAGCGACAATCCCTGTCGGTTTCCGTTTTCTTGCAGCTTCGGGTAGACTTTTCTCATACTTCGCTTCGTCCCTCACCGACACATGAAGGTCATCTCAGCGACATATCTCAAGAGCGCCATGCGGCCGGACCAGTTCCCACGGGACCGGCGGCCTGAGGTCGCGTTTGCCGGGCGTTCGAACGTGGGCAAGTCGAGCCTGCTGAACAAGCTGCTTAACCGGCGCGGCCTGGCCAAGACCAGCGGCACGCCCGGAAAGACCCAGACCATCAACTTCTTCGACGTAAACAGCCGGCTCTATTTCGTCGACCTCCCCGGCTACGGCTACGCCAAAGTCCCGAAGGCGCTCAAGGCGAAGTGGCGGCGGGTCATGACGAATTACCTCGTGCGGCGCGAGCCGCTGCGCTTGGTCGTCCATCTGCTCGACGTGCGCCACCCACCGACCGACAACGACCTCGATATGCTCGGGCTGCTCGAAGAGGCCCAGAAGCCCACGCTGATTGTCGCCACCAAGCTTGACAAGCTCAAGCGGGGTCAGCGGGCGCCCCATCTGCGCCAGATTCGCCAGGCTCTGGATCTGGACGAGGACGCGCTGGTGGTCCCGTTCTCGGCCGTTACCGGCGAGGGGGTCCGGCCCGTCTGGGACGTCATCGAGGCCCACCTGTAGCAGGCGCGCGCCCCCATTCGGAAGCGCCCACCGGGTGCCGCCATGCCCTATATTGTGGGCATCTAACCCGAAGAAACCTGTTGCTACAATATGTTGGGTTGTGCTAGACTGTCAGTAGCAAGGATCGGTGAGATAGCGGCAAATTTACTATATGTTGGGGTCCAAACGGTGAACGGGGTCAAGCGGCGCGTCCATTTTGTAGGCGTGGGCGGCATCGGTATGAGCGGCCTGGCGGAGATCCTGTTGAATCTCGGCTATGAGGTCTCGGGGTCGGACTTGAGGCGCTCGCCCATCACCCGCCGGCTCGAGGACTGTGGACTGCTCTTCTATGAGGGCCACGCCCGATCCCATCTGGGCGACGCCGGCATCGTGGTCAGGTCGGCCGCCGTGGGCGAGGACAACGTCGAGGTGCTGGCGGCGAAGGAGCGGGGGACCCCTGTCATCCATCGCAGCGATCTCCTGGCCGACCTGATGCGGCTGAAGCCCAACGCCATCGCCGTGGGCGGAACGCACGGCAAGACCACGGCCACTTCGATGATCAGTGCCTTCCTGGACCGGGCCAACATTGGCGCCACGACGGTCGTGGGCGGGATCCTCCACCGCAGCGGAACCAACGCGCGATGGGGTACCGGCGACTACCTGGTGGCGGAGGCGGATGAGCACGACGGCTCGTTCCTGCGCCTGCACCCCACCGTGGCGGTCGTCACCAATATCGATGCCGAACATCTCGAGTACTACGGGACCATCGACCGCATCAAACGCGCCTTCGTGGATTTTTGCAACGACGTGCCGTTCTACGGCTACGCCATCGTGTGCTGGGACGACCCCAACGTCCGCGCTATCCTGCCCCAAATCGACAGCGTCTGCGTCACCTACGGGATCGAGCAGGGCGCTTCACTCGTGGGCACGAACGTGACGCTGTGCGTGCCGGACCCGTCCAAGCCCAAGGCGGCGCAACTGGCCGCCTTGCGCACCCGCTTCGACGTCGCCAGCCACGATGATCGTCTGCACGCAACCGGCCCTCTCGGCGCCCTCGAGGTCAATGCCCTGGGCACCCACAACGTGTGCAACGCGCTGGCGGCCTGCGCCGTGGGACTATGCCTCGGCATGCGCTTCGAGATGATTGCGGAAGGCCTGCGCCAGTTCGACGGGGTCGAGCGGCGCCTTCAGGTCCGCGGCGAGCACAACGGGGTCATCGTGGTGGAGGACTACGCACACCATCCCACCGAGATCGCCAGCACGCTCGAGGCCGTGCGGCTGGTCGAACCCAAGCGGATCGTGTGCGTGTTTCAGCCCCATCTCTACAGCCGCACGAAGTTCTTCTGCGAGGATTTCGCTCACGTGCTGGGCCGCGTCGACCGGGCCATCGTCACCGACCTCTACCCGGCGCGCGAAGAGCCCGTGCCCGGGGTGGATTCGGGCCTCATCGTCGACGCCGCCCACGAGCAAGGGGCGGGCCATGTGACTTTGGTCAAGGACATGAACGCGGTGCCGGCGTTGCTGGCGCCCGACCTGGAACCGGGCGACCTGGTGCTCGTGCTTGGCGCGGGCAACATCAACCGCATCGCGGGACCATTACTCGACGAGTTGCGGAGGCGTTGATGGCGCGTGGGAACGCGATAGCGCGCCGCAAAGGCAACAAGCCACGCAGGACGAAGGCAGCCAAGAGCAAGCCGAGGCGGCCCACGGACCGCCCCGCCTTTGCCGTGGCCGAGAACGCCGTGTGCGCGGTCGTCGTGCTGGCAATCGGCGTGGGGTTCTACTGGTTTGCCTTTGCACCGGGGCGCTACCGCATCCGGACGGTCCGCGTCGAGGGGGCCGTGGTGTTGGATGAGGACGAGATCGTCGCGCGTTCCGGGATCACGGACGAGGACAGCATCTTCCTGGTCAATTCGGCGGCGGTTGCAGGGCGCATCGCCGAGATGCCCCGGGTCGAATGGTGCCGGGTGACGCGTGTGTTTCCGGACACCGTGGTGATCGCCGTGGGCGAGCGTGTGGCCGTCGCGACCCTGCTCGTGAACAACCGGTCTTTCGAAGTGGACGGTGCCTGCCACGTGCTGGCGGAGCTCGGGGTGCACGAGAAACCCGTGGGCCCATTCGTCACGGACACGGCGGACAACGCCACCGTGGCGCCCGGCGACCAGTTAGCCGGGCGCCCACTGGGCGGGGCCGTGGCGGTCTGGGAAGCCTTCCGCCGCACGGCCATGGCGGGCGACGTGACCGTATCGGAGATCTGCGCGCGCAGCAACAGCCGCATCTGCATGTTTTGCGACGAAGTGGACTGCGAGATCCGCTGGGGACACGGCGATCTCGACCAACAGGCATGGAAGTTGAACGTGTTCTGGCGCAGCCAGAAGGGGTGTATTCCCTACGAGCACTACGTGGACTTGCGCTTTGGCGACGACGTGGTGTGCAAATAGATGTTAGGCATGGGTTGGAATAGGCCCGAAACGACTGGGAGGTAGCGTCATGGTGGTCGGCATGTCGGACGAGTTCGATACGTTTGCACAACGGGCGAAGATCAAGGTGTGCGGCGTCGGGGGCGGCGGCAGCAACGCCGTGAACCGCATGATGGCCGCGGGACTCCGGGACGTCGAGTTCATCGTCATCAACACCGACGCACAGGCCCTCAAGTACTCGCCAGCGCCCCGGCGGCTTCAGATCGGCCTCGAGGTCACCGGCGGCCTGGGCTCCGGCGGCAAACCCGAGATCGGCCAAAAGGCCGCGCTCGAGGACCGGGAGCGCCTCACCGAGATCCTGGGCGGATCCGACATGGTGTTCCTCACCGCAGGGCTCGGCGGCGGCACGGGCACGGGCGCGGCGCCGGTCTGCGCCGAGATCGCCCGCGAGACCGGCGCCTTGACCCTCGGTATCGTGACGTTGCCCTTCTCGTTCGAGGGCCCGACCCGAATGGAGAACGCCCTCGCGGGGCTCGCCGCCCTCCAGGACCAGGTCAACAGCCTGATCGTCATCCCCAACGACCGCGTGGCGGCCCTGGGACAGAACGAGGTGACGTTTCTCAACGCCTTCGAGCAGGCCGACGAGGTGCTCCACAACGGCGTGCGCGCCATCACCCAACTGATCCAGGTCCATGGGCTGTGGAACGTGGACTTCGCGGACTTCCGGACCGTCATGGAAGGCGGCGGCCGCGCCCTGATGGGCATCGGCTCGGCCGAGGGCGAGGGCCGGGCGGGCCGCGCCGCGCAAGAAGCTATCCTCTGTCCGCTGTTGCAGCAATCCGACATCACCGGCGCCACCGGCGTGATCGTCAACGTCCGCGGCGGCCGCGAGATCGGCATGCGCGAGATCGAAGAGGCCATGGAAGTCGTCCGCAAGTCCGCCCACCCCGATGCGACCTACTTCGTGGGCGCCGCCCTCGACGATGAAGACAAGCCCGAACTCGAGGTCACCGTCATCGCGGCCGGTTTCGCCGGGACGTCTTCCCCCGACGTCGAGTTGACCAAGCAAGAGGCCGGCGCCGAGACCTCGACGCCCACCGACGACGAAGAGGCGGCGCAACCTGAGGCGGAGACCCCTGAAATCCCTTGGGAGAAGGCGCCCTCGCCTTCCGACGCCGAGGAGCCGGCGCGACCGTACCTCGAAGGCGAAGGCACCCCTGGCTATCAAACCGAGTTCCCGTCCGACGTACCCCGCGAGGCCGAACCGGCCGGCGTCACTGTTGCGGCCGGCACGGACAACGCTGAAGACGAAGATATGAGCATTCCCACTTGGCTTCGAGAGCGACAGAAGCAGTAGCCCACTGCCGCTGCGCTGACTGCCTGAAGTGCCGTCCCCGTTCGTGTTGCCTTCGGTTCTATTGGTCGATCGTGCCAAGGCATGGTGGGCCTCGAAGAAGAACGCGCAGCAGACCGAGTGAACGGCAGGAGCGGGATAGACTGGAGACTGGGGGAGATCGCCAGTCTGTGAAGTCGAGGCGGTCGCATGTGCGATCTGCTACAATCCGGCCGTCGTGTGGACAGGGAGCGATGGGAGTAGCGAGCGATGAATCTACAGCTTGGTCGAGCGACTTCGATTGTCTTGCAGACGACGCCCTACCTGGTATACCGCGCCATCATATATGGGGCGTTGTGCATGGCGGGCCTGGTGTACGTGGCCATACTGGCCGGTCTCGGCGCGATCTTCGGCAGCGGGGCCTTCGTGGTGCTGCTGGTTATCTCGCTGGCCGGCGCGGGGTTTTTCGGGCTCGGGCGGTTCCTCGGCGAATACGTGCTGTATCTCCTGCGAGCGGGCCACGTGGCCTTGATCACCGAGATCGTCACGGAAGGCAAGCTGCCGGAGGGCGTCTCGCAGACGGTCTGGGCCAAAGAGCGCGTCATGCAGTACTTCAAGGAGACGAGCGTGCTGGCCCTGGTCGACCAGTTGGTGAAGGGCATCATCCGGGCCGTAAACCGGACTCTGTTCAACGTGATGACCATCCTGCCGATACCAGGAACGGAGGGCGCCGCCAAGCTGGCCCAGCGCGTGGTGGATTTCAGCCTTACCTACATCGACGAGTCGGTTCTCGCCTACACGTTCAAGACCAAGAACGACAACGTGTTTGACGCGGCCAAGACGGCCATCATTCTGTACTGCCAGTCCTGGAAAGGGATCCTGAAGAACGCGGTGGCGCTGGCCCTTCTCAGCTACGCGTTCGTCGTCGTGGCCGTGATCATATTCCTGATCCCGCTCGGGGCGATCGCGTGGGCCCTGCCGGCGTCGTGGGGGACGGTGAAGTTCGTCCTGTTCATCGTGGCGCTGTTCCTGGGATTGTCGCTGAAGTGGGTGTTGTTCGACCCGATCGCGTGCACGTCGACGATCCTTACGTTCCTGCACGAGAGCGAGGGACAGGCGGCCGACCCCGAGTGGGAGGCAAAACTCGATAAGGTCAGCGACAAGTTCCGCGAGCTCAAGGACAAGGCCGCCGAGAAACTCGCCGGAGCCGCGGCAAAGGGCGCCGAGCCGGCTGTCGAGGAGCCGGAGGCCGGCTAGAGGCGGGGTCGCCTCGGGCGGCTCTGAGCCGCCCCTTCTGCGGCAAGCCGCGGGCACGAGTGAATCGCTCTTCCCCAGCCCGTATGCCGGTGTTTCTTCTGCTTGCCTCCTGCGAGCTACGGTAACCGGGAGTTGGATTCCCCTATGAGCGGTCCTCGTGAAACTGTCAGGACCTTCCGGAGCGAAGCGGAGGCCCACCTGGCAAGGAGCACACTGGATGCGCAAGGAATCCCCGCCACGGTTCACCGCTACAGCCGCTACCGGGCCATGTCGGGGGGCGGATACCTGTTGAAGGTGGCCGCATGCGATGCCCGCGAAGCACGGGCGATCCTCGGCGAGCTGGACACCGAGGTGGACATGGACGAGTACGTCGACAGCGATGACGCATCATACCGGCGGTGCCCTGCGTGCAACTCCGTCAACGTCAAGGCGTACCCTCTGCAGCGGAACCGGGCCCTGCTATCCGTGCTCACCCTCGGGCTCGCCTTGGCGTTTCTGAAGCGGGATTGGCGCTGCACCAAGTGCGGCCACGAATGGCGTGCTTAGTACACTCATTCTGAAGTTCGATTACGTATTCGGGACTACTTGGAGTGCGGCGGCTCGACGCCGCTTTTCCCGTTGCGGCTCGACGCAACTACCGGCGTTGAGGCTGCGCGCCTCGTACGGGCGCGGCGTCTTGTTGGTGGCAGTGGACAAACGGCCCTCGCGACCGTATCCTGTGTCTTATGCGGTGGACCGAGCGCTTGTGTTGGGCGAGGCCGGTGAATTCCGGCGCCGAGGTCTGAGCCCGTTTTGCGGTCCAGCGGGAGCCCGGGTGACGATGCACGACGAAGCCAAGACCAAGACGCAGCTTATCGAGGAGCTCGAGGCCCTGCGCGAGCGTCTTGCCGATCTCGAGGCCCCGGGCACACCGCGACGTTCCGACGAGGGGGGGGTACAGGACGGCGAGGCGACCCTCAAGGCGACGCTGGACTCGACCGCGGACGGCATTCTGGCCGTCGACTCGAGCGGCCGGGTCATCTTTGCCAACAAGCGGTTTGCGCAGCTCTGGCGCATCCCCCCGGACCTGCTCGAGGCGGGCGATGACGCCGAGATGCTGGAGTTCGTGCTGGGCCAACTCGAAGACCCCGAGGCCTTCTTGAGCAAGGTCCGAGAACTGTATCAATCGTTTCGCGACGATCTGGACACGTTGCGCTTTCGCGATGGACGCGTCTTCGAGCGGTATTCACGCGCGCTGGTGCGTGGGGGCAAGCTGGCCGGACGGGTCTGGAGCTTCCGGAACGTCTCGGCGCGGGCGCGCGCGGAGGAGGCCCTGCGAGAGAGCGAGCTGAAACACCGAACCATCCTCGAGCGCATCGAGGAGGGGTACTATGAGGTCGACCTGGCGGGGAGCTTCACGTTCTTCAATGACGCCATGCGCAATATCCTGGGTTATTCGGACGAGGAGATGCCGGGGCTGAACTACCGCGAGTTCATGGACGAGGAGAACGCGGCCGAGGTCTACCGCCTTTTCAACCAGGTCCGTTGCTCGGGGATATCGGCTCAAGCCTTGGACTGGCAACTGATCCGAAAGGACGGATCGAGGCGCGCCGTCGAGACGTCGGTGTCGCTGATGCGCGACGCAGCGGGCCGCCCCTGCGGTTTTCGCGGTATCTCGCGGGACGTGACGGATCGCAGACGGGCGGAGGAGGAGCGCCGCGCCCTCGAGGTCCGGATGCAGGAGGTCCAGAAGCTCGATAGCCTGGGCGTGCTCGCGGGCGGGATTGCCCACGACTTCAACAACCTGCTCATGACGATCCTCGGCAACACCGAACTGGCCTTGGACGAGGTCGCGCCGGCCTCACGCGCGCGTCCTTGCATTCAGGATATCGAGATCGCCGCGAAGCGGGCCGCGGACCTGACCCGCCAAATGTTGGCCTATTCGGGGCGGGGCCGGTTTGTGGTCGAGTCGATCGACCTGAGTGAATTGGTGGCCGCGGTGGCCCGCCTGCTCGAGGCCTCGGTCTCGAAGATGGCGGCCCTGAAACTCCACTTGGCGCCGGCCCTGCCGAGGATCGAGGCCGACGCGGCCCAGATGCGGCAGGTCGTGATGAACCTGGTGCTCAACGCGTCCGAAGCGATCGGGGAGAAGAGCGGCGTCATTACCGTCACCACGGGGGTCACCGAGTGCAACCGGGCTTACCTTGAGCAGGCCCGCTTCAACGACGCCCTCGCCGAGGGCCGCTACATCCACCTCACCGTGGCGGACACGGGTTGCGGCATGGACGCGGAAACCCAACAGCGGGTCTTCGAGCCGTTCTTCACGACGAAATTCCTGGGCCGGGGGCTGGGTTTGGCGGCCGTCCTGGGAATCGTGCGCAGCCACGAGGGCGCCATCATGCTCGACAGCACCCCGGGCAAAGGCACGACCTTCACGGTGCTCTTCCCCGTGCACCGGGAACGGGCGCCAGATGCGCCCGAGGCGGAACCCGGAGGCGAAGAGCAGGCGTGGCGCGGCAGCGGCACGATTCTCCTGGTCGATGACGAGGAGTCGCTGCGCACCACCGGAACGCGTATGCTCGAACACATCGGCTTTCACGTCTTGACCGCCGCCGACGGCCAGCAAGGCGTCGAGACCTTCGGGCGGCACGCGGACGAGATCGCCTGCGTCGTGCTCGACCTGACCATGCCGCGTATGGGGGGCGCAGATGCCTTCGAGGCCATCCGCAGCATCAACCCCTCGGCGCCCGTTATCTTATGCAGCGGCTACAGCGAGGAGAAATTCCTCAGCCGTTTCGCCGACAAGGGCTTCGCCGCCTTCTTGCACAAGCCATACCGCCTTGCGGAACTGGTCGCGGCGCTCAAACGGGCGCTGGGGCACGGAGGGCGGCAGGGCGAATGAGCCTGGCCTCGGACCCGCACGGCGGCCCCGCGCGTCGCGAGACCGTTAGCCAAAGACCTCGTGCATGCGGTCGCATTCGTGCATGCGGTCGCAGTAGTAGCGGACGTTGTCCCACCGGGCGTCCGGGGCGATGCGGTGGTCGGGGCAGGGGATGTAGCCGCCCAGCTCGACCAAGGGCCGTAGCCGCTCGATCTCGGCGTCCACGGCGGCGCGGTCGCGGGCGAACACCCTCTTGTCCATGCCGCCTACGCCGCGCAGGTCGCGGCCGTATTGCTCGCGCCAGGGCGCGATGCTGGCGCCCCACGTGCCCACCTCGATGGGGAACATGGTGTTGACGCCGTTGCCCAGCCACGTCGGGATCAAAGCGTCGATCATGCCGTCGCAGTCCAACGACACGATATTGATGCCGTAGGCGTTCACGAGTTCCGTGATGCGCCGGTAGTGGGGTCCCACCTTCTCCTCGAACACCACCGGCGAGACGAGCGGGCCGTTCTTGAAACAGATGTCTTCCCAGAAGTGGGCGAAATCGAACTTGGCCCCGCTGGCCAGCGCCGCCTTGGTGCACTCGTAGCACAGCGTGCCCAGCGTCTCGATCATCTCGTCGAACAGGGCCTCGTCCTCGGCGTAGATGTACGTGGCCCCCGTAACGCCCACCATGTCGCGGATGCGGCCGAACAGGCTGCCGCAAAACAGGCCGTACCAGTGGTCCCGCTCGTCGCGCCGCAGGAAATCCCGGCCGCCCTCATCGAAGCGAACGGTCTCGCCGTCGACCATCACCCCGGCCTCCGTCAAGCGTTCCTCGCAGAACTGGAGCCGGTGCTTGTAGTCGATCTCCCACTCCTTGCGGCCTTTGAGGAGATGGTCGATCTCCGGCGGGATGCCCACGGCGCCGGCCTTCTCGAGCACGACGACCCCGTCGCCGTTGACCACGTGCTTCGAGCCGTCCGGCAACTCCGCCACCACGTTGCGCTCGAAGCCCGGACGCAGGTGCGTGTGCGGATGCATGACCGAGTAGTAGTTGAAATCGAACCCGAGCTTCTCGCTGATAGCGGCGTCCGTCGGGTTGCCGTCGCCCCAATGACGGGCCTGGTCGTCCGTGAGGTGCCCTTCCGCGGCCCACGCATCCAGCGTGTCCCGCCAGAACCCAAAATGCACCACCGGCAACCGGTCATACGGCTCATAGTTCAGAACCGCCAACGTCCGCTCACGGTCATTCATGATCCCATCACTCCCCAATCCCATCCCTCTCCCTCTTCATCTCCCTCTTCATCTTCGCCGCCGGGCCATCCTCCCGTGGCCTGCTCGTGCCTGCCAGCCCCGGCGCCAGCGTATCGGGCGTCTGCGGCGATTGCAACTGCGTGAGCGCGCCGGACAAGCCCAGGGCGCGCTCAACGTATCGGCCCTGGCGCGACCGACGGACCGGCGTCTCGAAGTCCTTGTCCGGCCCTTAGCGACGTGCTACCATTGCGCGCCAGGTAGCGGGACGCATGAGGACAGGCCCATGGATTTCGAGGACATCGACGACCTTCTTAACCAAGGCCCATCCGAGGCGGGGGCGGGCGAGAAGCGCGATGCACCTTTCACCCTCCGTGAGCGGTTCCGGCGCACGATGTTCTATCAGGACGTGGCCGTGCGACCCAACTTCGACTTCGGGTACTGGGAGCGCACCCTCGAGGTGTGGCGGGAGCAGGGCCTGCCCGAGCACGTGGTCGATGAGGCCACGGCTTACGACTACTTCGGCATCGAGAACTGGATGATGCTCCGCACCCATTCCAACCCTATCCCTCCCTTCAAAGAGGAAACCTTGGAGGAGACCGACGACTACCGCACCTACCGGGACGGGTACGGCTGCGTCGCCAAGATCAACAAGAAGGGCGACAAATCCATCCCGCACTTCATCGAGTTCCCCGTCAGAGACCGGGCTTCCTGGGCGCCCTTCGAAGAGGCCTTCGACCCGGACCACCCGTCGCGATGGGAACACGTCGCGGAGTCGGTGGAGCGCGCGCGACACAGCGAGGTCCCCGTGGGCATCTTCGGGGGCAGCATGGTGGGCGTGGCCCGCAACCTGATCGGCTTCGAAGGCATCGCCGTGATGCAATACGAGGACCCGGAGCTACTCAAAGACATCATCGACGCCTTCGGTGCGTGCACGGTTGCGGTGCTCGAGCGGGCGCTGCCTTACGCCCAGGTCGATTTTTGCATGGGCTGGGAGGACATCTGCTTCAACCAGGGCCCCATCGTGTCGCCGGACTTCTTCCGCGCCGTGGCCGGGCCGTGGTACCGGCGGGTCGCCGACCTGCTCACCGCCCACGGTTGCTGCGTCTACACCACCGACACTGACGGCAACATCCTGCCCATCGTGGGCGCGTTCCTCGACAACGGCCTGAACACCATGTTTCCGGTCGAGGTCCACGCCGGCACGGACCCGTGCCTACTGCGCGACACGTACGGCAAGCGCATCCGGCTGTGGGGCGGGGTGTGCAAGATGAGGCTGGCGGAGTCGAAGCAAGCCATCGACCAGGAACTGCAGCGCCTGTTACCGTACGTCGAGCAGGGCGGCTTCATTCCCGGCGTAGACCACCGCGTGCCGGCCAACGTGCCGCTGGCCAACTACCTGCACTACCTCGAGCGCAAGCGCGAGTGGTTCCACGTCGGCGGCGAACCGAAATACTAATGTCCTGAGTTGGAAGTACTTTGCATATGCCTGGGGCGTACACGCGAGGGCGAAGTCACGGGCAGGACCCGCGGCTCGCGGGTACGCTCGCCCTCCCGGGCAGGTCTGCCAGATACTCAACGTATTTCAAGTTCAGCACAGTAGGCCCGTTTGGTAGGCCCGTTTGGAGTTCAGACTTCAGTTTGTCTGGGTCCGGACAAGACAAACTGAAGTTTGAACTCCAAACCCGGACACCTGAAGTCTGAGCTACGGACCGGGACGGATTGGAATTTGAACTCGGAATGAGGGAGTCGATATCGTGGGCGAGATGACCAGCATCGAACGCATCCACAACATCCTCCGGCGCAGGCCGGTGGACCGCATCGGCCTCTACGAGCATTTCTGGGGCGACACGCAGAAGAAGTGGACGGACGAGGGTCACCTCGAGGAAGGCGAGGCCCTGGACGACCACTTCGGCTTCGACCTGTGCGGCTCTTGGCCCTTCAACATGGTCGGCAAGCTCGACTTCGAACCCGAAACCATCGAGGAGACCGACGAGACCATCCTCCAGCGCGATGGCAACGGCGCCGTGCTCCGGCGCCATAAACTCCACGACGCCACGCCCGAGCACGTCGATTTCCTGGTCAAGGACGGCGCTGGGTGGTACGAGCACATCAGGCCCTTCCTCACCTTCGACCGGCGCCGCATCAACTTCGAGGCCTACCGCGACGCCAAGAAACACGCGGCCGAACGCCAGCGGTTCTTCCACTGGGGCGGGGTCAACGTCTTCGAGCTGATGCACCCCGTCTGCGGCCACGAGTATATGTTGACCGGCATGTTGACGGATCCCGACTGGGTCAAGGACATGGTCGACGCCTATGCCACGCTCACCGTCGAGCTCATGGAGACCCTGTTCGCCGAAGAGGGCCTGCCCGACGGGGCCTGGTTTTACGAAGACATGGGGTTCAAGGAGCGCCCCTTCATGTCGCTCGATATGTACCGGGAGTTCATCCTGCCCGGCCACCGCAAGACCATTCAGTATTGCAAAGGCCGGGGGCTGCCTGTAATAATGCACTCGTGCGGATACGTCGAGCCGCTGGTTCCCGGGATGCTCGAGGCCGGTATCGACTGCCTGCAGGTCATCGAAGTGAAGGCCGGGATGGACTTGTTGCAGTTGTACAAGGACTACGGGGATCGGTTATCATTCATGGGCGGGATGGACGTTCGCAAGCTGTATACGAACGACCAAGCGCAAATCGAGGAGGAACTGGCCAGCAAGATCCCCGTGGTCATGCAGAACCACGGGTACGCGCTGCACTCGGATCACTCCATACCGGACCAAGTCGAGTACGACAGCTACAAGTTCTTCGTCGAACGCGGTCTGGAGTTGGGAACGTACTAACGGTTGTTGGCAAACGGAGGAGAGACCTGATGTCCGAGGAACTTTACGAGCAAATCGCTGTCTGTGTGGAACGAGGCAAAGTGAACGCCACGTCGCCCTACCCGCCTGACCTCAAAGGCCAGGACGGCGCGGACGAACTGGTCAGGCAGGCGCTCGATCAGGGCCTGCCGGCCGATGACGTGCTGGGCAAGGGCCTGGTGGTCGGCATGACGCGCATTGGCCAGAAGTTCAGCGAGAACAAGGTCTTCGTGCCCGATCTCCTCATGGCGGCCAAGGCCATGACCGCCGGAATGGACCAGCTAGAGCCCTACTTCGAGTCCGGCGAGGCCCATCACAAGGGCGTGTTCATCATCGGTACGGTCCAGGGCGACCTCCACGACATCGGCAAGAACCTCGTGCGCATGGTGGTCGAGGGCAACGGGTGGAAGGTCGTCGACCTCGGGGTGGACATCTCCGCCGAGAAGTTCCTCGAGGCCGTCAAGGAAAACGCCGGCGCCGTCGTTGGCCTCAGCGCCCTGCTGACCACCACCATGGTCAACATGGAGAAGACCGTCAGCCTCGTCAAGGAGGGCGTGCCCGGCGCCAAGGTCATCGTCGGCGGCGCGCCGCTGACCCAGGAGTTTGCGGACAAGATCGGCGCTGACGGCTACTCCCCGGACCCCCAGGGCGCGATCGGGTTTCTCGAGGCCCCCGTCGCCTAGCCGGCTGTCGGCCAACAGCCTGTAGCAGTCGAAGCACGGTCTCTCTCGGCAGACACGGGTGACGTGTTGCCAGGGGAGACTGTTTTGCTTTCTTGGAAAGGGGCTCGAAGGTGAACTCGATCCGCGACGACCTGCGAACGAAGAAGGTCCTGGTCGCCGATGGCGCCTGGGGCACGTCTCTGACGGCCAAGGGCCTCGAACCCGGTGAGTGCCCCGAGCTG
>Ga0114930_10001767_pt1 | contig 20168 bp, 9 predicted proteins | sample AnhtaG_FD_87300 | JGI IMG/M metagenome (GOLD analysis project Ga0114930, IMG submission 87300) | Deep subsurface microbial communities from Anholt, Denmark to uncover new lineages of life (NeLLi) - Anholt_01485 metaG | ecosystem: Environmental > Aquatic > Marine > Oceanic > Sediment | place... | reverse complement strand
TAGTTGATTTCTAGTAAACCCTAACTTTTCAATAGATTTTAAGAGAGTAACTATATCTAAAATATCGTCATCAGTTTCCTTAGGTAATCCAATTAGAAAATAAAATTTTACATTTTTAATTTTAGACTCACGAATCATCTCTATTACGCGTAAAATTGAATCATTAGAAACTTTTTTGTTTAAGTCATATCTTAGCGAATCATTACCCGTTTCAGGAGCTATTGTAATTGTTTTTATATCGCTTCGCTCAAGGATTTGAATAATTTTAGGTGTGATATGTTCAATTCTTATTGAGGGTAAACTAAATCGTTTACTAGAGTTAAGTATAAACTCACATATTTCAGAAAATCGGGGATGTGAGGAGACACAAGAACCTATAAGGCTAAATTTTTCAAAATTTGAATTATTCAATCCATTTTTAATCGATTTAATAATTTCATCGAAGCTTTTATTTCTGAAAGGGTAGTTATGAAAAGAAGACAAACAAAACTTACAGCGAAAGGGACACCCCCTATTTATTTCAACAAAATAATTTTCTTCAAAAATCTTTTTTATATTATCACTTTTCGATAATAATTGGTATGTTGGAGTAGGTGATTGATTCAAATTTTCCAACACAGCACGATTTACAGGATTATCTATACTTGGGATATAAATACCTTCAATTTCTGAAACTTTGTTAAAAAAATCTTCAGTAGAATAATTGTTGGTTTTGAATTCTAAAAATTTATCAAAAAAATCTTTCAGGTTTGGCTCAGCATCTCCAATAAAAAAAAGATCAAACACTTTACTCATTGGTAAGGGATTAGAAGTTATAGCAGGACCACCACCTATTATTAGAGGATAATGTTCTGAATTTCGAGAAAAATTCCTTAATCGCTTCTTAGATTCCAAAGGAATTTGAGCTTTTTCCAAAATCCATAAGATGTTTTTGAAATTGTTTTCATAATGAACGGAAAATCCTAAAATATCAAAATCTGTAGGTAATAACGCATTTTCAATGCTTCGAATGCGATTGATAGGAGAGTAGTCGTCAGACGCGGGATATTTTATATTTTCTGGAAGGAAAAATCGTTCACAAGCATAATTTTGAATTGAATTAATCATAAAGTAGAGTAATCTAATAGAATAAGAGGACATACCCATTTGATATGTATTTGGATAAATTAATCCAAACGATAAATCAATTTTTCTCCAATCTTTGATAATTAAGTTTTCTTCAAACATACAGAAATTACCATAATTCGTTAGAACATTGTATGATCAAGAATCTAGCTCTCGTCCTTTTAATAATTTCTTAATTTCTCCAACAATTAAAGGTAAAACTCTCCCAATTTTATGGTTAATTACAACGTCTGCTTTCTCATCTAAGTCTGTTCTCTCATCATTTATTATAATTAACTTTCCCTTTTCTCTTAATGTATATAACGGTAAATCACACACAGGAGCAACTGAAAGAGAGGACCCTGCAATTAACATTACATCCGCTTTCTGAGCTAAAGCTTGAGATTGGTACATCTCGAACCGGGGTGGAGCTTCACCGAACAAAACAACAGAGGGTTTAAGGGGAGAAGCGCAATAATCACATGAAGGTCCTGTTTTCTTCTCTTTTTTTAATTTTCGAAAGATCTGTTCTTTTGTATATGATGCTCTACATCCAAAGCAAGTAAACCTATTAACGCTTCCGTGGACTTCATAAACTATTACAGAACCAGACTGTTGATGAAGTTCATCTATATTTTGAGTGATTACTGCTTTCAATATACCCAAATCTTCGAGCTCTGCAAGAGCATAATGCCCTAAATTTGGTTTTGCTCTAAATATATTTGGAGCAATCTTTTTAGCCATTTCCCAGAATTTAGTTGGATTTTTAAGAAATGATTGTATGTTTCCATAAATTTCTGGCTTGTATTTTTCCCAAAGACCTCCCTCGCTTCTAAAATCCGGGATGCCTGATTCTGTAGAGATTCCCGCCCCAGTTAACGCTATTGCTTCTTTTGAATTAAAAAGTAAATTTGCTGCTTGCTGAATTTTCTTTTTTTCGAGTAAATTAATAATTTTCATGTACTTTGGTTAGAATTTCTAGATTAAGAATTGAATATAGATACAATGCTCTAATAGCTCGATTATTTTTATAATATTTTTAGAAATTATTAAAAGTTACTTGTTATAAACGTACAGAAAAACTATAAAATTCCTAAAATTAAAATACCTCTTAAATTTCTTTTATTTAAACTTGATTTAAAGGAAAAGAATTAAATTTTTCGTTAATTTAAATTCTTTAAGGGATATTTTAAGTGATAAACTATTGTTTCTTTAGAAAATGATTACTGGTTTCTCTATAATCTTAGATGATGATGTGTTATATGTTTCAAATGAAAATAAGTATCCTACATTTGAAATAGTATTATTTGTCAAGAAATTAATAAGTAGTCTTAATCCTAAAAATTTCTGGCGTTTAACCAATATCTATTTCGAAGGAGAGACTGGTAAAGAACGAATGATAATAAAGCACATAGTCACAGAGAATGATCAAAACCTATTTTTTTGTATAACAGGTGATTTCCTTTCTAATTCTGAAGAAGTTTCTAAACTCATGGCAGAATATTACGAAAAAGTTACATTGAACTATGAAACTGTAGAATTTATTCAAAAAGCCTCAAAAAATTCCGAATTCTCAAAAATAATCAAGCTCATTACTGCTTATCTATGGAATAAATATCGAGAACCATTGGAAGATGAAAATATAGATTTACAATGTTCTGATACAGAAAATAAAATAATGTACTGTGGGATTTCTTCTCAGGGATTGCCAATTATTTCACAATTATACGACAAAACGCTTCTACACAACTTTCATAGAGAAATTACAGGTGAAAATATAGAATTGCTTAGCTCAAATATTTCAGCTAATTTAGCCACGATAGCTATGAATACTCAAATCAGAGCTAAAACTAACATTAAAGAAGTTCATTTTGATGATTTAGGGGAAAATGGATGCAAGAAAATAATTCTCTATAGTAATATTAACGAATATTCCTTAGATTTCATTGCTTCTGGGGATTTTGTTAAAATTAAGGAAATTTTCAAACAATTAGAAGATAATTTCTCTCAAGAACAAGTTTTAAAGAAGGAGTTCATGGGTGATTTAAAACCATATAGATTTTTAAAAACCCACCTCGATGATATGATCCTTCAATTTGATCAATAATTCCTAAATAAAATGTTTCTTTCTTATTCTTATGAAGGCTGTTATTTTAGCAGCAGGAAAAGGTAGCCGGCTTAATCCCATCACATCTACGGTACCAAAACCAATGATTCCTATTGGAGGTAAACCATTATTAGAACACGCTTTATTAAACTTAAGAGATATAGGCGTTCAAGAAATTTTAATAATCGTTGGATACAAGGAAGAAATTATAAAGAATTATTTTGGTAATGGACTATCAAAATTCAAAGTTAAGATCCAATATACTACGCAATTAGAACACTTAGGAACAGCTCACGCTGTTGCTTTTGCTAAAGATTTCGTAGGGGATGATGATTTCTTCCTAATGTATGGTGATTTATTAACAGATCCACAAGTATTTAAAGACATTTTAGAGATTTACCAGAAAAGTAGCTGCGAAGGATTAATTTCATTATTTGAAGTCAACAATCCTCAAGAGTATGGGATTATTTCATTGAACAATGAAGCATATGTTGAAAAAATATCTGAAAAACCTTCTATAGACTTAAATCTTGGTAATCTAGCGAATGCCGGAATATTCATCTTTAATCCTTTAATATTCGAAGCTATAGAATTAACAGAGTTATCTGTACGAAATGAATATGAGTTTACTGATTCAATGCAAATTTTGATTAACCAGTTAAAGGGAAAAATTAAAGGGTATATTATAAAGGATTTATTCTGGAGTGATATAGGATTACCTTGGCATCTTTTAGACGCAAATGAATTTATATTAAAAAGATTGAAATCCAGTTTGAAAGGAAAAATTGAAGAAAATGTAAATGTGTCAGGTAATGTTTTCATCGGCAAAAATACATTAGTTAAATCAGGTTCTTACATTCAAGGACCTTGTTATATTGGAGAAAAATCCTTAATTGGTCCAAATGCATACATACGGCCATACACCTACATCGGTAATAATTGTCACATTGGAATGTCTGAGGTTAAGAATTCGTTAATTTTCTCAAATACCTCTATTCCTCATTTCAATTATATTGGCGATTCTATTATATGTGAAAATGTTAATCTCGGGGCAGGTACAAAAATATCCAACCTAAGATTTGATAATAAGAGTATATCGATGATTATCAAAGGAAAATCCATCAATTCAGGGAGAAGAAAATTAGGTGCTATTATTGGACCAAACACGCAAACGGGAATTAATTCCAGCATAATGTGTGGCAAAAACATCGGGCGAGATTCGATAATAGGTGCTCATACAATTGTAAACGAAGATATTCCGTCTAATACTTTATACTACCAAAATGAAAACGGGATAATAAAAAAAGCTAGAAAAACATGAAATAATTAGATTTAAAAATCCTAAATTTAAGCCTTAGTAAGCTTCCTAACGCTTATTCGCTCTGTTCTTTTTATATCGCTTTTTCGAGATCGCTTGACATCAACTTCGACTACCTCAAAGTCTTCATCTTTAGTTACGAATTCTGTATCCTCGCCTCCCTCTGGAACGCTTACCAATTTACATTTAATGATTGCACAGTTCGATAGTGGATAAATTGTTTTCGCAATTCTTACGATTTGATTGGTAAATTCTTTATAAATCATTCCAGTAATGAACTTTTCATGGTTTAATGTGTCTGCGAATTCTTTCAAAATTTCTCTCATGATTTTACGAATTATAATTTGTTGCGAACTTCGGGCTCGGGCTATAGTAGTGCATATAATCGTTAACCTATAGACATATTCGTCTTTAGTAGTTAGATTAATTATTGTTTGAATCTTCGAGCTTCCTCTTCCGATCAAGGATCTAACATAATCGTTAGTATATGAATGCCCTAAAAATATAGATTGTGCTTGCTTTGCTTCTTGATTAACTTGTACTACTTTGAATTTCAATTTTAGACTTACATCTTCGTAACGGTTTGAAAAATCATATAGTAAGGCTTCAATGGTTCTTCCGATAATGTTATTTTCCATTCCGATTATTTCGCCAATAGGTTTAAAGTTGAAGCTTTTTGGGGCGATGACATTATACCATTCTTTATCTTTGAATGAAACTCTCCTTAATTTTGACTTCTTTTTTTTTGCTTTCTGACTCATACCTTAGTCTACCTCATCACGATTGTCCTAATTTTATCCGGGTCGTACTTAAAATCACTTGCTAATACTTTTTTACTCTTGTAATACTTGATAAGTCTGTAAATCTTGCTTTCTGTACGTTGTAACCCCTTTTTCGAATCTAAATCTTTATGGTTTGACTCCAAATGTATTCTTAATGTAAGCGCTTTTTTAACTAAATTCGTTAAGTCTTCTGGTAGAGGAGTTTCAATATCATTTTCTTTAAGAATTTGTGAAATTGATTTGCCGGTGACTACTTTTATTAAAGGGATGCCATAAGAATCTCTTAATATCACACCTATTAGGGATTGAGGAAAACCCTTCCTAGCGAGTTTAATGACCTCGTTTTCTACTTCTTCAGAAGAAAGTTCTACCCACACAGGTTTTTCTAATCTAGCCGGGCGTGTACTTCCAGATTTCCCCTTCTTTCTTGAGTGCATTCGAGCCATTTTTTGCGTCCTACTTTATGAATAATTTAATAATAGTAAATTTATTGATGAACAATATAAAGAATCATGTAAATTAAAATTTTTGAATTTAATAATTAAAACCTTATTAATCTAAATATATCATAGGAAATTATTGTACTTATGAAACACGAAAAAGAAATTATTTATTTTATTACTGGGAATAATCATAAATTTAAGGAAATTGCAAAATTGTTCCAAAAGGAAGAATTAGAATACGATTTAAAGCAGAAAACCGCTGCAACTATTGAAGTTCAAGCATCTAGTATTAAAGAAGTCGCTCTCTTTAAACTTAAAAGTGTAAAAACAAATTTTAATAACTCTTATTTTGTTGAGGATGCGGGTTTTTTTATTGATATTCCTCTCAAAGGATTCCCAGGAGTATATTCCAAGTTTGTATTAAATACTATAGGTAACAAAGGTATACTGAACCTCATTAGTGATTATTTAAACACCGCTGCTCATTTTGAAGCTGTAATAGCTCTATATTTCCAACCATTAGATAAAATATTTACCTTTGAGGGATCAGTTGAGGGCAAAGTTTCAAAAGAAATCAAAGGTACAAGTGGATTTGGTTATGATCCTATTTTTATTCCTAATGAACTGCCTAATAATACTTTTGGTGAATTATCTACTGAAGAAAAAAATTCTATTTCACACAGAGCGAAAGCTTGGCAAAAACTGTTAATTTTTCTCAGGGCGCACCAATAATTATTTTAAAAAGTTTGACGGAATATATCCATTACAGATTGCCTACTTAGTTTAATGAGGATTAAATACATCCCCAAAATCCCGAAGAAAATGGATAGGGAGAACACTCTAAACAAGACATCCAAAGGGATTGAGAATACAATAGGCATTTCTGTCATAAGTCCTAAATTCGTTTCCATTAAGTAAGCACAAAAGGTGCCGATTAAAGTCCCCATCGTTCCGCTACTCAACATAATAATTAAACTTTCAATCAAGAAGAGATTCCTTACGTTTCTTGTTTTCATACCCATAGACCTTAGAATGCCAATTTCAAATTTTCTCTCCATCATTACTGCGTACATTGTGCTTACTAAACCAAAGATTGCTATAACAATTGCAAACCAAAGAACAACTTCCATTAAACTGCTTTGTCGATCAAACATAGATTGCATCATATTTACTTTTGTTATTGCGTCGTCAAGAAAATAATCTTTCCCTGTAGAAATATCTCGTATCTCATCTTTAGTATCTTCAATTATGGTTTCGGAATCATCTTCAAGCTTAATAAAAGCTTTATCAACAATCATTTTTGGGTCCCATTGATCTTTAACATCCATTAACCTCATGTAGTTTTCTAAAGAAACCATAATGCCTCCACCTTCAGCAGAAGCTTCTGTAGTTCTAAAGTTAAAAAATCCTGGCATTCCTCCGGAAATACCAACAACACGGAATAGAGTAATATTTCCAGGATCGTTCGGAATTTGAGGGTTGTAAAAAGTTAATCGAATGTATTCACCGACATCATCGATGCCGAAAACAGTCGCAAGAGACTTAGCAATGATGCATGTATTATTTTCGTTAAACAATTGACTAAATGAATAATTAAATCCGCTTTGTGGACTGCTCCAAATCATCAAATCATTATCCATTAATTTATAATAATTCCTCTCAATACCAATAAACCCGACCTCTAAATTGTCAAAATTTGCTATATCTCCGCCTTTTACTTGATATTTTTCTTCCGCTTGTTCAGTGTAAAATTCAAAGATGTTTATAAAAGCATCATTAATAGAGTCCTCGTCAAAACCGCCTCCACTCTGGCTAAAGTCGAATAAAATCGATAAAACAGACGTTATATCAAACATGTTATATAATGACATAGCGATTTCATCTATTCCATCAATAGTTTTTAGGTCTTGAATCGTACTGAGCGTAATTGCGTTAGTTTCGGGATTTACTCCTTGATTAATTAAAACTAAATCGGAGCCATATTGAAATTTTAAATTAGTTGCCAAGTTCTGCGATTCCATCTCGGAAACGCTAGTGATAAAGAAAATGAAAGAAAAACTTATCGCAAACATCACAATTGTGCTTGTGTTCCTCCTCCTGTTTCTTTTTAGCGATATTTTAATAATATGAGCATACTTCTTAATGAATGGCGTGAAAGCTCCAATTAATAGGCTTTGTATGATTGGTATAACCCCTACTGATGCGAAGACCAACCCAATTAATATAGCCACAATAAGTCCAATAAATAGACCAGCAATCATCATCATATCACCCGACACGAATACGCTTGGTAACAAGATAAACACTAGCATACCGATAGTAGCAAGTGCTGAGCCAATTAGAAAATTTCTAACATTCATACTTCCCTCTTTCTTTACCTCCCACCCTTCTTCTTTCTTATGAAACGGCGTAATTGACTTAATAATATCAATTTTGGCAGTTTTTAAGGCAGGGATTAAAGAAATTACTAAAGAAACTATAGATCCTATGGAAAATGCTAAAATAACTGTTTGAGGTTGAATAACAAAGTCCATATTCTGTAGGGGAAAGTCTGTTAAAACGAAGAGTGCGCCTACGACTGGCGGTGTTCCGATAAAACCTAAGATTATCCCTAAAATAGATCCTACCACTCCAATCATTACACCTTCAAAAATTACCATTTTAACAGGAAACATTTTTTTTCCTCCTACAACTCTTAAGATTCCATATTCTCTAATTCTTTCTTCTGTAGATGTAGAAAGAATAGAATTAATTAAAATACCTGTAATAAGCATAGAAATAATCGTAATAAACCAAAAAATAATTGTCATACCCATTAGTAAAAACTGTTGAGCACTTATTTCCTGTAATTTCGGCATTGCTACGGTGTAAGCATTAGGATCTAGCCTTTGTTGAATTCGCGTACCTATTTCCCTAATTTGTCGTTTAGTGAAATCAATATCGCTAACAACGTAAATTGATTGTGGGTTTTCAATGGTACCCATTATTAAGTTAATTTCTCCTTCGCGCTGCATAAATGATTGAGCTTGTTCGAGATTTACGATAATTAACGCGTTTTCTAATTCAGTAAATTTCAAGTCTTGATTACAGATTGCCACAACCTCAACATCTAAAGAATATTGCTGATAATTCATGTGGATTAAATCTCCGATGCTCACATTTAGAAGTTCTGCAACCTTCCATAAAATAACACATTCCCCCATATTTGGTTCGGCAACATAATTACTTCCCGTTTCAGTACCATTCTGATCTACCAAGTTTAAATATCCCATTTCTCCATTACTAGCTTCTTTTAAGAAATCAATTCCATAAACTTGTAACGAACCATTCGAATCAGTATTATCAGAAGATACTTTCACAAGCATCATAATTCGTGGAAATAACTCATCTACACCCTCAATATTTGATAATTCATTATCTATTAGTGATTCATCAAAAAAAGGATCAAACGTTAAATCTGTATTTATGGCTTTAGATATTAGTATATCGGAGCTTCCAGTGGTACTCGTTATAATCCCCATATAATTATAAGACATAGAATCGTTAATCATACCGATTGCGGTGAGAAGAATTATTGAAATTGTAATTCCGCTCAACCCAAACAAAACTTTTGCTCGATCTTTTTTTATGTTTAACCAAGATTGTTGTAAAAATTGGATTCTGAGTTTTAACCTTAATTTATATAATATATTTTGTATACTCACTATATCACGCTTTACTTACAATTGTTTTAATTACCTATCTAAAATACTAAATTTTTTACTTTTATTTTCGAATTTTCTTAGAAAAATGCCCTTTTTTTTTAATGATTCTTTTATTTCTTCAATTTCTCGCCTAACTAATCTAACACCTCGACATTTTTTGTTTTTACAATAAAAATTATCTTCTGGCTTATCTTTAAAATACCATTTACCGCAATTTATACAGTTATAAGCAACATAAATTTGATCGTGATCGCACTTCGGGCACATATAGTTAAATTTACTTGATTCAAACCATGATTGACAATACTTGCAGTGGAGAATTAAGGGATTCTTGTATTCTTCTGAAGTTTCTATGATCTCTATTCTCTTGATGACTTGGTCTTTATCAAATTCTTTTAACCTTAGTTTCTCCGCAAAAGTATTCCTACGGTGTCTGAAACTAAATTTACCATATTTTTCAGCTAAAACATAGGATATTATGCCAAGTATGATAACACTCACAATTATTAGCAACCAAATTCCCCACGTTTGAAAATTCATTAACCCATTTTCTACTTCGACGTGAACTACTGATTCAGCTCTATTTCCTTCTGCATCATAAGCAACGACCATTACTACGTATGTCCCATCAAGAAATTGAGAGGTATCCCATTCAAAACTTAAAACTCCGGTACCTTGATTGAAATTCAGCAAACTTCTATCAATCATCTCGTCGTTGATATATATATTTATACGAGTATCATCTATTTCAAAATTATCGCTGATATTTGCCTCAATTTTAGTAATTGAGTTGATAATTGCATCGCTTAGAGGTGTGCTAATTTCGATAGTAGGAGCTATGAAATCTGTGGATTTATCATAACCTAAATAGATATTTGATATTAGCCATCCATAACCCAAGCCTGTTGTAATGTCATTGGAATGTAAAGTAAATTTGATTAAAACAATTTCATTTGAGTATTGCGAAATATCCACTGATTCGTTTCCTGCAAGATTTTCGGAATCAAAGTAGTATTCTCTTAGATTATCCCAACTTTCTCCGTAATCACTTGAGATAGAAATTGTACACTTGTCAAGTTCGTCCTGTTCCAAAAAGAATTCATTCTGTAATGAAATTTCATACGCAAAATTCAAGAAGACATCGTATTCATCTCTAACATGTAAAGGATATGTTATTAGGCTAGCTTCCCATTCTGGTCCATATCCTTGCGAGAGACTACCGTAACTTTGGCCTAATCCTCCATATATGAAGGGATTTCCAAAGCGATAATATAGATGCCAACTATTGTCTCCTTTTAACCATTGCGTTAGCTCTTTTTGCATCGGATTTCCAGTGATATAATACTCCGATAAAGATGTAAGCGTATAATCGAACCCAATTAATTTGCCACTTTGATTTACATTAAATTCGTAAGCAATGGGATTTTGAAAATTAAATAAATTATGATCTTGATTAAAATAATTAGTAGAGTTGAAAAACTTACCGTCGTATACATGAAACCTAAAAGTCAGATTAGTAATATCGTTCAATACGAATGACTTTACAAATTTAATTCCACGAGAGTCAACGGAGCTTAAACTCGCGTTCCAGGCGCCAAATATATTAATCATAGAATAATTCTGATTATTGATTTCAATAAATACGTATTCAGGATAATTGTTATCAGAATCGAAGTAATTTAACGAAAAAGCGATTCTATCGTATTTAAATCCTTGAATATCGGATATGTTATCGTCTACATTAAAATCTATTTCAGGCGTTTGAAAGTTCGTATAGTTCTCTAGCGAGAAATAAGCCAACGCAAATCCTTTATAGTTAATAGGATCGAAATCTTCATCTATTACGGCTACAAACCTAAATTGGACAAAATTTCCAATATATTGAGTTATATTTATTTCTTCTAAAAACCAGTCCCTTTCTTCACCTGAATAAGTTCTTAACGTAATCCAGCCCGTCCAATTAGGATTTATCTGTAAATACATGAAATCACCAGAATTTAAACTCGTTCTTAGCCCTATTTTAGCAAAAACTTGGGTATAGTTTTTATTGATGTCAGTTATATTAAACAAGGGGCTTCTTAACGATCCGTTAGGAAAGGGATTTGTTATGATATATGGTTGGTATGTATAGTTTAATGGAAAATCATGGTCTCTACCGAAATACATTGCTGACCAGTTCTCAGAATATAAGGTGGAACGATTGTCATTCTGATTACTCTGATTTAACATTCCCCAACCTGTTCCATTATATGACCATCCATTTAACCCATCGTTAAAATCGTGAGCATATGGAAATGCCTCGCTATCATCTGGAAATTCGATATTGATACTTGATAACTCTGATAAAGGATATTTTGCATGGTGAGATCCATCACTAGCGTTAAAATAGTAGTAATATTTTCCTGGTTTAGAAAATTTAACAAAATCGCTTCTAAAAACAGCTCCGTTAGTGTAATTGCCATCAAAAGCAAGAATTTGAGTCATTGCATACTTTTTTGAAGTATTTACAATATATAAGTATACTTCTTGAGGAGGTACATTTGAGGTATCGTTATCAAAATATTCTATGAAAAACCAATAATTATCAATAGTATAATTCTTAGCGGGCTCACTTCCATAAAATTCTTGGAGACTAATAACTGTATCATTTTTTACCCCCCCGAAATAATTAATCTCGGTCATTTTTAACTCAGGAGCGAAATTATTATTCACGCTAGAAACATTCAAGGTAAAGTTACTTTTTCCTGAAATAGCTTTAACAATTACTATACATTCTGTTTGGTTATGCTTTGGAGTGAAGTAGAAGAAATCTGAGTCCCCATACCACTTTTGTGCTGCTTGTAATAACAAGGGTTCTCCAAACCGATTTGATTCATTTGCATATAGAAATAAATCTAAATCTGCGTTACCATCCACATTTGATAGATTGAAACTATATTGAGTGTCTTCAAGTAAATGTATTTTTCTTGCAAACACATGATTTTCCAAGGGATTTAATTCTGAACTTGTCAATTCGTAATTAATGGGTTCATTTATCTCAATTTCTTTGGTTAAGGCATCAATAGCCGCTTGAATGTTCAATCTTCCGTACCCTTCATGTACATCTTTCAGGTTATTTAATAATCCATTAAAAAGATTTGGTGAGTAATCACTTTCATCTATTTCTGTTTTAGGATCATCCTCTCTTTCGAGATTTGTTTCTGATGCGGTCATGAGTAATACAGCTTTTAACATTTTTACCCATTTAGTAAGATTCTGGTTATTCCATTCAGTCCAACTCCCCCATTTCGCATCTATTAAAATGTTAATTACTGCAGAAACGATTGCGGTTGATATTGAAGTCCCGATTAAAGTGGTTGTATCATTAGATTTTCCATCTGCACTTACAATTGAGCGATGACCCTGTATAGTACTACCTCCTGGTGCAACAATATCGGGTTTCAGAACGTTTTCTCCGACATTTCGTCCCATGCTGCTGTAAGAAGTTATCATGTCTTCATCGTTGATCGCACCAACAACTATTGCATTTTTATTAATGCCTAAACTGTTAAATGGCTTAGAACCTTCGATTCCATTATTCCCCGCAGCAATAACTACTATAATATGATTTTTAATGACTTCATCAATTACGGTATTAATCGCAGTTACATCTTCTCCTATCGTTCCGATGCTTAAACACACGGAAATAATCTGATATATTGCTCTGTTTTGGATTACACTTGCCATTGCCGATATTAAGTCTGATACATGCCCCTGCCCTGAACTATTTACGACTCTATAACTTAAAATTTTGGTAGCGTTAGCGATTCCATTAAAATGATTATAGTCCTCATAATAAGATTCGGGAAAAAATGACATAGAAGAGTTGAAAGAAAAGGCTGGAGTAGTATTACTTTTTTTATGATATTTAACATAAACATCATAAATTCCTCTTTTATCAGGGGCGACATCGTGGATAATTGAATAGATTTGATTAGGATTTTGAATGGTACTAGAATTAACTAATGTAGAATTATAAAACAATTCCAGCCAAAAAGTATCTATTTCATTTGTCTGATAATCAAAGCTGGAATTTATTCCAATTTTTGTGCTACTTTTCGACATATTTACAGTAAGAATTTTAAAAGTATAATTTTTTGAAGGTAAATAATCCTCAAATAACTCCAAATGTGTGTAATTTCCATATAAATTAATAAAAGAAGGGCTGCTAGATTCATTGGTGAGGACGCCAGTACCTGCAATAACAGAGGATATGAAAGTTCCGTGGCCGTTTCTATCAGAGATCAAATCGTTATCGACAAAATTCTGCCAACCTACAACTTTATCTTGCAAAAAGACTTGATTAGGATTAATGCCACTATCTAAAACTGCGATAGAGGAATTAGTGTCACCATTATAGCCATTGTTATACCACGTGGCATTAATTGATTGTGTTTGAACGCTAGCATAATTCATCTGAACTTCAATAATTTCATCGGTATCGATATTAATATCGGGAAATTCACTTTCATATGAAGATAGATTGACTAAAGGGATTGTTCCAGCAAATCCAGAGAATTCAATAAATAAACCATTCCAATCTTCATTCTCTTTTAAAATACCACCATAAGACACAAATCTAATCTTTGCGCTATTATTATAATTAGTATTATTAAAAAAAACTATTACATTTTTGTTACCACTGTTTGATGTGCGTAGTGTATCTGAGAATTCTTTTTGTTTTACGAGGTTTACACCGTTTAAATCTAAAGTTTGAAATTCCAAAAGAAAACTAGCACCGATATTTAATCCGAGGATAAAAAGTAAGGCGACAAGATATTTTGATACTTTTTTCATGCTCAAAATTCACCTCCATCTTCAATGCTATCTTTACTATAACTCTGTTCTTTGGAAAGTGTATTAAGTCGGTCTCTTAAGGTATTTTCAACTTTAAGAACCGAGTCACTGTGTGATACTTTAAAGAGAATTAATTCGTTCCTCTGAAGTTCATACTTACTAGCTTTATATTTCTTAGTTTTCCAAATGAAAATCGTTAAAGTAGTAAACGCTGCTAAGGCCGGACCTAGTACAAACAAAATATTAATTTCTTCTGGGATTATAACTTTAACTTCAATATAATTTGATGTTTCTATTACTTTTTGAAGGTAGAAATATTCAATACTCGCAGATTTCAGCCTGATTAAAGCTTGTTTAGTCGCTTGAATTTTATAGGAAAATGTAATTTTCTCACCTGGCTGCAAACTCGTAGCAGTATAAATAAGACTTCCGCTAATTAATTCAAATTCAATATTTGTAAAGCCAATTGCGTCGCTAATGGTAATATTTTTCGCACAAATATTCCCGGTGTTAGTAACCGTTATGTTTACCGTAATAGTATCCCCAATTTCTATTTGATCTCGATTAACGGATTTTAATATTGAAAAATTGATAAAACCAAGAATTAATGGCTTTGAAGAAGCAATCTGAATTGTATTTTCCTCTAAACAATTGAAGTTATTAACTGAAGGATAGTAGTACCCCTTCCATCCAATTTTTTTTACAGAAATAGTAGAAATTATTAGCTCATTATACATAATTTCTGGCGTAACCAAATTCTTATTACTAATAGGTACCAAATCTCCGTATTGATCATTAAATGAAAGAGATAAATTTGGAATCACTACTCCAGCAATTCCAGTATTTTTGATATAAATTGACAAGTTAAAGTTTTCATCGATATCAGGTGTTAAAGTTGTGGAATTACAATAAATCTCAACCGTTCTGATATAAGGTTTACGGGATAAATAATCGATTGGAGCAGAAAAATACACATCGTTTGGTCTAGACTCCAGTGTTGTAGAATTTAAATTTTGAATAAATTCTGAATTATTATAGCTTATTGTTGTATTGCTAATTGTAGCCGTATTTGGAACGTAAAAAGAAAAAGAAATTTGTTTTTTCTCAGAGGGAGCAAGCTCAAGAATATTATACTTTAAGTAGTCTTTTTCGATTGTAAAGTTGAAAGGATTATGAATAATACCCGGGACCATAATTGATATATTTATGTTTCTTGCGATATTTGATCCTTCATTGCTAAAAACTAACGTATAGTTATTTATCTCTCCCGTACTTGAACTATAGCTAGATAAGTAAGCATGTGAAGTAATAGAAGCCATATTGTAAGTACTTAAAGAGATCGTATTTGATGTTTTAATGTATTCAACTTTACCACTTAATGAGGCATAAATAACTCTAGAACCTAAAACGGGATATTCGTTAACATCTCTATAATAAAATTCTATATCTAAATCATTAATAGAAATATTAAATACTGTAGAATTCACTCCCTTTATTTTTAAGATAATTGTATGGTTGTTTCTTTCGACAGGATCAAAAATCCATTCTAGTGTCCCCTGGTCTTTAATAAACGTGTAAGTTGATGTGTTATTGACGGTGGTAGTCAAATACAGGGATATATCCTGAAAAGTCTCCGAAGAAAAATTAAAAACTTCAAAATTCAACACATTATTTGTGTCAGTGTAATTAACAACAATTGAAATTCTATCTAAAGAATTGTTCGTTAAGTCTATAGAGGTTTCGTTCATAAAAAGAAAATGCACCTCGACCTCGTGTTGATCAATATATTTCTGTTCTGATTCGATGATCCATTCTTGGTTATCGTTGTTTAATGCCATTTGAGGAGAAGTTCCGTCAACTGATATCCCCGAAATTATCGAGGATATCTGCGGAAAGTTTTCATTCACAGTAAAATTGTATCTGTAAAAAGAAGAAAATGTGTCAAACCCCTCAATCGAAAAATTGTCGTAGGTATAAGAAAACGCTTCATTTGGCTCTAACATCCAATTCTCACTATTCCAGATACTCCGTTCATTGGTGAAAGTATCTTTTAGCGATTCTGAAGATTGACCTATTGCATCTAACGAAGAAATTAATTGTGGGTTACCTATTGCAATTAAATCAATCACATGATCCATATTTTCATTATAGGGTAAAAAATTAGTGAGATTGGTAAGATCTGGAAAATATGTATCTACTATTCCTGCTCCTGTAGTATCAAAATAAAAAATGCGCGGATTCTTATCAAAGTTAAAAAAATCCTCCAAAGAAGTGTATTGACCAGCATACTCAATTCTTACAACTTCCCATATAGATTCTTTAAGATCGTCATCAAGTCCTAAAAGAACTCCGATTGGTCCTACGATTATTGGAAAAACGTCATCGAGCTCTATAGGTATTGAAGTAGGAACCCCCCAAGCAGTTTCGTTACCTACATTTATAGCTGTAATATTAAAAGAAAAGTCGTTAAAAACACCATTTGAGGCATTTCCACCAATTAGGTTTTTAGTAATTAGTAAATTGGGTTCTGAATTTGAAATTTTATATGTAATAACTAGCTCTTCAATTGGATTAAAAATTCCTGTAGGTATTCCTGGTAACCCTTGAATTCCGAGTGCGTGCAAAAAATTTATAACATCTGCTTGATCGTTAAGATTTACTGGTTTAACATAACTTTGCTTAAATCCCTTGTCGTTAACCCAGAACAATTCAAACGAATAATCTTTTAGCGTCTGAATATCGAACTCTATTTCAGCGTAGTAAAGTAATAAGCCGATTTGCTCTAATAGAAAGTCATAAAGCGTGAAGTAGGAGGGTGTCGCGTCGCTTACATCAGTACAAAAAATATTTACATTAATTTCACTCATGAAAGCGCCTATTAAAGAGATAAATGTCTTTTCACTTGGTTTGAGCGACTCTCCCTGATAACCTAATGCGTCCCATAAATTAAAACGATATTCATCTTCACTGATTTCAGTAATTCCAAGAGCTAAACCTTCATATTGCACCATTAAGCTAGTGTAGTGTGATTCATTAGAGAGCGTGAGCGAACTAAACAGATCACCAAAATCGTCGAAATCATTCTGGGTCGATGTTTGATTGGTAGCTAACACATCTGAAAAATTTCCGAATAGGGAACCGTAGTCAACGATAATATCCGAAAACTGTTCAAATACATTATCTACTTCAAGATTTTCTAAATAACCTAAATCCAGTGAATCAATATTAAAATTTACCTGATCTATGGCCTTATACGCATCATAATCTAAGAAATCCAAGGAGTTTACTAAAAGAAATGTCGAAGATAAATGTTGAGTACTAATATAATCTTCGGAAGTTAGACGCTCAACATCTAATGCTTTCCAGTAACCATCCATAGGTAGGTTTTGTGTAATTTCATCAAGATAAATCTCCCAATTTGGAAAATATCCTACAAATGGAAAGAGATAAGAGTTCGATACATTTATCATTATTAAATCTATCTCAAATTTCTTTCTTATAATATTTAGAGCTCGATTTGCTCTAAACAATATGTTTTCTTCTCCCATTTCTTCATCGTAATACAGAAATCCCGAAAAACTGTTAAAACTCGTTTCATATTGCTTACTATAGCGATCTTCATTAAGAACGCGAGGGAATAGTTCTGGCGTAATTCCGTTTGTTACACTGAGAAGCACATTGCATTTATAAAACGCGGGATCTCTCGTATCAAACTTAGGAAGAATACTTGTATCGTTGGTGAAAAGCGATTGTTTAATGACAGATTTATTCCCTGCTACCAAGGCATTAATTTGTTCTGCATACAGATCTGTTCCCGCTATATCAGACGTTTCTAGAAATTTTTCTTGAACAATTGGTTGTTCTTCGTAATCAACTACAACCTCTTGACTGCTAATATTGTCATATATCGGGAAAAAAATAAAACTAAGGAAGAAAAAAGCAAACAATATTTCTTTAGAGTATTTCATAGTTATTCATCTCCTCCTACATCGTTTCCCTATAAATATCTACAATTTTCTTTTTTCGAGATTTATTCAATAACACTTTCATTCCAATGAGAGTAAAAATTATCGATATAGTAAAAATTACTATCATATCTGTTAATGGAAAAACGGGTATATTAGGTAAACCGCTAGTTAGATTCATAGACACACTTAGAAGTAAACTAGTAACCCACCCTACGATGACACCTACTGTTCCACTACTTAGCATAATAATTAACGACTCTATAGTAAACATTCTCCCGATTTCTTTCCCTTTTAAACCCAAGGTTCTAACAATCCCTATTTCTTTTTTTCTTTCAATAATTGTGGAATAAGAAGATGATAGTAATCCAAATAAACAGATGATTACAGTCGCATTCAAAGTCATAGAGAAAAACACGGCAATAATTGTGAAAAATAACTCTTGTTGATTAATTCTCTGTTGTAAACTTATTATCTCAAAATCAAAAGAGTTCTCATTTTCCCTTTTTAGCTTATTCATAATAAACTGTGGTGAACTTTGGCTATTCAGATTGAGTTTAATAAATATCTTGTCTAAGTATGGAATTGGGGGAATATCCATAATATTCATATAGGTTTCTTGAGAAATCATAACTCCACCCATGTTAGCCGATGCAGCTGATCTTCCAAATTCTCCCATAAAGCCTGGCATGGCTGCTGCGACCCCAACTATTTTAAATGTATAGATCTCAGATTCATCCCCTCTCTGTATTACCATCCGAATAATATCTCCGAGAAGCATATCCATACTTAAAGAAATACCCTCTGATATTATACATGTATAGACAATTTGTTCAATAAATAATTGTTCGAAAGACGATGTCATTTCCCCCTGAGTAAATTCTATGTATTCGTTGTTGATAGTAGATGGATATACTTCGTCAACGCCGATAAGACTTATTTCTTGTGTTGTCAAACCAGCGTAATCCCCAATCTCTGCTGTAAATTCTTTACCTTCTTCAGAATAAATTTGTGTTAACTGGAAAGGGCTGGCGATTACTGAGGAAATCCTCTCGATACCATCGATTTTTAATAATTCATCCTTAAAATCGCTTGTGAGGATTCTATTCGGATTTACAGAAAAGCCGTTATCTTGACTTGTTTTAAGTCCATCAACAGAAGTGCTAAGAAAATCACCACCCTCACCTCCACCCCCAAGTAAGTTAAAACTTTCTACTTCTTCGGGTTCGAACCACCCTTCTGTTTCTATCACTAAATCTGAGCCCAAATTCAAGTTAGCACTCACTACACTCTCGTTCGCTAAAAAGCTAAATACACTCGAAGTAAATATTACAAACGAAAAGGTAAATGCAAAAGTTATTATCGTGCTAGAGTTCCTCCTAACATATCTAAATATAAAGATTCTATAGACTGGGGCTAATTTTTTGGTAAATACTGAAAAAAATCTAATAAACATCCTTAGAATTAAAGGCATTAAAGCCAGGCCTGCCAATGTCATTCCAATCAAAAATATTAGTAGCAAGGCTATCAATGTTCCTGACATTAACGCAGCATCTCCAGTATTTAATATCCTTGGGATAACAAACATTACAAACGCTCCATTCGCGGCCAGAATAACACCAATGATTAGAAGTTTATAGTTCACTGAAGCTTTTTTTTTAAGTTTATATAACACATCCTCCTTACGATAGGGATGGATAGATTCTATTAGTTGGAGCTTCATAACCTTAATAGCTGGCGAAATACTAACAACAAGCCCTACACTTAATCCAATCACATAAGCAATTAAAAAAGACCAAATAGTAGACGAAAAAGTTATATTTCCCGCTAGACCTGGTATAGATTCTGCTACAACAGCTCCTGCTATCGGAAGTACGAGATATTGCGTTAGGAGTTGAGCAAATATCAT
>Ga0114930_10001763_pt1 | contig 20208 bp, 22 predicted proteins | sample AnhtaG_FD_87300 | JGI IMG/M metagenome (GOLD analysis project Ga0114930, IMG submission 87300) | Deep subsurface microbial communities from Anholt, Denmark to uncover new lineages of life (NeLLi) - Anholt_01485 metaG | ecosystem: Environmental > Aquatic > Marine > Oceanic > Sediment | place... | reverse complement strand
TTAGATTTTTTTTATCTGAAATGTCTTCACCAAATTATAATTCTGCAGTATGTTTTATAAGATCATATTAAAAAGATTGGTTTTACATTTATGGTGGAGGCGGTGGGAATCGGTCTTTCGTCTCACTTTGTTCGCTCACGTAAACGCAGACTCCTTCAGCTTTCGCTTCAGTCCGTCTTTTCGATTCCTTTGAAAACATGCATCCAGCATGTTTTCATTGCATTGGCTATATCATTCTTTGCTGAAATTATTAGCTTTATGGTGGAGGCGGCGGGAATCGAACCCCACGAATTCTATTCTTTAAAGCCTATTATTATAAATTATTTAGTATGATTCAATATAATAATTTCGATCATTCCTAGGATCATAACCAAAAATAATGTGTTGTTTCAATTCATTCAATTTTATATATTCGTGTTCAGTCCGTGACATTTTCCCTGAACTATACAAAAGTGACAATATCACTGAACAACAACAAACCTTAAAAAAAGACTTGACTTTAACAAAGAAAAGAACTAAGAAGAATTGATTTTTCCGTTTCTAACCTCTTTAAACACCTTTCAAGAATTTCGTAAAACAGATTACTTAAAATAAGCTCTTCACCAGTTTGGCAGATCTTGCCATTCAGTCTTATTATTACTTTATTTTCCAAGAACCGATACTTTATATTATGCACTATTGATCCTTTCTTTCTTTACAAGTTATTTACAGATAATTTAATGGATTCTGAGCTACTCCATTAATTCTTACTTCAAAATGCAGATGTGGGCCAGTAGTCCAGCCAGTAACACCTACATACCCTATTAACTGTCCTCTTTTAACTATTTGTCCAGGTGATACCGCAAAACCTGAAAGATGTGCATAGAAGGTGGCAAATCCACCTCCATGATATATCAGTACTGCATAACCATATCCACCCTCATATCCTGCCAGTATAACCTGACCACCATCAGCAGCAATTATTGTCGTACCCAGAGGGGCATAGAGATCGATTCCTGAATGGGACTTTCTGGTACCTGATAGGGAACTTCCCCTATACCCAAATCCTGACGATATACTGCCATTCGTGGGCCACTGGAACTTCCCCGCAGGGGCAGAACCGTATTTGTAACTTTCAAGAACTCTTCCGATCTCTGCTTCTTTTGCTGAGAGCTGCCTGTCAAGCTCCAAAAGGGATTCTTTGCTAGCTTTAGTGCTTGAAAGAAGACTTTGTTTTTGGTCATATATCTCTTCTATGTTTCTTTTTTCTACCTCAGCCTGGGATATCAGTTTTTCAATTTCTAATCTCTGTTTTTTATCTTCCTCTCTAAGATCAATAAGACTGTTCTTAATTGAAAGGGTGGACTGCCTCTTGGCTTTGATTTCTTTTAGCCTTTCCACATCCTGACCTGCAAGTATATTCATAAGCTTTAATTTTGAGAAAAATTCAATAAAGTCCTTACTACCTATCAATAGATCCAAATAATTCTTACTGTAGCTTTTATAAATAGCAATGGCCCTGTTGTTTAAGGCATCGGTCATTTCCTGAAGTTCCTGCTCAGTTAATATCAGCTCTTCTTCATTTGTTATTATCTCTATAGTGATCTCATCAATTGAGCTCTTAGCATTTGCCAATTTTAAGTTAAGTTCTTCCAGTTCAGAGAGTGATAAAACCAGGTTTTCTTCAACTTCCTTTACCTGCCCAAAATACTCTGCTTCCTTTTCTTTTATTTCATCCAGTCTTTCCTGGGTTCTTTCTTTTTCTCTTCTTATTAGATCAAGCTCTTCCTCAAGATCCTGAGCTCCTATTGTTTTTACCGGGATAACCAGGGGAGTAATAATCACTAAAATAGAAACCATTATAAAGATTTTATTAAAAATTGTTATTTTAGTATGCATTAATACTTCTATAATTTCTATACCATGAAATCCAAGAATAGCATATCTTTTTTGCTTTCATCATTTGCAAACTTAATATTCCATCGTCTTTCCATAAACTCAAGCAGTTTCATTCCTCTTTCAAGGATTGTATCTGCATTCCAATCCATATAAGCTGCAACCTCAATCTCACTATGGGAACCATCTGTATATCCTTTATGTGATTTACCTGACGGAGATTTCTTATCAGGAAAACTATCATTTTGCATGCTTGAATTTTTACTATTGGAAAGCGGCAATAGATTTCCAAGTGAGCCCGCTAATAGTTTCTTTTGCTCTTCTGTTTCATGTAAAAACGCATTCTTCCAATAGTCGTTTTCAGGAGTTTGTGGATAGATGTGTTCAATCGAGACCTTATCTTTTTCGCTTCTTACAAAGAGTGTCCAGTCAATTTTTTGATTACCATTTTTAATAACCTTTTCTGTTTCATATTCATATAAAAAATAATGCAGCCCGTTCCACCAATAAAAACCTCCTCCATTCTTATAATGTCTACCTATATAGGCTTTAAAGGATTGATAGTCGAAAGAAGTTCCAGGGCTTAACCATTCTTCTAAGCGTGTTTTTAAAGATTTACAAATATCATCTACAGAAGTATCACCATTTTGCAGTTGCTTGGTAAGCCTATAATATTCACTATTTCTGTATGTAGAAAATGCCCTGCCAATTCTAAATGCGATAAATATGAACCTCTCAATTTCCTTAAACAGTTTTATTCTGCTTTCAGTTGAAATATCCGATCTGACATAAGAGGCAACAACAAGCGGTCTAAAATAAGCGATCCCAATTCTATTCAGCCTATCGAGCCAGAGTTTCTCTTCGGATGTTAAACTAGGGTTATTCAAAGGGTTAAAAGAATTGTACCAATGTACTGCTGCCGATTTAAGACTTTTTACATAATCTGATATTTCTTTTGGTGCTAACTTAGCTCGCATTACAGTTTTTTCTTCTACTACATTCTCTTCAAGTTCATCATCTTCAATATTATCCCGTATTTCAGTAATTGTAGTTATCGAGTCTAACTTAACCTCCGTTTTATTAAATACATTTTGAGGTGTGAACTTTTCTTCGAGAAGAAACCGGATGTAATCATCACCTTTTTGTCTGGTGTATTGAAAATACATAATCCAGTGTGCAACTAAAAAGTCATCATCAGATAGTGGATTCTGCTTATTGCGGCCTAACTGATAATAGACCTCTTTCCATGCATCATTAATATCTTCACGAAGTATGGCTCTTTCGTCTCGTGAAAGTTCACTTTCTCCATACAAAGTAGTCAAATAGATTAAACGGTTTTTTAAAAGTTCCAGATTTGATAGTTTTTTACCCCTGTTATTCATGGTTTCAAAAGCTACAAAAACATCGAAATCATCTTCTATCTCATGTAAATTGAACATGAGATTTTGTGTTATTTTTCTAAATAGTGACTCAATCCCAGAAATGCCTTCTGAATTATAGTAATTTTCCAAATTATCCTTAAAGAATAGTTTGGCATTTTCAAGATTGAGTGTATAAAAAGTTTCGGTGATATTGCCGCCATCTGGCTCTCCTAATATTTTATATCTAAGATACTTAAAGCTCGGATTATCAGTTTCATAACCAAATTTATAAGTGTTGGCTAAAAATTGTGGTGGTTTCTGAATAACAAGATATTCTTCTTTTATTTGCTCTAAGCTAAATGTCCCAATATAAATCTTTGAGTCTTGTTTTCCCCTGTTTTCAGGAATTGCTTTTAATAGATTTAATATTTCATTAATAAAGATTACAAACGTGGCCAACCTTTGCTGTCCATCAACAATGTGAAAAGGCTTGAATGCTCTATCCTCTATCAGCCAGCGCTCTGCCTTCCAGTTTTCTCCTTCATAGCCCTTACTAGAAATCTGTTTTAAAGACAATAGTCCTGTATAATGAAATCTGTTATCAGGTAGATTTACTATGTCTTCCCAGAAATCTTTTAACTGCCTTTCTTGCCACGCATAACCTCGCTGATAATCTGGTATTTTAAAAATTCTATCTTTAAAAATGCTTTTTAATGACTCTAGTGTTTGCATATATTAGATCCTCCTCAACCTTTATATTCTGCCATGAACTTATGATTTATTCTAAGATATCCTCGCTCATTATGGCAAATCTCCGCCCAGTCCAAGACAGCGGCGATAACGAATCCTGGCCCAAAAGCAGTCTCTCCAATCTGTGCACCATGTACCTTACTTGCAATATAGCCTTCTACAGAATCAAGAGGTAAATCGTTACTGCCAAGCTTCGCCCCTGAACGCGCTTTTCCTTTTACAGCTTCACCACCATTTTTAATAACCACCTCAACAGCAGCATCGAAAGCCTCCCAAGTCAGCTGGTTTGCTGGTGGGATCTTCTGAGAGATAAGTCCTCTACCATTTGTGTCAAACCCAATATCACAGCTATCACCACTGTAAAGTGGAATCGTCGTTCGGCCACCGCTGGAGTTAAGTTTCTCTTTGATTTTCTTTACAACCAAGCCATCGGTTTCATTTATGGGTTGATTGTCTGCCGTTGCCATTAGCGTTTCATTTTTCTCTGCTGCCTTCAGAAGCGATAGCTTTAATTTATCTAAAATTCCATTAAACTTCTTTTTAGCTGCCGGATAAGAAATCCCTCGTTCAAGTTGGATGGTCTTAAAATTTCCCCTGGCCTTCAAAAAGCACTCAACAAAATCAAGTTCATCTATTGAGAGATAATCAAATTTACTAAGAGAAAAGTCTCCGTTTAACTCTAATTCACAGTTACCACAACTCAGCCGCGTCACGATTAATTTTTCATTACATCTCGGGCAAATAGCCACTATGTCTTTTACCATAATATTTTCCCCTCTTATAGAACTAATTTAAGGCTAATTATACCTAAAATCAATATAGTAGTCAATATAGTTTGTAATAATAATTATAACTATATTCACAACTACAAAAATAACCGACTTTATTTAAATATAGGTACTCCAATTTTCTATATCTCTCTATAATATCTTCTAATCCATTTGATAATTTATGATTATATAAATCTAAAGGGCCGAGATGCTAAAACCTTGCAATTGAGGACCACCTTTCGTGACATTTAAAATAAGATATATAAGACCATTACACAAAAAGACGCTTTAATTAACATACGTCTGTTATTGACACAGATGCCTCTGCCCTGCTATAATTTAAGTAAATATTGTTTAAGGAGGGTAATAAAATGAAGAAAGAATTTAATTGGCGAGAAGACCACATGTATAAAAATATAAGTCCCCTTCAATGTCCTAATCGTATTCGCTTGCTGCGCTTTGAAAAGGGCTGGAGTTCAGGAGAGCTAGGTAGAAAAATGGGGATTGCAAGACCCACCGTTCTCGACTATGAACGTGGTAGGACAAACCCTGGTTGGAATGTAATTAACAGGTTATGCGAAGTATTCGATGTAGAAACAGGAAACCTTTTCTGGAGAAAGGGCGAAAGACAAAAATAAAAAGAAAAATGAAAGGAATGTGATAAAGATGAATGAGCGAGCAAAGCTACTGGCGGATCGCAGCGATTTACCAGCGTATGTAACTCAACGCGGTAAATTGCTCTGGATTGACAGCGGACGATACGACTTTTGCAGTATTAAAGGGCATCTAATACTTGTTGACCAGAATGGGAAATTCTACGGGTATGCCCCCAGTAAAAAGGTTAAAAAGTTAATATATGAAGAGGAGGAATAATGGATAAGAAAGCGAAAGTGCCCGCTAGCAAGACGGGCACGAGTAAAAAGGAATGCGATAAAGTGGACTCCACTTTAAAGCAAGGCGCAGGGAATGTCAATAACGCACATGTAAACATTACTGTAAACCAGATAAAAAACATACCATGTGAACTGGACAAGCATAATCAGTGGTTCTCGTGGAAACGCGGCCGGGGGAAAAATGATAAGCGGCCATATAATTCTAAGAATATGCAGCCCGGTAGCATTAGTAATCCGGCGGACTACTCAAGTCGGGGGCAGGCCACGTTAACCGTTAGCCAGGGTAAAGCAGACGGTATCGGATTCGTTTTCACAGCAGACGACCCATATACATTTATTGACCTGGACAACTGCATTGACGACCAGGGACGAGTTAACGCCTATGCGCAGAAACTAATTGACCGATTTGCGAGCTACACCGAAATCAGCCAGAGCGGTAAAGGTATCCACATCCTGGTAGAAGGTACAAAGCCGGGGCCGCGTTCAAAGTCAGGTCAGATCGAGATGCATGACCATGGTAAATATTGCGCGCTTACCGGTAATCGCCGGCCAAGCACACCGGCAAACATTTGTAAGCGGCAGGCCGAAATTACCCAGACCTATGGCGAGAGCTTCCCAGACGGCAGCATCATGCCAGGGGAAAGTGACATAAAGCACCTGGCAAGCGGCCTGATTCTGGACCTTAAAGCGACCATATCCAGCAACATTTTTGAGTCCCTCAAAAAAGGCGAGAAGTTCGCAGAGACCTGGGCGCATGCGCGAGATGACCTCCCAAGCCTGTCCGATTACGACCTTTCGCTAGCGAGTCAGGCAGTAGATGTGGGGGCGACCAATCAGGAAATTGCAAATCTTATAATCCATTTCCGCCGTGATCATGGAAATGCAGCAGACCTCGCAAAAGCGCTAAGGCCGGATTATATAGCGCGAACCATTGCAAAGGCTAGGAGTAATCGGAGCAGCGAGTATGGATGCGTACTTACCGACATGGGTAATGCTAGCCGGTTTGCAATTCGCCACGGTGAAAACTTAAGGTACTGCTTTACCTGGAACCAGTGGTTAATCTGGGACGGTATACGCTGGAAAGCGGACGATGTTGGCCGCGTGACCGAACTTGCAAAAGAGACAATCCTCTCGATGTATCATCAAGTTGCCAGTCTGGCCGATGCTACCAGAAGAAAGGAATTTTTAAAATCTATCCGTAGTTGTGAAAATAACGCACGCATAGAAGCCATGGTTAAACTTACGCGGAGCACACCGGGGATTGCCACGAGTCCGGCTCAGTTTAACACTGACCCCGGTAAGCTCAATGTGGAAAATGGCACGGTAGATCTGGCCACAGGTAAGCTTCTACCGCACGATCGAGAGACGACTTAATTACAATGCTAGCACCCGTCAGCTATGCCTCAGGCGCGCAATCCGACCTCTTTTCCGGGTTCTTAGAGCGCGCTATACCGGACCAGGAAGTGCGAAGATTCGTCCAGAAGGTGGCAGGGTACTCGCTATATGGCGAGACCAAAGAAGAAATCTTACTCTTTATATATGGTCCGCCAGCATCAGGCAAATCGACCTTTCTTAAAGCAGTCGGTGCAGCTTTAGGCGATTATGCCACAACTGCAGACTTTGGAACTTTCTTAAAGAAAGAGAGATCTACCGGTGGTCCACGCGCAGACATCGCGCGGCTTGCGGGTAGGCGATTTGTTGTAAGTTATGAGGTACAGGAGGGTGCAAAGCTTGACGAGGCTCTGGTCAATCAACTTACCGGTATGGACATGGTCACAGTACGACATTTATATCAGAGCTCATTTGAATTCTTACCGCAGTTTACAATATGGCTTGCAGCGAATAACCGGCCACGGATGAGCGATTCAGGCGGCGGCATATGGCGTAGACTGAAAGAGATCCCATTTGACCAGGTTATACCCGAAAGCGAGCAGAATCGCGAGCTGAAAAGCGATCTTTGCAGCACCGTTTGCAGAAATGCGGCCTTTTCCTGGTTAGTTTCTGGCTGTCTGGCCTGGCAAAGTGAGGGTCTTGAAATGCCTGAAGCAGTAAAGAAAGCCATCGCGGATTATAAAGAAGAGATGGACTTCATAGGTTATTTTTTAGAGGATTGCACCGTAAGCGGCCCTGGCTCTAAGGAGAGTAATACCGACCTTTGGAACTTATATCTGGACTGGTGCAGACATAACCGCTATCAAAAGTTAGGCCGGAAAAATTTCACCCAGAACTTACTGGGGCGTGGACTTACTCAGGGACAGGGAGGGAGAGGTGGCAGAGACTGGCTGGGAATTGTGATAGACCCAAGCGCACTGGATAATATGCAAATTAGCAAACGATTTCTGGGACACCTGCGCAGACTAAACCGACCGGAGGAGACCGAAGGCTAATCAATCCGAAGTGTTCCCTACTTTTGAGGACTGCTCTAGCGGGGAACACTTGGGAACACTTCGGATAGTAGTTTCCACAAACTTTTCTCGCGTGAGAATTTGAGCTAAGACTTTATGGAAAATACCCTCTGAAGTGTTCCACCCTAGAGCAGGCGTCAATCTGAAGTGTTCCCGATTGTCACTACTGTGGAAAATTCACGTGAATGTATATGATGAGTCGAGAATGTATATGATTACGCCAACCTGTATAGCATTGTCACTTTTCTAACTCCAAAAAAAAAGGACTATTTTAGTTCGTACGAATCTTTCGGCATCCATCAACTTAAATTAACAATTGCCGAAAAATTCGTACTAGCGACATCGGGAGATTTCCGATTCCCACACACTGTGGATTTTGCCAGCCAAACTTACACTCATTACCTCTTCAGCGTGACCCAGAATGCAGCAGGTGAAGCCAAGGGCGATTCTGGTCTGCGCGTTAGGGTCGCGAGATCTCTTGCCAAGCAAACTAATTTTCCGCAGAAAGTTTTGTGGATTATTACGCATTTCGAACTACCACTATTTACACCTTCCTCCAGGCTGTGATTTATTGCACAGAATACACATTCTATGCAAGGGGAGAGGCAAATGAAGACCTATACAGTAGAAGTAGAAGTTACAAACTTAATGAGCAAGAAGCGAGCTGCAGCCTTAGCAGAGGAATTTTATAATTACATGCTTAATAAATACGATTGCAAATTTGGCGGTGGCTCAATTTCAATTAAGAATGTGACTACTCGGGTAGTTGAAGGCATATCAGGGCATATCCCATATTTCAGTGAATAAATTAAAGCCTACCTATCTAATCATAGGTAGCATTGAGATTATTAAAAGACAAGGAGTAAACAATGAGATTAATGACAAAGGCAATCGAAAAGAAAATCCCGAAACTCTATGCCCAAGATGGTAAGGGGGAAAGTGCAATAGTTTACGTAAAATTCTTTTTACCTGGAACTAGATGGACTTGGTATGTTACGGAATTTGACGGCAAGGATACATTTTTCGGATATGTTATAAGTGGAATTGACCCAAGTTTTGATGAATGGGGTTATGCCTCTTTAAAAGAATTGGAAATGTTAACTCTTATAAAAAGTTATGAACTTAAAGTAGAAAGAGATTTGTACTTTGAACCAAAAACATTAAGAGAAGTTCTCGTAGAGGAGAAACTCTAGTAGAAAATAATTTGAAGTCTACCCACTGGAACTAAAAAGTGGGTAGCATTGAGATTATCATAAATAGGAGGAGGTATCCCATGGGATGGCAAAAATCTGTAGTGCATATCCTAAAACATTTCTGGAGAAAATTTTGGCATGAGAGTCCTTATTGCAGGTGGTGATGATGGCAAAAGAAATTGCTTGCATCGTAATCTTGATAATTATTATTGCTGCTGCTATAAAGCAGCGGTGATAGAGGATCATAAACGGGAGGTGAAAAATGAATTATATTAGACGTAAAAAGTTACCAGTCATTTTAGATCCAGAGGAAGCCGCAAAGTTATTATCAATCCCCGACACCAGATACGTCACTGGGATAAGAGGGAAGGCAATCCTCGCAATAATGATCAATTGCGGTTTGCGAGTTTCTGAGGTCGTTAATTTGAAGTCGGGTGATCTTAATCTGGCAAAGGGTAAGCTAAGAGTAGTAAACGGTAAGGGTGGAGTTGACCGGGACCTGGTGGTCCAGCCATATACCGCCGCGCTGCTGAGTGCATGGAAGAAGGCAAGGCCTCCAGGAAGCAGTTACTTCTTTACCACCATAAAAGACAAAGCGATTGCCGATAGCAGCAAAGTTGACCGTTTCGCTTCAATTAAAGGTGGTAAACTGCTAGCCAGATATGTCCAAGTCCTAGTTAAAAGGTACGCAAAGAAAATGAATAGGGAAGATATTACACCCCATACTTTGAGACATTCATTTGCAACGGATTTTATTCGGCAGGGTGGCAGCGTACTAATTTTGCAGCGAATTCTGGGCCATGCTGATATAAGCACAACCTTAATCTATATCCAGCTTGCAAACATCGACGTTGAGAAGGGGATGAATGGCCGGAAGGAGATTACAGGTTAGAGCAAAATGAGTGGCATATAAATTACTGATATATAGCGAAACTTCTACTATTTTATATCTCAAAGTGAACATATGGAAGGAGTATAACTTATGGCATACGAAAGTATTAAAGAATTAAGGCTGCAGTGTGGGATGACGCAGGCTCAGTTAGCGGACAAGAGCAAGCTATACAACCCACGGTTAACGGACTACTAAGGGGTGCCTGCGGGATGCTTTAATTTGGAACTCTGGACTACTCCATCTCCATCTCCATCTGAAACCAGACATCATTTATGTCTCTAATCAATTCGTCTATACTTTCATGTCCTCCATACATGATGAACTCACGCGCAGGTTCCCCGAACCGCTGCCGGAATTCTATAATTGTTGATATATCCATCATCTCTATGCGTCTAATTTCTCGGATAAACTTAACACAATCTTCTCCGCTCGACCCCTCGCCGACATATTCCCCTTCAAAAACGAGGATATAATTATCCTCTCCCTCTTCCATAAGTGCTTCGAGGCCTTCCGTCATGAAGGCATCCCAATAATCCAACAGCCGGCCGAAGTCATCATAGCAGCTTAGCCCTGGCGCTACCCAGCCATACTTATAGCCTGCCCCGATAAACTCCTGCCAGACCTCCTGTAGCGGTGCTCCGTGCTCGAGCTTCCGTATCTGCTGGGCGTAGAACTCATTATTACCTTTCCATTCCCCATATATATCCCGCCTCATGGCTTCCTCTACGGTGCTGCAGGTTACATGCCATGAAATAGATTCAGGGCCAACGTCGTATTTCCGCGACTGTACCCGGTAATATGTCCCCGTTTTCATCCGAGACTCCCTCCTCTTTTGATATATATATCTAATAGCAGGAATTAAACTCCTGCCGTTCCGACATAGTATCTGAATCTGCCGACAGTAACGAAGCCCGCCTGCAGCTCTCCCAGATTGAGCTATATAATTATGATTTCTTAATTGCCATCTTCCTCCATTGATATATATCCTAATATATTCTAATTTATTTCTACTATTGGTCAACCTAATTTAATTGCTATATCTCGCATATTAATTATCTAATTAAAGCTAGTTTTGGTCAAAACAAATTTTATATATTCAATATGTATGATGTATAAATATTATTATTCATATCTTCTGCTAAATAATATGTAACAAAGATATTCATCGAATATTCTTAGACTCAAATATTTTATCTACTTTATATGCTTATTGACGTGTAGGCGGGCTTAGAATAAAATGACAAAACAAAAATTCTAGAGAGATGGAGGTAAAACAAATGTCACGAGGGAGTATTGAGAAATATCAAGGTAAAAATGGAATAAGCTGGCATATTCGAATATGCGTTGGCTATAATGATAAGGGTGACCCAATCCAGCAACGTCATACTGCATATGGAACAAAGCGAGATGCTGAGATCAAGATGAGAGAGTTACTGCAGCAACTGGATAAGGGATCTTATATAAAACCAAATAAAATCACTTTATCTGAATATATTCCTAAATGGTATGAAACTCATAGACGGGGTCTGTCTCCAACAACTGATAGACGCTACAGGGATTATATAAATACTCACATCCTTCCTAATTTAGGGGACTTTGAGCTTCAGAAGCTTACTACAATTGCAATCCAGGAATTTATTAATTATATGCTTGAAAGAGGCAATAAGTGTAGTAGTAATATCAAAGGCCTGTCAGCAAAATCAGTCAGGGATTGTATAATACTGTTCAAACAGGCATTGAAGCAGGCAATTAATTGGGGCATGCTAACAAGAAACCCAGCAGAGGGTGTAAGGATGCCAACTGTTACCAGGAGAGATCCTGTGATCTTGACTGAAGAACAAGCACAAAGCGTACTTGACAGTCTAGCGGGAACATATGGATATATACCAGCGCTGATTTCATATCATACCGGAATGCGTCTTGGCGAGGTAATCGCACTATCCTGGAATGCAGTCAATCTTGATGCTGCAACCATTGAAGTACGACAGTCATACACCCTCACAGATGAGGATGGACGACCCGTTATAAAGGAACCTAAGACTAAGGCAGGTAGAAGAATTGTTGAAGTTGGACATACACTTGTAAAAGCATTAAGTGATCACAGGAAAGCCCAATTAGAAAGCCGGATTGCTGCTGGAGCTACCTGGCGCAATAATCTTAACCTGGTATGCACTAAAGTAAATGGAGAACCTATTTCATCAAGAGCAATAGGCCATCTCTTTAGCCGCAGAGCCAGATCACTTGGGTATAATGTGACATTCCATGGTCTGAGGCATACCCATGTTAGCATGCTAATAAAAGCTGGGGCTCCTATAAATACAATTTCTGCAAGAGTAGGACATTCTACTCCAAGCATTACCCATGATATATATGCTCATCTGCTTCCAGGAATGGGAAGACATGCTGTGGATCTCTTTGAAAAAATGTTAATGGAACAATCTATGGCAAATCCATTATAAGATTGCTTTTCATCTTGTGATCTTATTAACAGAAGGTGGACACTATAAGATTCTTTGTATAGTGTTTTTATATTTTGGTTTTAACTTTCTAATTTCATTTTTATATCAAGATATAATAAAGAAAATATCATTAAGATGTTATAATAAGGAAGATAATGCCTCTATGTGTGATATAAAATTATTTGGCATAAAGGAGTGTAAAAATGGAAGAACTTTCAAAATTATTGCAAATTGGTAGAGAACTAATGAATAAAGTTATTAGTCTTGGATCCAACCAACCGATTGGAGGAGAATTAGCTGCTTCTATAAAATCATTTCATGTCCGAGGAAGACTGATGCTTAAAAAGATTGATAAAGTCACATTTGATGAATATTCAAACTTATTTGCTAATCACGCAGGCCCAAATTTTAAATGGTATGACTGGAAAGATTATATGGGAACTGAGTTAGAGAAATGTATAGGTATTTTAACTGCAATTAATGAATCAGATCCTAATATTATTTTAGACACTTCTGTTGCTCAAATTTTTATTAGTCATGGAAAATTTAGTCCTGTATTTGAAAAACTTGAACAATTTATTCGAGCTATTGGCTGTATTCCAATATATGATACAAGTGAGCCTACTGAAGGGCATACAATAAACGAGCATGTAAATAATTTAATTTCACAAGCTGATTTTTACATTATTTTAGCAACTTACGAGACAACAAATGATAAAGGAATCAAATTGCCAAACCATAATGTAATTATTGAATATGATAGATTGGTACAATTAAAGGTTGATAAGATAATCATTTTACTAGAGGAAGGATGTCATATGCCAAGCATGCTCCAAGATGTAATATATTCCCCGTTTAATAATAATTGCATGGATAAAGCTTTTATTAAATTAGCGGCTGAGTTAAACCGTCATGGTTTATTGTAGCCTCATTAATAAGATCCATCCTCTAGCAAGGTAAGACAAGCTTTGGGTCTCTCTTTGGCAAGATGCTATTAAAACAATCTTCACACACTAGTTAAGAGGAAGAATTAAATAGAAATGTAGTCCTGTATGGTAAGGCTAATTCGAACTATTCCAGAAGTATCCGAACTTACTAAATTACTACCTATAAGACAAAAGATCTTACAGATATATTTATTCCTCCTTCGATAGTAAACCATTTGAATTTACCGAATTATTTGGAACATTAATTTTTAAAATTATCGGATTAGTTTTTCGTATTACATTTACTATGGCCATTTCCCAACTGCTTTCTTGTCCATCTAATACTAGTTTTTGTCGTTCTCTAGCACCAAAGACCCAGAAACCGATAGCTTCTAATTCCTTAATTAAACTTGTTAATCTGAAAGTTGCATCTACTCGGGAACTAGAATCTAAATCAGGTCCAATATCACCCCAATCTTTAACTATATCAAGAAATTCACCTACAATCTTCACTTCTTCTTCTGATACCAATTCATCATTATCAAATTGAAATGTATGCGCACCTTCCACAATATTGAAAATATCTTTCCCTATCGTAATGCGTTGTAGATATTTTGGAATATTCTGGGGAATACGTTTTATACGCATTTCAGTCGGAACCTTGGGTTCTTTATCAAGTTGTCTTGAGACCCATGCTTCATGATTTACTTTTATTCCCTTTAAAATTTCTGCAGTGTATGTTGTATTCTGATCATCTATTTGCTTATGATGTATACGGCACAAAAGTATTAAGTTTTCATAAGAATCCAGTCTGTCCTTTGGATAGGCGGGATCAAAACGAGGGCCATTTTCTTTCTTTGAGACAATATGACATTCGTCTCCAACTATTGATTCGTCGTCATCTGGTGTTGCATCAACACAAAGTACGTGCCTGCACATAGCACATCTATTTCCTGATTTCCCCCATAATAGTTTTCTTGTTTTATCTGTAATTTCCATTTATTCTTTCCCTGTATATCATTTAATAATTTTTTTTATTGTTAAAGGAAGGAATATTTCTTTCTTATTTTCCTCCAATTTACCATCTAAATTACATACAACATCTACATAAAATAACATATCAGTAAATTGGACTTTCTTTATTTCACCATTTGATGGTTCTTTTAGTACAGCTAAAGCAGCATCGGGAATTTTGCCTTGTAATTGTAATAACACTTCAAAATTGAAATCAAATGAAACGCAATATATGATTCCATCTTCTTTAATATTGGAGCTAAAAGTATATAGATCATTGTTTAACTTGGCAATAAAAGCTATTGGAACATTAAAAAATATAAGTTTTTTAAAAGTATTAAACCCTAATCTTTTTAAATGTAACCCAAAATCTTTATTAAGAACTCGGTTATTATTTTTATATAGGTTTTCAGGCGACAGCAGATTTACTAATTGTTCCCAGTTTGATGATAATAATTTAATATTAAAATGTAATATGGGCTTGTATTCACTTACATGATAAAGTAAAAATTCTTTTCCATTGCACAAGGCATAATACAATGCCTTAATTTCACTATGCATGGCATATGAATAAGCCTGTTCTATATGTGTTGTATCTAAAATATTTTGGTTAGGTGCTTTTGCCTCCATTATCCAGCTTGGTTTTCCGTTTATTTCCATTACATAATCCGGTATAATACTAATTTTCTTTTTTTGGCTACCTATTGATACAAATGGGTGTAAGAGTTTTCTACCACGAATAATTTTATTATTGCCATCAGAACTATAGCCCAATGCTCTGATAATTGGAAAGATAATCTCTTCACGAACTGAGTCCTCTCCATATTCAGGATCACTTAGTACATCATAATTAAAATTTTTTAAAACATCCGTCTTCTTCATGTATTTTTGTCTATCAACTTCTTAATGCACAATCGTATTATAATCTAAATCCTTAGATACTATTTAGTACAGTAGTCACAACTTTTTATATTCTTCCTTAGGGTATTTTTGGCAAATATTTCTGCGGATTCGAGATTGACAAAAGGCCCATGCCAGACATCTTTAGTCCTGGATTCATTATCCATACTTGTCCTGCCCTTTCCATTGTTACAATGACTACAATTTGCAGAATGTATGATAGCTTTATCATGAACAAAATTTTCATATACCCAATAATCCATTTATTCACCTCAATCCTAAAAATTTATAAATTGACTCTTACATATTGAATATTTTATAGTGACTTAAAAGATCTTTCAAATAAGTTAGAGCATTTAAGAATAGTTCTGAAATTTTACAACTTGAGCTTGCAATTATAAAACTTGCAGCCTAAGTAACAAACTTCAATTAATCCGTGACAAATCAGTAACATTTAATGCAGATAAATCATAGGAGTTAATGCTCAAGCATGATAAATCTAATACACTGATGTGTTGAGGCCTTTGGTTACTGCGGTTACCCGAGTAACCAGAGTTACTAGGGTAACTGAAGTTACACTCTTATTAACCTGGTTCGAATCCTCTCTCCCCAGCCAACCTGTGCAGTAAGTAAACTGACCAACTTCCCTAATTTTTATTAAAATACAATACAAACAAAATCATTTTTCAATTTATATTATTAAGTGATGCTTTAAAGAAGTTTTCAGCTACTGTTGAAGCTTTTTGTTCTAAACAGAAAAAATTTAGTTATATAACTAAACTATTTGCTTTAGATTTAGGAAAGAATTAAGATTTACTAAAAAGAATATTTTTTAAACTATGCAAAATATCATTGAAAATTATATTTATTCAATTTCTTCTAAATTTGCCTATAAAGAGACTAGCGAGATGGGATACCAAAGGTTATTTTTATGAAAAAGCTTTGTCTTGAAGATGTCGATAATTTTAAAAAGGTTGCTACTAGACCTATCGAATCAGTTTCACAAATAGCAGATGTTATCAAAAATTTAAATGAAAAAGAGCAAATTGAACCTTCACTTCGCGAAATAATTTGTGATCTAACTGTAACAGCACACGGTCCATCTGAGCAAGCTGATATATTAACAGAGAGAATAAAGATTCAAGGTAGGCCGAAATTGGCAGCTTTTGTAATTAAAGGAAAATCTTACAAAAAAGTGATATCAAAGGATGTGGTTCATCAACTTGTAAGATTAAAAGATATCCAAGCTTTAGACATTGCCGTATTCGTAGCGGTTGGAGATATTCAGGATTGTGCTCGTAATGAATTTTATAGAGTTTGCAAGGAAGGTAAGCTTAGTTCTTTGTTAATTGACCGCTTAGAACTTGCAAGACTACTGGTTGCTTATCAAAAAATATGTCCAAATGATGGCAGTTTTTTAAAAGATGGTAAGTGCACCAATTGCAAGTTTATGGCCGGTAAAGAAGAACAACCGCAAAGGGAGAAAACAACTGAATATACAATTCTTTCATTAGAAGATGTAAGTCATGCTACTGCCAAACGATATAGTGCAAACATTTTAATTGAGCCGAATTTGGAGAAGGAAGAGATAAAGGATATCATTTGTAAGGCAACAGAGGATATAAAAGTAAAGCAATATTACAGAAATGAGCTGACTAAGGCTAGTTGGGGCAACGCACCAGCCAATGTTGTATGGCTTTTTGTATATCAGTCGCTGCAAGATACTCTTACTACAAACTGGATTTGTCGCTCCTCTTGGATTGATCCAAATCTGAAGAAAGATTTTTGTCCCCAACCTTTTAACACTGGAGAGTTTATCAAAGACATTGAACTTGACTGGAATAAAAATTATCAGTTTAGAAAAGAATGGTACAGAAAACATACAGCTGAAAAAGAGAAATGTCTTGAAAATATTGATAGTGCCTTGTCTTTTTTAAAACCTACAATGGAAAAGGCAAAAACCTTGGTAGATGCTTATGAATCAAAAACCTTACAGTCTGGAAACTATATAAAAGAGATGCAAGCTCTACTAGAAGATGTAGAGAGTTTATTGATCAAAGCAGGAGACTGGCCTTTTCCTACTCTTGAATGTAATGACCTTGACGGCGAAGTGCAGAATCTGATTTCTTTTGCACACAATGTCGTTTTACCTTTCTCTATTAAGGGCCTTAACATATGGGGTGAAGCTCAGAGGGCGGTTATGGTTAAGCGAAATCTTAAAGAATTTTTTAATTTATTACCGATCGTCTTTCATAAACGAAAAAAATTAACCTGAATTATTAAAACTGGTGAAATTCTGACTATTTAATCAAGATATTTATGTCAAAAAATAAGAAAAAATGGAATAAAAAAAATCCTAGGCCTAAATCGCCAACACAATCTACTGGTTTTAAAAGCTTTGAAGAGTGTATTTCTTGGATTAAAAAATGTGTTTATTTAATTGCAAGAGGTAAAAAAATACAATTGAAGGAGAAAATAGTCTTAATTTCATCACTATAGGTAGTGGTTTTATTGTAGCACCAAAAAAATTTGTTACTGCTGCACATGTTATAAACGATTCAAGCAGTTGTTTAGAATGAGACAGTTTCTTCATCTAAATTGTTAAACTTTACCGCTCTTTTATTAAGCAAATATAACATAACAACCCATCGATTGTGACACCGATGGGTTGTTATACAAATAGCACCAGGTACTCACCTCAAGGTTAGAGCCCTCTTAAAGGTTGATTACTTTATTTCTATACGGAAGTCTAAGGTAGAAACAGGGGAATTATTATAGAGTATTTCGGCAGTTTTATCCCCATCTACTAATTCAGGATAATCTCTTACTCTAAAATTAGCTTTAAATTCCGCCTTGTCTTCATCGTACTCTAAATCGCTCATAGATTTGTCAGCAACATTTAATGATACTAATTTCTCATCATAGTAGTTATCCATAATAATGGGGAATCCAGCAATTACAACCTGAAACTTAAATGGGTTATTGGCGTTACGATTTTTGATAACCTTACCATCGTATACAGGCGGTAGCCATTTGTACTCAATCCCATTCTCCACCAAGTTCATTATTGAACCACTAACTGGCAAGTTAATTCTACCCAAGCCGTTAAAGTGGAATACATATGTCCCAGGGAAGATGTGCCTTCCGTCTTTTAGCCACATATACTGACCTGTAGGTCCCCCGAATGAAACCGTATAAGTGGATGTAATATAAACTGTTGTTGTGCTGAATCCATACAGGTTTCCATCTGCTTCTACGGTTTGCATTTGCCACTCGCTACTTGACCCATTTACCCTAGCTTGAAGATAGAGAGTTGTGCCTACATTAAAGTATGCAGAAATTTCCCCATTTACATCAGTATTAATTCTCGGAGAGTTTGTTGGAAAATAAGAAGTGGACCCTGTTTCACTAAACTTCTTAGCAACAACTACATTCGCCAGAGGCGCTCCTTCACCAGTAGTTACTCTTACTGTTACTAAAGCCTGTCCTGGTTCTTCAGCATAAGTTTCTCCAGGAATCCCTAAAACTAATACTCCCATCACTACAAAACCTAATAGCATTAAAAATATTTTCTTCATTTTTCACACCTCCTTTCATAAAAATTTCTAGAAAAAATAAAAAACCGACCTATTTAGTCGGTTTCGCTACTCGCTCCACTTCCCTCAAGCGTCCAAACTAGAGAAAAGTTTCAAAGCTTCTAAATTTTTGAAAAAAATATTACTTAAATATTCTTCTTATCAAACAAAATTTCTACAATTTATACACGATTTTGTAATCGTGTAATCGTGTAATCGTGGATATGTGTACTTGTGTAGAAAACTATAACACATTAATTATGAAAATGTCAAATTTTCTGAAAATAATAAAAAAATACCCAGATCCAGAGTGGGAAGATAGACAAAATAGAAGGCTGGTTAGACTTATAAAGAAGGCTAAATTTAGATATTCTGCATCAATAGAGGAAACAGACTTTAGTCTGGATAGAAATCTATTAAATAAACTGAGGTATAAAAAACCATTTAAAACATTATAAAACCAGGCTAATTAATATGAAATACCAATTCCTATAACAATATTAATACCACTATGGTGTTTCATATGCTAATCATTAACCTAACATTGGTTATTTTTAACAAGAAGACTTTGTATTAATGTGTGATATCAGCAACATAAAAGTATTAACGTAACCCCTTTTCCGTTTGAGCTATTATGCTATTTACAACTTTTCTTGCTATTGGTCCTGTTGCAAACTGTTTAACCATTGAAAGCCTGTCTATCATAGTCCAGTGATTCTTTATCCTATCCCCACTAAACTCATATGTGCATATATTGCTTACTTTAATTGTTGTTCCTTTATAGGTAGCATCATAAGTAGACTGATAAGCTGCTTTATTTCCCTGTATTATGATTCCAACTCCATCATCAGTAAACTTTACATCATAATTTCCCAGCCAGGCAAGGTATCTTTTTATTTCATCTCTTCCTCTAAATGTGCCCTGTGGAATAGACCATGTAGAATCATCAGTAAGTAAGGAAAGTGCTCTGTTAATATCCTTTTTTTCTAAAGAATCAATAAGGTCCCGAATAACATTTTCAATTTCTTTTTCAGCCATTTTATTCACCTCCTTTTGTATGTTTTCAATACTAAAAAAAAATCGACTTATTTAGTCGGTTTCGCTATTAGCTAAGCTTTCCCATACTTATTAGCGCCCAACTATAGAAAGGAAAGCCTCAAAGCTACTAAATGTTATTGTTATAGATTTTTAACTA
>Ga0114930_10001761_pt1 | contig 20209 bp, 48 predicted proteins | sample AnhtaG_FD_87300 | JGI IMG/M metagenome (GOLD analysis project Ga0114930, IMG submission 87300) | Deep subsurface microbial communities from Anholt, Denmark to uncover new lineages of life (NeLLi) - Anholt_01485 metaG | ecosystem: Environmental > Aquatic > Marine > Oceanic > Sediment | place... | reverse complement strand
TATGCAACATTTATATTTTTTTTTGTTACAAATGTTGTATATAGTAGTAAAAAAGGTAGTTTATATGTGAGGACACATTTATATGTGATGACACATTTATATGTGATGACACATTTATATATGATGGCATATTATATGTGATGACACATTTATATGTGATGACACATTTATATATGATGGCATATATTATGAGTATGATAAATGTTAGTATGTCACATATTATCGCAAGGCAAAGGTATATAAAGAGATATATGTTTATATATATGAGGTGATAAGAGAAAATGGCTAAAGAAGGAATGGTAGATAAGTTTATAGAAGTCATATTAGGTCTAGTTTTACTTCCGATAGGTGCAGGTTTTGTTGTGATTGCATCCGCAGACCCAAATGTCAGTAGCATAACAGGTATGACAGCTTTACTGGGTATCGTTGTGATAGCAATGGGATTCGGTATAGTGATAAAAGGTATTAAATCATTCAAAGGATAGGGGTGATTGACAGTGAGATATAAAAATACTTTATCTTTATTTTCTTTTTTTATTGTTTTTTTATTGATATTTACTTCATTTTTAATGATAAATGTTGATGCAAAAACTGATTCTCATATTGAATATGCGGGTACTATTTCTGCTTTAGCTTATCTTAGTTATGAACATATAGTCATGGATGAAAATGGGGATAAAATAGGTGTTGCTTTTATTGGTCTAAACGGTGATTCTACTTATGTAAGTTTTCATTATAGGGATTTGCCTAGTATTAATTGGGCTAATGTTGATATAAGGCAAACAACCAATTTTACTTATTTAGTCTCTATTGCTAGGGATATTGATTTTAATATCCATGCAGTTTATCAAGAAAAAAATGATACAACACATAGTTTATTTTATAAGTTTTTCCAGTGGTCAGATAAAACGTGGTATTTGTCACCTAAAGCAATAACAAAATCTCCACTAGGGAATATGGGTTTTTGTCTTTCTATTGGTTCTGTTAAAACTCCTTTTGGGGGTGATATTAAAGTTGATATTTTAGGCAATATCCATGTTGTTTTTGGTATACAGGAATCGGGTGCAAATGCTGAAAATATATATGCTAGATATTCTGCGGTGTTGGGTTATTGGGATTTATTTCTTAGTTTGGATTATGAGGCAACAAATCAAGGTATTTATGCATTTCATTCTATAGCTTTAGATAGTGATAATAATATTTATTGTACTTATGCTAAAAAACAGGATAGCCATTATAGTAAAGCTAACTTTTGGGATTCGTGGTTTACAAAATCAATAAATGGTGGTGATAGTTGGAGTGACCCAAGTTTAATAGTAAATCAAACATATCCTAATAGCGTTATTTCAAGTAAACTTATTATTGATACATCAAATATTTTACATAATGTCTATTATGCAAATTATTCTAGTATTGACGGTAGTTATAATTATCTAGTTGGTTATGCAAAATCAGTAAATTACGGTTCTACATGGTCTTTTATGAATCTTACCGATAGGGATAATCATTATTCATATTGCTCAATATCTATGGATGTCAGTAATGTGATTTATTTTACATATAGTAAACAAACTGATTATGCTATTGATTATAATGGTATATACGGTAAAAAATATGAAAACGGTATATTGGGTGATGAAGTTCAAATAATAGATAAAAATGGAAGTCACCAAATAAGATTGAATTTAGTTTTTTCAAATACCTATGGTCAATATGCAGATAGTGGTGTTATAGGAATATATGCTGATTGGTCAGTTGCAAATCATGACATTCGATATTTAGAATTGGATTATAATGATTTTCTAGTAGGTCAATATAATTTAAGAATAATACCCTATAAACCAACATATTATACATTTGATGTAATTAAAACATATGTTGATAATCCAACAACTAGGCCAGTAGCAATTAGATATTTAAATGCGACAAATGTTTATGTAGAACCTATGGGTATACATGCTTTTGCATCTGGAACAGATTGGTATGATACTAGAACTATTCCTAGTATGTATGATAGTGGTACATGGAGAGTTCAGGCATCGCCATATACAGAAGGACAAGCTATCGTTTGGGGTGTTGCAGGAACAGAATATTTAAATTTTACTGTTCAGGATTCAGGATTGGATTATTTTATTACTGCTTATCCTAGTTGGGTAATAAGAAATAATTATGTTTCTTTTGATTTTTCAGCAAAAGCGGGAGAAATGTATCGTATAGAGTTATGGAATCCTTATCCTTTCGGTGGTGGTGGTTACGGTATCGGAAATATAACAACTACTACTTATGGAATAGACCAAACAGTAGTATATCAATATGGTTTTTTAATGGTAGACGATGGTTCATATTCATTAAATTTATATAATGCTACAAGTGGAGATAAAATAGCATTTTCAAATAGTTTTCATGTTGGTAGTGAACCAGAAGATAATACATATTCTGTTGCTATTGCAGATAGATATAAATATACAGATAGACCAAAAATAACTATAAGTAGATGGGGTTCTCAAAATTATGAATATCATGTATATAATGAAAATAATATACAAATTGCATCTGGAACTTCTGGATTATCTGAACATGAATTTACTTTATATATGACTGCCTCTGACATAGGAACTGCTTATATTCGTGTCTATAATTTAGGTCATACTCCCTCAGATTCAAATGCAGTATATATCGAATTTCAAATTTACGACCCACAAGGGGCAACAGGTGACCCAATAATCGATACTTTTATAAGTATACCGACATGGATAAAAGCAATAGTGGGGGTTATAATTGTTTTAGGATTTGTATTTATCCCATTTATATTATCTCAATATATTGTAGGGAGTCATAAACTTGATGTACCTCCTGTAATTTATGCTATATGTGGGGGAATTGGTGTTACACTATGCACACTTTTGGGATTATTCGGATGGGAGATAATGTTTTTTATCTGTGTAATTGCAGGCATCTCTCTGGTAATATCTTATGTCTGGCAACAAAAAGGAGATTAGAAAATGGGTGTATTCGACCAAGGATATACAAGACTTAAAGTATTACTTATTTTATTCGGTCTTTTATTTTTTATTGGTTCTTGCGAAGCGATGTTTTTTCATACAGAAGCACCAGATGTATATGGAGGGTTTGCAGAACAAGAGCAAGTAGTACATGATTATGACGTTATAGATGCTATTAAAGATGCACCCTGTCCAGAAGGTTTATATGGTCTAGGTTGTCGTATTGCTCAGTTTTTTGTTGGTGTTGGTGAAATATTAACAGGTATTGGTGAATCTCTTACTATATTTTTTGGTGCCTTGTATGGTGCTTTAACATTTACGTTATATCCTAACATACCTGAATGGATAAGAGTAATAATGGCACCGATAATGATTTCGATTACAATTATAATTACATATATTATTGCAGATATAATTTATGATGTGGTTAAAGCCGCACCGACAACATAGATTAAAAATGGAATTTAGAAAAATGACATTAAAAGAATGGTATATTTCAATTATATTAGGTTATCCAATAGGTATATTTATCGGATGCTTATTTCATTAAGGTAATAAAAATGAAAAAAAGATTAGCAGTATTAATAGGTGCATTATTGATATTATGTATATCATTTACATCTACTGTTGCAGTATTTGAAATTGATGTCTATTGGGGTTTAATAGATAATGATACTTTAACAACTCTTAACGAAACATGGAATGTAAGTATAGGTAAAAATGAAACTACTACAGATAAATTATATGTAAATGGTACAAGTTATTTTAACGGTGATATGACGATTAACGGAATTTTATCAGGTGCGATTCTTTCATCTTATGCGGGTAATAATATAACATGGGATGCTATTAACAAAGAGTTTGATGTATCATTAATAAATGGTAATGGTGGTTTTTGGAATCGTTCAGATAATACATTATATACTGCTATAGATAATGATAATGTGCAAATTAATGGTTCTTTAAATGTTTGTAAGACTATTTTAATGGATTATTATAGAATTATCACTATTGATTCGGATTATATAGATAGTGAACTTACTAATTTTCCTATATTGCTATCTATAGATGATGCTATAGGAGATAAATGTCAATCTGCGGGACAGGACATTATTTTTATATTACCTAATAATTTAACAATTCTTAACCATGAGATTGAAAAATGGGTTGATAATGAAGATAGAATAGTATGGGTTAATATTCCAATTATTTATTTTGATGTTGATACTGTCTTTTTAATGTATTATGGTAATGCTGATGTATCCGATAGTCAAAATCCTAGTGGTGTGTGGGATTTAAATTATCTTGGTGTATATCATTTAAAAGAGTCAGCAGGAACAGCTTGTTTTGATTCAACTTCAAATGATAATAATGGAATTTATGAAGATAATTTGCCTAGCATATCAACTGGCAAAATAGGATATGGACAGGATTTCGATGGTAATTTAGACTGTATATCATTTCCAGTTGGTGTTTTTACTCCGATAAGAGCAACAGTAGAATTTTGGTTTAAAGCCGATACTACGACAGATAAGACATATTTTCATATGCGATATGATGCCGATAATCATATTGGATTGTTTATTACTAATTCTGATGTATATAGGGGTTATGGTAAATGGGGAGGAACTGTATATTTTGATATACAGGGTGGAACTCAAACTACCAATTGGGAAATGTGGGAGTTAGCATTTCAAACTAACGATGCTATTTTGAATATTAATAGTACAACTATCGGTACTGATGTTAGTGTATCTCCTATATCTTTTGGTTATACTTTTATTCGTATTGGTGTAAATACTACATCAACGCCTGATGGTATTTATGATGAAGTGAGAATTTCAAATATTAGGCGTTCTAATGCATGGCTTAATGCATCATTTGATTCTCAAAACCAAACAACAGGATTTTTAAATTTTGGTAGTGAACAAAATGCTAATACCTTTACTATTGATGTATTAAAAGTTAATGATAAAGAGATTAGTATTTTAAAACAAGTAATATTATATAACGATGCAAGAGTAAAACGACACGTAAGAGTAACTGCACCCTCTTGGAAAATGGGAGTAACTGCACCAACAGAAAACCAAATTGGTATATTTCCAGTATATAGTTTTGATAAAAACGGTGACGATATAGTATATTATAGTCTTATAATTCCATATACAATAGAAACAGGTTCGCAAATAGCAGTTAATATAGATTGGTGTTATACTGGTGCAAATGATGTTGGTACTGTTCACTGGAATCTTACATATATTACTGTTGGTGAGGGAGAATTGATAGATGGAACAGTAAGTTATATAAAACAAACATCGACTGGTAATCATGTAAGCGGTACATTGGTTAATACTTATCTTACTGGTAATATTATCGGTGCGATTGCACATAATATTCTCGGTTTAAAATTAATACGAGATACCTCAGAAGATACACTAGATACAGATGCACACATGATACAAGTTCATTTCGAGTTTATTGAGGATAAATTAGGAGAACAGATATAAAAATGACAGAATTAGTATTTAATCAAACTCAATTCTTTATGATATTCATATTTGCTATTTGGATATATATATCCATGCTAGGATATGAAAGAGACGATACTTTATTATTATATGTACAATTTTTCGTTTTAATACCTTTAGTTTTGATGTTGTTAGCAGATGCATTTCTTAAAGGAACTGTTTTAGGTTATGGTGTGGGTTTTAGTTTATTATTTTCATCTATATACTTTGTATTATTGGGTACTTTAATGGCAAAAAAAACAAGAAGTGAAAGAAATAAATAAATAATAAAATGGAGGTATTTATATGCCATGTGGGAAAAAATTTGGTAAAATACTTAAAAATGTCAAATTACAATACCCTAAATATGGTAAAAAAAGACAGTTAAATATTACATGGGGTATTTGGCATAAGATAAAAAAATAAAAGGAGGTGATATAAATGGTAAGAAAAGTAAGTAGAAAAACATATGATGGTTGGTCGTTAAGAAAAAAGTTTGACTATGGAATGCATAGAGGTCTACTTGCACCGGGCTTAACTTTCGATAAATTCGTAAATATGTTTCGTAAAAGAAGAAAAAAATAATTATTCATATTCCATAACTGATAAAAATACATGGAGGTAGTTAAGGTTATGACAAAAAAAGTATTTAAAAAAACAGGTAAAAAAGTAGATAAAACTGATAAAAATGCAGAGCATTATGAAGTAAAAGTTAAAGAAGAAAAAGATAGTTTTCTAGCGGTAATTTTAAAACAAAATAAGTCTCTTTCTTTACAGTGGGTATCGTTTGAATATGATGAATTTAGAAACGATGGACATACCTATTTTAGTGTGCCTGAGGGAATGTATCTAGGTAAAAAAAGGTTATTGATGGGAATTTATCTTGAGGGAATTTCAACACCGTTAAGTCATAGGAATGTCAAAAAGAAAACAATACAAAGAGAACGAACATTAAGTGACGGTGCAACTGAAAAATATGATGTTGATGTTATAGAGGGTTTAAAATATGATAGTGAAATTATTGATATATTGCTTAATCGTGGTCTTGCTGAAAAATTTACAACTGTTAGACCTGAAAAAACAATCTTTGTCTTAATAATGTTGGTGATTATAAGCATAATTGTTGGTATCGTAGCGGTAGGTGTTGAGTTTATATGAATAATGATAAAGATAACAAAAATAAACAAACTGCTGTACTTGATGATATTAAACATGTATTAGGTAAAGAAGAAAGTGATTATGCTAAAGTATCTAGTCTGTTATTAAATGAAGAACATAAAAGAAGAAAAACTGTATTAACTGATATTAGACAGGCGGGGTTGTTGGCATCTTTAGATGTTGTTGCACAAACTTACGATATACCTTTTTTACAAAAATATGTAGATTATTATATGGAATTGCTTACATCAATAAATGCTAGAGGGAGAACTGATATTGTAGATATATCTAAATATAGATTTGAAGAACAACATAAACTTAATACTCAGTTGTTAGATTTGGCTAGAGGTAAATAATGGTATTAGAAAAGGAAATAAAAAAAATAAAGAAAAATTCAAAATTTATTTATAGTCTATTTAAAAATAAAGATATAGAAATAGATAATCAAGAGTTATTTATGACTTGTTTATGGGTTGTAAATGAAATTAGATATGATTTGCATTTATCTGATGTTAAAGTTAATAAATTATCTAAATATATAGCATGTGAGGTTATGAAAGATAGGAGTAAAAAATAATGCAGATACCCGAAAAAATAAGTATGGAAAATCTTGGATATGGTCTTAAAAAAATTGTTTCAGGAATATACCAATTTGGTAGAGGGTTGATGAAAAAACTATGAATAAAGACTACTATACAAAAAAATTTAAATATCTGTTTAAACTACCTAAAAATTCACGTATTGCTTTTTTTAGGCATCCGAAAGAATTTAGTTTTATACTATTAGAAAAAATAAATCCTGAACATAAAATAATCATGTGGGGTATGCTGAGAAAAAAATATAGACACTGTAAACAGGCATATATGATAAAGATGGGTAAAATAAAAATACCATTAATTGTTTTTATGCATACTTATGTTATAGATAAAGTTGTGATACCTAGTGATATTCCTATTTTAAGTATGTATGCTTTTGTTTCTATGATAATTGTTTATGTGTCTATAATTTATCCGATAAAGAGAGAGTTAAAGAAGGTAACTTATGCTAATAGGAATACAGGGTGGTCTAGGTACTGGCAAAACTATTTTACTCACAAAGTATCTATTGACTGATTACTATAAAGGGTATAGTATTCATACAAACTACAAATTGTTGATAAAAAAGGAAATGTCTTATGCTAATAGGAATACAGGGTGGTCTAGGTACTGGCAAAACTATTTTACTCACAAAGTATCTATTGACTGATTACTATAAAGGATATGGTATTCATTCTAACTACAAATTATTTAATGTAGACTATACTAATTTAGATATAGAAAAAATGTTAGAAGATGAACAAAAAGAGGTTAAATTGACAAATACTACTTTAGGGATTGATGAAATAACTGTTTTTGCAGATTGTCGTTTAAGTATATCAAAAATGAATAGATGGATAAGTTATTTAGTTTTACAGTCAAGAAAACGTAGTGTTGATTTATATTATACAACTCAAAACTTTAGTATGATTGATAAAAGAGTTTTAAATCATACTCACATACAAATTATTGCTCAGTCTTTATATGATAAACAGGGAGAAGTTATACCTCATTTCAAAAAATATAGTGTTATCGATGCTAGGGATATTGCTAATATGAGAATTGATAGATTTCTTTTAGATATTAGACCTTATTATGATTTTTATGATACAGATGAAATTATCAAACCGCCTATGCTTAACTGAAATGGTTTTAGGTATGGTTCTAACTGCTATCGGTCATTTTTTGCTATATAAAACTTATATGTATGATGTGATGTTAGAAGAAAAATATAGGTTTACTGATATAACAAGACTTGCTTATCTTAGGAACCATCCTGAATTTAATTATTTGTATGGTATATGGACTATACCGTTATGTCTTGGTATTATTTTGATACTAGATAATTTTGATATGTTGCCAGATATAAGTTTTAAAAAAATTAAAAAATATTTATTATGGAAAATAAGACATGGAGTTAAACAGTATAAGGAATGGGTTATTAAATGAAAATATTAGATAAACCACTTTGGAATATTAAATTTAAAATATTACATACATATTATTTAAGAGCAATGGATAGGTTTATGATAAATTATTTTAATGGAAATGGTTTAATCGGTGTTGAAATAGGTGTTTGTAGTGGTAAACATGCGGATGCTATGTTGCATAATCTTAATATCAATAAATTATATTTGATTGACCCTTATATTTATTATGATGGAATAAGTAATGTATTTGATTTTAATAAATGTGAGATAAATGCAAAAAAATTATTAAAACCATTTAAAAATAAGATAGAATTTATAAAAGAATATTCAGAAGATGCAATAATCAGAATACCTGATAATGTAGATTTTGTTTATATTGACGGTAATCATAATTATGAATATGTAATGAAAGATATTGTTTTGTATTGGGATAAAATAAAAAAAGGGGGTATATTGGGAGGACATGATTTTAGTACAGATTTTCCAGATGTGATTAATGCAGTATTGAAATTTACATTAAAAAATAATTTAAAACTTAAAGGTCATACGTGGTCTAATGATTGGTTTGTTATAAAACCTATATAATAATGGAGATGGGAGTGCATCCCTAAAAAATAGTGAGAAGGATTAAGTTATTCGATGTATTTGTCGTGATTAGACATTATTTTTTTTATCCGTTCTAATTGTTTTTCTAGTGCATCAAAATGTTCATCCAATACATTTTTTAATAATGGTTGTACTTCATTTTTGTATGTGTCATAATCGAGTTTTTTTATTAGATAAGACTGTAGTTCATATAGTGATTTCATTTTTAGACCTCCTCTATCAAGATGTTTCTTGCTATGAGGTTTAATAAACAGTTTGTTTTGTTCATTATTTTTTCTGTTTCAAGTATTGTTTCTTTGGATATACCTGTTTCGGTATCGCACATATTTTCATAGATGTTTTCTAGTTCTAAATAGTATTTTGTTAAGATTATAAATACTTTTTTTTCAAGTTTTTTATATTCTATACAATTCATTTTCTATACCTCCTTTAAATTATATCTGTTGTTGTCTCTATTATTTCAGCATTACATTTAGGACATCTGAATAATAAACCTTTTTGTTTATGTCCACAGTTTTTACATATTGATGTATGGATTATTTTTGACATTTTTAATAATCTCCAACATACCCTAAAGTATATTCGTTTGTTTCATATTTTGTTTCTGTTCCATTGTGTTTTATTAGTTTAATGTATTTAGTATAATTATAGACATGATGTACATTATCAACATGAATATACTTATTTTCTTTTTTATCCCATATTTCTACATTCATTTTTATATCCCTCTTTTTACCTCAATATATCTACCTTTTAATATCCTTCTTGTTTGTTCTTCTGTTAAATCTATGCCTAGTGTTTGTTTTATGCTTAATCCTATGACAACCTGACAGAGACATTTACTACATTCATATAAGTCTCCCATTCTTAAAGCATCGATACCGTCTTGTTTGTTACTGTTTAAGAAATGAATTAAAGGTATATCGTTTCTGATACAAGTTAATTCGTTATTGCATTTTGCACATGTATAGTTTATCATTTTTATCATTCCTTTTTATTAAACATATCATGTATTATAGATAATTGATACTGTAATAATCCTATCATTATACCAAATATCGCAAATGGCATTGCTAATAGTCCATATATTTCATCTATGATATGTAAGCTAGGTGATGCTAAAAAGACAATAACAAAACCAATTATGCCTATAGTAAAAGATATATCTCTTTTCATTCTATACCTCTTTAGGAAAAACGTATTTTGCCAAAAACTCTATGTATTTGTCATAGTTTGTTCTTTTAAGGTATGCCAATAGTCTTTGGTCACATTCTGGCATTTTCGGTATGTCTTTTTCTCTCATTTTTTATGCCTCACTGTGTATATAGTCTAATTCATATTCTTCTGTTTTATAGTATTTATCATCTACTTTAAAGGTGTTATTTACTGATGCTACAGAGATAAATTGTACTTTTTGTTTTGTAATATACTTTCGCCTTTTTATATCCCATATCTTAACTTCCATTTTTTAGACCTCCTCAAACATTATACTGACGGAAAAAAATTCATTCCGCATATAGTACATGTCTCTATATATTTTCTTCATTTCCATGTTTACCATATATATCTTTGTCGTTAATACTATATAAATGTTTGTAGATAGTTTAACATTATGTTACTATATCAATAAAAAAAAATATCAATAAAAAAAAAGAGAGAGAAGATGTTTTATTCATCTTCTTCTGTACTTTCCAGTTCTTTATCCCAATCGATACCTTTGTATTCTTTGATTTCTTTCGCTTTCAAGTCACCGTCTCTAGTTTTCTCAAATATCGAAATGACAGATTCCGATAGTCTTGTTATTTCATCGATTACCATTTGTGCATCATGCGATGAAATTTCATAGTTTGGTTGTATAGGCATTTTCTCAATCATGCCTAAACCCTTTGTTACTGGCTTTAGTCGTTGTGCAATCACTCGCCTAAATCTTTCCTGAGAACTTTCATTCTCAGGTACCCTACTTTTCTTTGCCATAATTTTTTACCTCAAATATATATTATGCATACAGAGTATATATAGTTTTTGGTATTATTTTATCAATAGATTAATTTTTAATTATTCAATTTAAACACTATTTTAAAGCATTTTGACATGTTTTAATGTATATTAATACTATTCTATTGGTTACTATGAGTTTTTGCTTCTCCGTAAATAATATATATAGTTTTCCCTAAAAGTTTATATACAAGTTTACATTTTTTTCTCCCTTATGGATGCAAACATTTTCAGTTTATTATACTGATTCCAGTTAGGTTTTTTAACAGTTTTATGACTATGTATACTACAGTTACCACATTTATAACTTTCAGGTGTCCTATTATTTCGTTTTAGACTACTTGGAGATACCGATTTTTTCTTATCACACTTACTGCATTTTACTTGCATTTTATCATTTCCATTTTTAATTTTAGTTTTTCATCAATCAATAAAATATTTATAAAAAATAATGCAGAGATTATCGATGTTTGATAAATAAAATAACGTGTACGAAAACCATCAACACTATATAAGAATCCAAACATAAAAAATGTTAAGATAAAATAAAGTAAAATTAATAAGTTAAAATATATATAATATTTATCTAGATATATACGTTTATTACAATATAATAATGCCATATATGATACTATAAATGATAGATAAAAAAGCATTATACCTATTGCTTCTGGATTAGTAAACAAAAATATTACTTTATCGGGTATCAAATATAGGTTTATGTCTATATGTGAATATCCTCCTAACATTCCGACAACTGTAAATCCATAGGACAAACAATTTTTTAAAAACCATATCGATAAAAATAAAGTTGGTAAACAAAAAAACATTATTAGTCTTTTATTGAATTGATGTTTATAGTTAATATTAATGTGATGTGCTATAAATGGGATTAATGCAAAAAATAAATATTTTGTCAATATCAATAATGAAAATAATATACTACAATATATAAATGCATTATTAATTTTTATTCTAGTAGTTTTCATGTTATATAGATAATATATAAAGATTATAAATAGCATCGAAGATAATGCGATAGGCATACCTATTTTTACAGTAAAATATGCAAAGTCAAAGGACATTATTATAAAAGATATAAGTATTGATTTTGTTTTTGAGAGAAACATACTTATAAACAAGAATAAAAAATAAAATGCTATAATAGAAAAAATTGTATCTAATAATAGTAAATAATCTACTGTATTAATAAACAAAGTTGGAGTTATCAATATGCTATAAAGTGGTGGGTATTGCCATGCTCGTTTCGTTATTTCCGTATCTTGTCCTATAAATGTTTTACTTGCTTTTTGATAACCACTAAAGTCATATGTACTTTTTTCTTGTAACATATCATAGTTTACATGTATGATTAATAGTTTTGATAGTAGAAGTATAATTATAAATATTAGTATTTTTTTTTTATATGTTATTTAATCACCCTAGTTTTTTTATTTTATAACCCACCAATCATTAACTCTACCATCTAATTTTAAATGATGTTTAGTAATAAAATAATGTACTGCTTTCCAGACATTCATACGTGCATCCCAATCATGTCCACCTATAACACCACCCTTTTTTAATTTGGGATAATAGATTTCAATGTCTTTTAAAACATAATCAAATTTATGATTTCCGTCTATATAAACAAAATCTAAGTTATTTGGTATTTTGTCAGATGCATATTCAGACTGTTGTCTTAAAAATTCAATTTTATTATTATATCGTTTAAGCTTACGTTTGGCTATATCAAATATTTCATCGAAATCATTTTGATTAATACTATCTATCCATTTTGAATGGTCTGTTGCATTGGTATAATCATTATATTTTAAATAAGGGTCTACAAGATATAGTTTTTTTATAGGTAAGTTATAAAGCATACTCAAGGCATTATTGGCATATTGTACGCCTATCTCCACGCCTACTAATTCATGCTTGCAGTTCTTTTTTAAATATCTTGTCATATGTCTCATATTTCTATGTGGAAAAAAAGTATTTCTTATACACCAAACTATATTGAATATATTCATCGTTTTAACCATACCTTCTGTTTAAATTTTATCTTAATATGTTTAAACCAAAATCTACTACCTATGTTCTGATAAACAACTATACTACCACATCTATTAATTAAACCTTTAATAACACATGGGGTAAGATACTGAAAGACACTATCGTTAATCTTTTTTTTACCATGAAAACGATAAGAAATTTCATATCCTAAAGAATTTGGGGTTGTAATAATATAGATTCCATCATACTTAACATATTTCAGCATGTTATTAATAAGCATACGTGGATTATAAACATGTTCTAAAACTTCTATAGCTTTAACAACATCAAATTTATATTTAATTGGTAATGGTTTACATATATCTGCAACAATATCAGGGTTAAATTTGGGGTTAATGTCAATTCCAAAACCTTCTGAATCGTAACCGCATCCGAGATTTAATACTGTCATTTTGTCACTTTTTATATTGGTTTAAGATGGAAGGAAGGTACTGAACAGAACAATTAGGGGGATAAAGATATGCAGAGTTTGAATATTCTTTTAATCAGTACCTTCCATGTTTTTTAATTTTGTAAGACATATTGTTAATTCTTTTTTTGTTATATGTTCTATAATCTTTTTATCGATAGGATTTTTTTTATTTAAATATCTATTGTATTTTTTCATATTTTACCTTATTTTTTCGATTATATGTTTTAGGAAAGGGAAGGTACTGAGTAGAACAATGCGGAGAGGAAAAAGATTGAAATATACAATACCAATATCGTTCTTTTAATCAGTACCTTCCATAATCCATTTTGGACATTCGTAGATTGGTTTTTGTCTTTTACTTGCTAGTACATATGCTAAGCATTTGCTTATTTTTTTACATGTTATGCATGGCGTTGTAAATCCTGTATAGTCGTGGCATGTTGCATAGTAAAAGTCACACTGTATTTTTAATTCTAAACAATCAGTACAGTCAGGTTTTTTAGGATGATTGATTTTTCTTTTAAACATAGTTATTCCGTAAATAATCTATTTAGTTCATAGATAAGTTTATGCATACGATTCCTAACGTGTTTTAATTGACCGATAGGCATAAGAATAGATAGGTTTTTATAGTTCTCTGAAATATCATTAAGCATAGTGATAACTTTTACTTTATCATATTGTATTAAATCTCTGTAGTGTCCTCTCATTTTTCTATCTATTGCTTTATTTTGTAATGTTTGTAAGCAGATACCGATAAATAAACCGATATATAGACCGACAACAACACCAATCATAATATATGTTTCTGTATATGTCATATTTTTACCTCCATTAAAGTATAGGAGGAGAACATCGATAAAAGAAGAAAATGAAGCGGTGAGACAACAATATCTTAATTTAAACCGATGTTCTCCATATTGTTAAGGGGGAAATAGCGTATTTATTTCTTTTTTCTCCTTACCTTAAATAATTTCATTTCTCCCTTCTCTGTGTCTCTGGAATCTTGGTATAGTGCTTGGAAATAATCTCCTATTTCTATCTGTGACATAAGATTATCTAAATGTGTTGTTCCTGCAAATCGTTTTATTTCTCCATTATCTTGCCGAACTGTATATAATCCTATGTCAAATCTTTTTGACCGTTCCTTAGATAATAGTTTTCCTGCAATAGCATCGCCAAAGTTTTCAAATTTGAAAAATTCAGCATCTTCTATTTCTTCGTATTCATCTTTGTCTTTTTTTTCATCTGCCTCTTTTTTTGTTATTTCTTTTTGTTCTTCTTTCATTTTTCTATATCTCCTTTATTAAATACCATACTTCTTTTGTTATTTTTCTAATTATAGGTTTATATTTGCTATCCAGTATGGTCATATCAAAACAAGTTCTACATCTTCTGCATGGATATTGTTCTGTAAATGGTAAATTACATTTGACACATATCATATCGTATGTTAATCTTATTTCATCAATTACTCCGAAATTATCTTTTAATCTTTGTTCTTCTTTCATTTTTCTATATCTCCTTTAATTTTATTAGTTCTGAGTTGTTATCATAGCTTAATTGATTAGTATTGTAGTTATATAGAAATCCTTTTACAGTTATGATACTGGCATTATCAAAATCCATTATTATAATTTCAACTCTGTCAATATATCTAACATGCCAAACATCTTTAAATGTTATATCCATAACTGTATAGTTTTGAGATACTTCTATTTTTGATTTTATAATATCTTCATTGCTTTCAAAATCTGAAATATAGACATATACAGTAGATGCTATTGCTATGACAATAGCAACCATAAGAATAACACCGATAACTGCCGATACACCTACCTTATTTTTTATTATTGTTGTTTGTTTTTTATTCATTTTCTTTATCTCCTATTTTAATTTTTCAATTATTATTTCTTTGCATTTATGACCGTTCTTACATTTTAATATTTTTCCAACAAGTGCATCATCTCTATAAAGTATTTTATCTTCATTATCATAAAAATTTATAGCAACAGTACAAATAGGACAACGTAATGTTTCTCCATCATATAATGCAGTTTGTATTTTATCTATCCTTTGTTCTTTATTCATTTTCTTTCACCATTTTTTTATTTTTATTTCTATCAGTTAAAAAATTATTTTTTATTATGTAATATAAAAAGTATGTAGTAGAAATGATATTAAGAAATAGACCCAATTGTATTTTCAATAATGAAAATTCTTTAATTAAAGAACCAACAATACAACATTCAGGAGAAAGATAAGGTTCTATAACAAAACCAGTAAATAAAAGAATATAACTTATAATCCATATAGCAATATAGACAGTGAGACATATCATTTTATTTTCTCCTTTATTTTCCAAATTTATTTATATATTTTTACGTTATACATATTTTCTATGTCACTATGTTTATAAAATTTATGTGGTGTTCTCCAATCATCAAACATATATGTTAAATATTTATCTGGATATTCTGGAACAGGACAAACAGTATTACAAAAAGAAATATATGAGAAATTCCCTAGATTATTTAATGGCGACCTTATCGTTTCAAGTATCTTAATTTTTGAACATAAAAATATATAAAACTTTGATTGTTTTAACATTAAGTTAAATTCAGGTGATATTTTTTTAATAAATTTATTTATCCAATAATATAATGGATAACGATATTGTACAAGATATTTTTTTCCGTTTCTCTTAACAGTATGTAATGGAAATATACACATAGATGAATTTTTATATGTAATTCCTAGTGAGACAAAACCTCCAAGTGATATATTATATTTTTTAAATTCATCTTTTAATTTCCTTACTTTTTTGGCATCTTTAAAATGTATTGATATATCCATATCGTTATCCCATTTGATATATGTGCCTTCTCTTATTGCACCGATAAGTGAACCACAATCTAGCCAGTAGTCTATATTATGTTGTTTAACTATTCTATCTAAAATAAACAGTAGATGAAAAAAGTTTTTTTCATTATTTTTTATTCTGTTATATTTCATTTATTTTCTCCTTTATTTGCCAAATATTTTATCTTGGCATTCTTGACACATTCCACTAATATCATATTCCTTTACTGCCTGTATATCTCTAAAAGGAAATACTGATTTTTTGCATACTGGACATATCTCATTTTTTATATCGTTAATAGCATCTGGAAATATTTTAGCAAATGGTCTTTTACTTAATTCTTGTATTCTTTTTTCATCCATATTTATAACCTTCTTTTATTTACCGAAATGTGCAAAGATAACGATGTTGTTATCAATTTTTTCCTTTGAATATGCTATACCCACCGACATTTCTATCCCTTCATTTCCAATAGTGTCATATTTTCCTTCTTTGTTTTTTGTAAATAGTGTTATACTATCTAGCCATAGAGGTATACCGTTACATTTTTCTTGTGTTCTAATTAATTCTTGTATTGCATCTAAAAGATTATCTTTTTGTATTGTTATAGTTGTACCACCCATATTTATATCACCTTTTTATATTTTATCCCATAATTCTTTACCTAATTTAAATATTTTTTTAGTTGGTTTTTTTTCATCTTCTAATTGTTTTATCTCGTTTTCAAGTTTTTTCTTTTTTTCTTTATTTTGTTTTTCTTTTTTGAGTAATGAAAGTTTTTTTTCCAGTTCTTTAATTTCACTCATTTTATTACCAACTTATATTGGTACTGTTGCATCTTGGACAGAATATAACAGTGTTTTTATATCTATCTACATATTCTCTAGTGGCTTTTTTTAGTTTAAAGATATGTTTACATTCTTGACATTGCATTATATTTTACCTATAGTAATTTAAGAGTATTTAATCATTTCAGCAATTTTAATACATAATGTTGCAGTTTGTATCGCTTCTTTAATAATATTTTCTTTATTTCCATTTCTATAACTATATTCAGATATTGCTTTAGATAATTCTCCTAGTTCTTCTGTTGTATATGCTAACCATTCAAACAGATTATGATTTTGTACACCCCATTTATTTATTTGATTTTCATTTTCATCCATAATTAAAGAAAACATCATTTGATTATGGTCGAGACATTTATCAATATAATTTTTATGTTCTTTCATTTGTTTCACCTATAGTAATTTTCCCATGATAATAACTCTAGTAAAATATTTTCAATTTTATAATCCATATTTTAAACGTATCTCCTTTTTTTCTTTATGGTTAGATAATTTTATAGAAATATAGTTTTTAAATTTATTAAATATATCTTTAAATAAATTAGGTTCTTTATATTCATCTTTTTTATATTTTCTATATATTTCTGATAATTCCATAACAATGTTTTCATTTATAACTTTATCAGAATACTTAATTTTAATTAATGTTTCTATAAATCTAATTATAGATAGTATAACAAGAATAATTAGCATTATTATTATTTCTGACATATTATCCTTATCCTTTCGGTACTCTAGGTATAAATTGACCTTTACGATATTTCTTATCCTTAATTATTAATTCTTTATTTGCTCTAAGTATAATCTGTTTATGGTATGTATGTACTATGTAATCCTCAATTAATCTTTGTATCGCCTTCTCTTTTAGAAAATCCCATGCAAATGTTAATTGTTTTGGTGTAACAGGTGCAATAGTTTTAACACCTTCTATTTTTACTATATGATATTCTGCTTTTGTTAATAATACTTCTAGTTCTTCTTTCGTTTCAAATTCCCAAAATTTAGAATGTACTCTTAATGATTCCCTGAATCTTGTATAATCAGAATCTCGTTTTGCCATATTTACCTCAGTATTTATAATTTTTTATTTCCTAAACATTTTGGACAACAACCAAACCATAATTCAGATGTTTTTTTTCCACATATGAAACAAATAAGATTTCCATTTTCATCCATTTTTTTTATCTCAGTATTTAATTATTTCAAATATATGCGATGTATCATAATCAAGTTTTTTAATTGATTTATCTAAATTAATTGGAATATGTATTATTTCTTTAAAAAATTTAGCATGTGCATAACTTTTTTTATATATATCATAAGGTGATTTTATAACTTTTAAAAATGATTTATCATTACCCCATCTTAAAGTATAATACCCTCTCTTGTTATTAAAATAAATAAATAATTGGTCTATTATATCATAATTCCATAACATCGATGTTAATAATTCTAGTTCTAATTTATCCAGAGTAAAAGCATTAAAACCATTTTTTGTTTTTATAACATAAAAATCAGATAGGTAATAATCATATTGCATAAATTTTAATGTACTATATAATTCATGGATTTCATCTATAGGAATATCGGCATCTATCATAACTATATGTTTATTATCTGTTGTATTTGATTTTATGCCATAACAAGAATTTTCAGTCATTTTTTACCCTCATAATTATGATATTGTGTCAAAAAATCATTCAATATATCTTTAATTTCAGTAAGTAAATTAACTATTTCATCTTTTTTATTTACTATTTTTTTATTTACTATTATGTTTGTCTTAAAAAAATCATATATTGCCCTTTCAATATCATATGTACATTGGTCTAATAATGTTGTCATTGGATTATACCATAATGTGTCGTTTTGGCAAGATACACCAGTTTGAAATATCATTTTTAATCTTACACTGATAATTTTAATTAATTCTTTAGTTTGTTCATCATTCATTTAATCAATCCTTTTAAATTATGAATTATAATTAAATTATGTATTATATTTATAAATTTTTGTAATTTTATATGTTCATACTTATTAAACTTTTTAGTATCTAAATTTGATAAATAATATAATTTATGATTTTTATTTATTATTTTTAAGTTCATTAAAACACGTATCCAGTATTTCTTTTCTATATTCTGTTGTTATAGCATCAATAGATTTTTTTTCTTTTGGTTGTAATGTTTCTTTAAGTTCTTTTGTCTTAATATAATATTTATCTATCAATTCTTTTAAATCATACATTAATTGTATTCCCAATGAATATTTTAATTCCCATGCTTGACGTATTATTTCTCTGTGTTTTTCAGGTATTCCATGTTCATTAAATCGTTTTTCTTGTTGTTCTCTGTTATGTTCTGAATAACTACAGTTTGTTAATACTTCATTTGTTATAGTTCTTAACATTCGTAATTCCTGTGCTTTACAATGTAGTTTTCTGACATCACTTTTAATATTAATTCTAACCATATCATTATTTGACATGATAACCCCTCACATGCATTTTTAATCATCTCCAATACCTATATCTCTCCTGTATTTAAAAGAGTTTGGGAATTATATTTATATATACATAAAGATATGCATTGAGATATACATAAGGATATACATAAGGATATACATAGAGATATACAAATATATATATATGCAAAAAAAAAATAAAAATACTTTAGGATTTTGAAAAATCATGTTAAGAACTAGCATGAAATGAAGAAAAATAAGAAGAAGGGGG